>Ga0100392_1005950_pt1 | contig 10687 bp, 11 predicted proteins | sample CryGeymeta201516_FD_81548 | JGI IMG/M metagenome (GOLD analysis project Ga0100392, IMG submission 81548) | Groundwater microbial communities from Crystal Geyser aquifers in Utah, USA - Crystal Geyser metaG 2015-16 | ecosystem: Environmental > Aquatic > Deep subsurface > Groundwater | place: USA... | reverse complement strand
TTAATTTTAAATGTTAAATGATAAATTTTAAATGAATTTTAAATGTTTAAAAATTGAAAATTGATTGAAAATTTAAAATTTAAAATTGAACATTTATTTAGTCATTATTCTACATTCTACATTACGCTTTTCGCTTTTAGTTTTTCGCTTATTTTATCATTTCTAAAAACTCTTTCTCGCCCATTATCTTTATTTTTAGTTTTTCAGCCTTCTCTAATTTAGTAGAACCGGGGTTCTTCCCGACTACGGCATAATTTATGTTTCCGGAGACAGATTCCAAAACTTTAGCTCCAGAAGACCTGATTTTTTCTTTAGCTTGAGCTCTCGTCATTGACTGTAGCTGGCCGGTTAAAACGAAAATTAAACCTTTTAACTTTTGAGTTTTGACTTTCGCCTGCCTGCCGAAGCCCGAAGGACGAAGGCGGGACTTTTGACTTATTATCTTTACTCCTACTTTTTCTAGTTTCTCTAAAAATTCCAGATTCCTCTTCTGATGGAACCAGTTATAAATTGATTCCGCAACTTTGGGACCAATATCCATCAGTTTTTCAAGACTTTCTGTGTTTGCTTTTTTTAAATTCTCTAAACTGCCAAAATCCTCTGCTAAGTCAATACTCTTTTCCTCCCCAACATTTTTTATTCCCAAAGCGAAAATCAATCGGGGTAGGGTTATCTCTCTCTTAGATTGAATTGCTTCTATGATGTTCTCTGATTTTTTTTGGGCAAATCTCTCCAAAGGAACTAAATCCCCTTCTTCTAATTCAAATAAATCAGCTGGGTCAGAAATCAATCCTTTGCTAATTAATTGATCTATAATTTTAGGGCCCAAGCTCACCATATCAAAACTTCCCTTGGAGATAAAATGATAAAAATATTTTCTCTGCCGGGCAAAACAATCTGGATTTGGACAGCGCCAGACAACCTCGTTTTCTGGTTTTATTAATTTCGTTCCACAGGAAGGACATTTTTGAGGCATCTTAAATCCTTTTTCCTTTCCGGTTCTTAATTCCTGTAATACCTTCACGATATCGGGTATCACATCCCCTGCCCTACCTACAATAACTGTATCACCAATTTTTACTCCTAATCTTTTTATCTCATCTTCATTGTGCAGGGTTGCTCTGCTAATCGTTACCCCTCCCACTTTAACTGGTTTTAAAACTGCTACTGGAGTTATAGCTCCTGTTCTCCCGATTTGAATTTTAATATCTTTAATAATGGTAGTCGCTTGTTTTAAAGGGAATTTGAAAGCAATAGCTCCTCGGGGCGCCTTTCCAACTACCCCTAATTTCTCAAAAATTTCATTAGAATTAATGGTTGCTACTATGCCATCTATTTCATAGGGTAGAGTCTGACGATTTTTTCTCCAATAATTATGAAAATTAAAAACTTCATCTAATCTCTTGCAATATTTACTATATTTATTATTGGTTTTGAATCCTAAAATCTTAAAAATTTTATGCTCCTGGCTATGGGTTTTTTGTCCCAGCTCGGTTATCAAATCATAGACATTGGCGTCTAAATGTCTGAAAGCGGCAACTTTAGGGTCCAATTGTCTAATTGAGCCAGCAGCTAAATTTCTTGGATTGGCATAGAGATTTTGACCTAATTTCTTTTGTTTTTGATTTACCCTCTCAAAAATTTTTTTACTAATAATTATCTCTCCCCTAACTATAATTTCCTTTAAGCCTTCTTTTTTAAAAATTTTAGCAATATCTTTCAATCCTTCTTTCTCTAAATCTTCAATAACTTCTTCAGTTTCTCGTAATTTTAAGGGAATAGCTTCAATGGTTTTTAAATTTTGAGTAACATCCTCACCAATAACACCGTTTCCGCGAGTTGCGCCTGTTTTTAAAATTCCATCTTTATAGATTAATTCCATTGCCAAACCATCAAGTTTCGGTTCACAATAAAAGTCAATTTTTGCTACTTCGTCTGGAGTTAAAAGTTTGGAAATCCTTTCTATCCAGTCCTTTATGTCGTCTTTTGAGAATGCATCATTAAAAGAAAGCATCGGGACAGGATGTCTTATCTTGTTAAACCTTTCTAAGGGCTTTCCTTCCACTCTCTGGGTTGGAGAATCAGGAGTGATAAACTCAGGAAATTTCTGTTCCAGGTCAAAAAGCTCTTTTTTTAAAGAATCAAGAGCCGCGTCTGAGATTTCCTGTTTATCCAAAACATGATAGAGGTATCGGTGGTAGTTAATTACCTTTTTAAGTTTTTCTATTCTTTGCTTTACTTCTTGAAACTTGGAACTCATAACTTGGAGCTTGGAACTTATAACTTTGGCTAATAAGTTACTTCTATTTTTCTTTTTGCTCCATAATAGCTGCCTGTTGATTTTATGTTCATTCCTGTCTCTCCGCAATTGTTAGCATTGGTTATATTCACACTGTAATTATAATCTGATTCACCAAAATTGCCGCTAAAGTTAGCACAATCGGGAGAACCGCCACGGATTCTATATAAAGCTTGTTCAACTCCTGTGTCAGCTGCATGAAACGCTCTCACTGAATCTCCTAATCCTTTAGTAATTTTTGCCCCGCCTACAATAATACTGGTTACTCCCAAAATCATAGCCATAAGTAAGGATAGTAAAATCATAGTCAGATATAGAGAAATACCCTTCTCCCTGTTGTCCGAGAGCTGAAATTTAAAACATGTTTTTTTAATAAAATTAGCCATTGTCATTTAGTCATTGATTGTTAGTTGTTAGTTGTAAGCTGTTAGTTATTCTTGGGTGTCTAAGTGTCTTTGAGAAATAGTGGTTTGAACCTTAATTTTTGGCACTGGATCAACTTTTTTAGTATTAGCCTCAGCGTCTATTAAAATAGTTACTTTGGGTTGAAGATTATCTGTATTGCTTCCACCTACAACATTAAAGGTTAAATTATTAATTTTAACCGTAGAAGAAGTTACCTCTATGGCAGAGCCTAAATTTCCAGATGTATGGTCAGTTGATTTTTTTTCTTTTATCCGCTCGCTCTCTAATAAAAACTGATGGCATTTGTTATTATAATCCAAAAAGGTTATTGTATTACCGGTTCCACTGACAGGATTATAATTAGCATAAGCTGTCCCAGTACAACTTCCTGAACTATTATCCTTTTTTGCCATTCTTAAAATCCTTCCCATATACTCCAGGGCATAACTGGATTGGCTCATCAGCTCTTGAGTATAAAGAGTGTGGCTCTGGCTTTGAGTAGCAGAGATAAAAATTCCTGTTAAAGCAACAGTCATAATAGCAAAAATCCCTATAGCCACTAACATTTCAATTAAGGTAAACCCCATTTTCATTTTAACATTTAAGCATTTAAGCATTTGTTAAATTGTTAAATTGTTTAATTGTTAAATTGTTAAATTGTTTATATGTTTAAATGATTTCTATCTCCAATTATAAATATTCTCTTTAGCGGTCATTGTATTTCCTTTGAAGAAAACCTCAATTTTAATATCCAATTCATCACTGTCAACTTCTGTAATAGTAATTTTTCTTTGGTAAGGAGTTTTTTCGCTGGAAGTAGTATATTGATAAAAATAATTAGTAGAATGAATGTAAAAATATTTCCCAGTATAAGAGGATAAGCTATCATCGTAATCTGCCTCACAGCCCGAAGCACAACTGGTTAAACCGTCTTTCCAGCTAGCAGCTCCCTCAACCCAATTGGTATCCCTTATATTTTTAACGATTTCTATACCCTCTTTGGCAAGATAACTGGCTGTAAAATATTCTCGGGCTTGCTTAGTATGCTCAATAGCATAAGTCAGGCCATTATGAATACCAAGTACACCAATAGTAATGATGGCAATAGAAAAAATCATCTCCAACAACGTAAACCCAAGGCCCTCTTTATGATTGATATATTTGTTACTCATTAGTTGTTAGTTGTTAGTTGTAAGTTGTTACTACCTTATTCTACTTTTATTCTTCCGGCATTATTAACTTTAATCTTTTTATAATCCGTAGCGCAGCTATCTTCTATACAAAGAGTAATAATTGCCTCATATCCAGAGCTACTTGAGGCGATATAAATAGTAGGGTCTGGTGGTATTGAAACAACACTCAAGGTAGTGGGATAAGTACTGCCGTTGGATAAATCATCCTTCTCAATATCTGAAATTTTAATTCCTTTTTCAATGTCAACACTCCAGCCTTCTTTTACATCGTCTGGACCATCTCCATCATAATCATAATTTGGTTCTGTATCATTACACTCAGCAAAAATAATATATTTTTTTTCATTACCAAATGACTCATCAAAATGAATCCCGAAACCTTTAAGATTCCCCGGCGTACCATTACATATATCGCTTGGCTGGTAAGCGGACATTGCCATCTCTTGTGTTTTTCTTATATCCTGACTTAATCTCTGGGCTGCCCTTTCTAAGGCCATTTTCTTTCCTCCTTTGGAATAATCACTAAAGACCAAAGTGCTTAAAATAACAATAACAGCAACAACTACTAAAAGTTCAATTAAAGAAAAGCCTTTTTCCATTTTAACATTTAAGCATTTTAACATTTTAACATTTTAACATTTTAACATTGTTGTAGGTCGTAAGTCGTTAGTCGTAAGTTACAAGTTATAAGTTACAAGTTATAAGTTATAAGATTAAGGTACCAGTTGATTATCTGATTTCCCCAGAATAGGGCAATAAGCGTCCCGGTTATTAAAAATGGGCCAAAGGGTATTTCTGATTTTAATCCTTTCTTTTTAAAAATAATCAATCCTAAACCTATCATAGCACCGATTAAAAAAGCTAAAAAGAGAGCAACCAGAATATCAGGGAATCCCAAGAATAAACCCATAAAAAAAGCGAGTTTAACATCTCCAAAACCAAGCCACTTACCCCGGGAAATTAAAAATATTGCCAGAAAAAAAATACTAGTTCCTAAGGCGCTTAAAATTGAAAATTTGAAAATTGAAAATTGATTGAAAATTGAAAATTGAAAATTGAAAATTAACGCTATAATAATAGCAGGATAAACTATTTTATCGGGAATAACATACCACTTTAAATCATAAACAAAAATTACTATTAAAAGCGAAACAATGAGCCAATAATAAATCAAGTTTAGAAAATTGAAAATTGAAAATTCATTGAAAAGCAACTCTACGGAGAGTCCGCCTGAAAGCGTCCAGGAAAATTGAAAATTGAAAATTTGGAGAAACAGCAATCCAGTAATTAATTCTACCAAAGGATATTGCCAAGAAATTGGCTTTTTACAATATCGGCATTTTCCTTTTAAGAGGATAAAACTTAAAACTGGAATTAAATCATACCATTTTAACTGATGGAGACAATGAGGGCAAGAAGAATGTCCTTTCAAAAAATTCTGGCCTGTTTTCAGGCGATAAATCACGCAATTTAAAAAACTTCCCACTGTCAAACCTAAAATAAAAACAACAACGCTTAACATAAAAAGTTAAATAATTCTATATTTAATTATTGTCCATAATCCCCTTAGCCCATCTTTGTACCAACGAATTTTTTTACCTTCCTTAAAACTGCGAGGGTGATAATGGATGGGAACCTCTCTTATTTTATATCCCAATTGTTTGACTTTGCAGGTTATCTCCTCGCAGAAAGCAAAATCGTTTTCTTTTAAGTTTATTTTTTCTAAAACTTCTTTAGCAAAAACCTTATAACCGGTATTGATATCGGTCAATTTCTCAAAAAAAAGCAGATTAAAAGCAAAGGTTAAAAATTGTCCTCCCAAAAAATAGCTTTTTGAAGAACGAGGATTTTCAAAAAGATTACGAGAACCATAAACCACCTTTACTTCTTTTTTAATAAGTGGTTCTAAAAGGATTGGATAATCTTTAGGGTCGTATTCTAAATCAGCATCCTGAATTAAAATAAAATCCCCCCTTGCTTTCAAAAGACCGGTCCTAATAGCTGCTCCCTTACCTTGATTTTTTTGATGCTCCAATGAAACAAAATTAAACTTTCTTTTTAGTCTTTCTAATACATCTTTAGTCTCGTCATAAGAACCATCGTTGACGACAATAATTTCTTTCTCAATTCCTATTGAAACGTTTTCAATTCTTTTTATAATTTCTTCAATGCTCTCTTCTTCATTAAATACTGGAACGATTATTGAGAGTTTCATTATTTGTGCTCTAAGGTTGCTAATTGATTAAAACCAATTTGAAATTTTTTATATTTTTTGACAACGAAACCTGCCTTTTCTGCCAAATCATATATCTCTTTCTTGCTCCAGTAATGTTTGTGCTCTGCAATATTATCTTTATCCACAATTCCAACGAATGCCATAAATTCTAAAACTGGCTTAGCCATTTTTGTAGGGGTTGTCATAAATATTCTTCCTCTTTTGTTTAAAATTACTTTAAACTTTTGAAAAATTTTGTAGACAGCATCAACCTCTATATGTTCTATAACGGCTAAGGCTACAATAGTGTCAAAACGAGTATTATCCATCATAGAATGATTGTAGTTAATAACAAGATATTTGCCTTTTACAAATTTCTTTAATTCTCCTTTATTCCCTCCGAAATCCAAAACATCGCCTATTAGATAAGGTTTAACTACACCGAATCTATAGTTCTGTAAAAATTTTTCTATCAATCTTGAGCTGTTAATCATAAAACTTAGATTGAAACTTCTATTATTCTTCCTTGCAATATGTCTTTTTCTGAAATATTAATTTCTATTTGTTTTTCCCCTGTTTTTAATTTATAGGGCGAGGCAAAAACCCAGTATTCTGTTTGTCCGGGCAGGTACTCTTTTTCTGTAGAATAAGGAACAATAAATTCAAAGAATCCATCTTTTGTTTCAAGTTCTTTTTGATAAACGAATTTTCTTTTTTGATTAGTCTCAATTTCTGAAGATAATAAAACATTAGTCCCAGGCTCTGTTTTCCCTTTAATTTTTGCTCCTTTTACATATTCAAAAATTTTAACTAATTTGGTTTCATCTTCGGGATCTTCTCTGCTAAAAGTTATAGTTGTATCTGATTCCCAAACCAAACGAAAATGGCTAAGGGCTGGGATATTAACTCCTTGAGCTTCATCTTTATAACCTTTCCCGTCTAAGGTATGCAACCTTACAATTATTGAATTATCATATTTTGATGGCTTTTCTTCTAAAGTTTTGATAGAAGAAGATTCATCTTCCCCAAACTCATAATATTCTTCTAAGTTCCCTTCTATTTCCTTAACTAAATTTTTAAAAGAGGCATCAGGGTCAGCTGAATAAAAATCAGTAATAGCATATCTTGTTTTAAGCTGGTCCAAATATCCTGTAGCTTTATTCTCATCGGTTTCCAGAAAAAAGGTTGCCTCTCCCGGCTCGACATAATCTCCCTGAATTTTTCCAATCCCCTGTTGAAAAGGATTAGAAACGGGCAAACGATGAGCATAATAAGTGAGCATATGGCCCATATCCCACTTAGCCAAGATTCCATAAGCAGTTTCAGGATAAGAAAAAGGAACAGATTCCGGATATAAAGCATAATAATCTAAGCCAGGGTCGGGGGTATTATTTTTTAGCCACTCCATAGCCCTATACCAATCTTGATGTTTTTTATGGGGTCCGTTTTTGGCTTGAAAAAAAGCTGTCTTAAAAATATCCGGCATATTATCGGGCGATTTATTAAAAAAATTCAAAGGAAAGGGAAAACACAAAAAGAAAATGACATTAAAAATAATCAAAGTGGACCCTATTCTCAAATAAGGTTTTAAAGAAAAGCTGCTGGGTAAGGATTCAGCTTTTCTTAGCCCTTGCCAACCAAATTTAAAACCTTCTACTGCCAAAAAAGCAATTAACAAAGAGACATTCAAAGAAAGATAAACAGAAAATCTATTTTGCCCAATAGCAGGAATAATTCCTGCCATTAAAACAATAACTATCGTCCAGCAAAAAATCAGAAGTTCTTCTGGCTTTCTTTTTTTAATAAACCTAAAAAGAATAAGTATCAGGGCAATCAAAGCTAAATAAAAAGAGTAAGAAAAATAATTTATCGCTCCCTTGAATGTTAAAGGAGCCATTTCAGAAATTATCTGGCGAGCATCTTTTAAAGGGACCACACCTATGTTTACTGCCTTGATGCTATTTATCAAACCTTCCAGGGCAAAAGGAAAGAAAAATTTCAGAATTAGATAAAGCAGGGCTATGGCTATGACAATTAAACCAGCCAAAAACCAAGGATTTTTATTTTTCTTTCTCAAAATTTTAGTTGAAGTCCAGATGAAAATGAAGCCTAAAATCCCAAAAATTAAACTTTCTAAATGCTTAACATTGTAAAGAGGGGAAGAGTAAATATCCGGATGGCCTAAAAACGGTAAGAGCATCAAAAGAGTAATTGAAAATATTACTATTCCTATTGTCAAAATCCAAAAAGGAGGTTCTCTTTTTGATAAATATTCAATGAGAAAATAAAGCAAGATAAATGAAAAAATAATAAATAAAAACAACAAAGCTCCGGTCCAGGTTAAAAAATAAAGACCCAAAGAAAATCCAGCCAAAACGGTCCAGAGCCAAAATCTCTTTCTTTTAAAATCTTTTTTATTCCTTCTCTCTTTTAAAGCAAAAATCAAAAACATCATTACCAGGGCGGAGAACAGAACCTCGGCAAAATGATGATCGGTATTGCCTAATATACTCTTTCCTAAATAAGGAGCAGAGATAGCCATTAAAAAAGCTGAAAGTAAGCCAACTTCTTTTGACCAAATTTTTCTTCCTATAAAATAGGCGATAAAAATAATAAAACTACCCAAAATTGCCGGGAAAAAAGGAGCAATTTTATCAATTAATTCTTGAGTGGGATTACCCAAACCAGCTAACCAAATCGTTCCAGCTAAAAGTTGGTCATAAAAAGGACCAAAATGAAGATAGGTTCCCTGGGGAAAGTTAGTGTAAGGGTCAAAGTAAATTCTTTTTGGAAAATGATTACCCAATAATTCATTTTCCACTAATCTCATATGGTAGATGCCATCGTCAGCAGAATATTTGATAGGATAGGAAAAAACTTCCTCCTGGCAAAAATGAACTCTTAAAAACAGGGCAAGGGCAAATATTAAAAAAAGTAAAACTATGATAAAAATCTTTTTTTTCATTTTTTTTTAATTATAACGGATTTTCAGAAAATAGAAAGTTTTTCAGCAGAGGACGGACATCTGATAGAAGTTAAGAAAATAAAAAGCTCTTTTGTCTCCAAAAAGAGCTTTTTTATTTCTAAAAATAAACAATGCTCTCTAACTAAATTATTGATAATTATTGATTATTGGGTTTTTCCTCCTACTTTATCATTTATCAACTAATTTAGTGGCACGCAGCATTACCTGAAACACACCAGGCGTCGTTATTGCCAGCATAACCAGTAGAATCTACGCACCAATTACCTGTGCCCTGAAGTTGGGCTTTACCACACCAGTTGTCGGCATTAGCAAAGGTAATACAAGTATTAGCAGAAGCGTTATCGTGGTTATTACAATCAGTTAGCAGAGAAGTTATGTCACCATTTATACTGCCACCATTTACGTTGACGTAATTTCCATCTTGAATTCTAATAATTTCAGCAGTGGCTCTAATCTGGTCAAGGTCTGACTTTACTCTGGCATCATGGGCCGATGTTTCTCCTCCTGACATTGAAACGATTACCAAACCAGCTAAAATTCCAATAATAGCTATGACCACTAATAATTCAATCAAAGTGAAACCTTTTATTTTATTTGGCATAATTTTATTTAGAAGATTAATAAGAATTATTACTTAACAAAGTTCGACCTTTGAATAAAAATTTAATAACAGCTAAAAATTAATTACAAGTGCAAACATTAGCAGCATTATTACCTGCTCCACCACAATTAATAGGTTTACAATTATTAGGTTGCGCATCCATCGCTGTATTATAAGCCATCTTATAATCAATACAAATCCATTTGCTTGCTGATATCTGGGTGGTAGCGCAATATCCGGAATTATTACCGCCGCCAATATTCCCTCTCATCACTATATTTTCATTGTTAGTTTCGCTTGAATTATCGTATGTTTGGATATCAGTACAAAGCAGGCTTATACTCTCATTAGCACAGTTTACTCTCCCATAATCTGTATCCGCATCCTTCAATATAACTGCTTTCATCCTAATTTGGTCCATAGCTGATTTTACTCGAGCGTCTTTAGCAGCTGTTTCACCTCCTCTCATAGAAACAAAAATCATTCCCGACAAAATCCCAATGATGGCTATGACCACTAATAATTCAATTAAAGTGAACCCTTTGATTTTATTTGGCATAGTTTAAAGTTTATAATTATTTATTTATATTAAAAATTTCATCGACCCGACCTTTTAATTTAATATACCGTTTACATTCTATCATATATTATATCTTTTTTAAAATAGTCAAGCTGTGGATAACTTTAAAGAGCCCCGCCTATCTGATAAAGCGGTAAAAATACCGAAGCAGCCAAAAAGCCGACCATTAGAGCTAAACCAATAATTAAGATTGGTTCAATAATACTGGAAAGAGAATCAATAAAAGTATCTATTTCTCTTTGGTAAAATCGAACAATATTCATTAAAGTAGTGCTTAATCTTCCTGTTCTTTCCCCCACTGCCGCCATCTGAACAAAAAGAGGAGGGATTTCTTCTGGAAATCGTTCTAAGACTGAGCTAATACTTTCTCCTTTAATAACTCTGTCTCTTACCTGGAGGATAATTCTT
>Ga0100392_1005945_pt1 | contig 10691 bp, 7 predicted proteins | sample CryGeymeta201516_FD_81548 | JGI IMG/M metagenome (GOLD analysis project Ga0100392, IMG submission 81548) | Groundwater microbial communities from Crystal Geyser aquifers in Utah, USA - Crystal Geyser metaG 2015-16 | ecosystem: Environmental > Aquatic > Deep subsurface > Groundwater | place: USA... | reverse complement strand
CTTTCTTATTTTATGTTGGGTGTTTGCTGGAACCAAAAAGGGGATTCAATAAAGTCTAACAACAATTATATTAGAGCAGCTCAACTAGGAAATACGGACGCACAAAGTATTTTGAAATCGAAGAATATTAAGTGGTGAATAAGTTGGAAGAAGGAAGAAATTTAGTGGAATTAAATATCAGAGACATATAAAATTAAGTCAAATTAAAACATTTAAACATGGAAGAATTAGCAAAAAAAATCAACGAATTGGCTGAAAAGTATAGAGATTATACCGCCAATAATCTTTCAAAGCTTGTAAAGATTAAATCGACCAGCATGAAAGAAAAAGAAGTTCAATTAGAATTGAAACGTCAAATGGAGGGCGCTGGCTTTGATGAAGTTAAAATTGATGGTTTAGGAAACGTAATTGGTAGAATTGGTAATGGTAAAACAATTCTTGCCATTGATGGACACATGGATACGGTGGATGTAGGCAATATGGCTAACTGGGCATTTGACCCTTTCTCTGGCGAAATAAAAGATGGTTTTGTTCTCGGACGTGGCTCTGTTGACCAAGAAGGTGGTCCTGCTGCATTTGTAACAACTGGTCGTATTCTTAAGGAACTTGGTTTTAATAAAGACCTTACCATTTATTTTGTGGGCAGTGTGATGGAAGAAGATTGCGATGGCTTATGTTGGAAATACATTGTTGAAGAAGATAAAATAAAACCTGATTTTGTAATAAGTACAGAACCGACGAACCTTAACATTTATCGTGGACACCGTGGAAGAATGGAAATTAATGTTACTTTTAAAGGCATTTCGTGCCACGGTTCGGCACCCGAAAGAGGGAAAAATGCGATTTATATGGCATCTAAAGCTTGTCTTGAAATAGAAAAACTTAATGAACACTTAAAATACGATGAGTTTTTAGGAAAAGGTTCTGTTACTGTTTCAGAATTTATCTCTGGCAGTCCTTCTTTATGTGCTGTTGCCGATTATGCAAAAATACATTTAGACAGAAGACTCACTTGGGGCGAAACCAAAGAATCTGCTGTAAAAGAAATTGAAGAAATTGTTAAAGGGATGGATGCAAAAATAGAAGTGCTTTATTATGAAGAAGTTGCTTATACAGGATTAAAATACGGGATGGAAAAATATTTTCCTACTTGGAAAATTCCTTTAGATGACAAAAGTGTAGTTACGGGTATAAACACTTTTAAAGCTTTATTTAACAAAGAACCTTTGGTTGATAAATGGACTTTTTCTACCAATGGTGTTGCCACCAATGGAATGTACCAAATACCTACCATAGGTTTTGGACCTGGCAACGAAGTAATGGCTCATGCACCTAACGAAAAAACGCCTATAAGCGATTTAGTTGCTGCTTCTGCGTTTTATGCTTTGTATTCATATTTGATTATAGAGAAATAATAACATAACTTATCAAAACTTAATAAATATTAAAAAAATAATTGCATGTTGTGGTTTAGATTGTGCTACTTGCGATGCAAGGATAGCTACACTCACAAATGATAATGATTTGCGTGCTAAAACAGCAGAAAAGTGGAAAGTACAATACAATGCACCAGACATTTCTCCAGAAACAATTAATTGTAATGGATGCACTGAAGAGGGGATTAAATTTGCTCATTGTAACCAGTATGAAATTAGAAATTGTGTCATTTCAAAAGGATTTAAAAATTGTGCCGATTGTGATAAATTGGAAAGTTGTTCCATTGTAAGAAATATTCACAAGTATGTACCAGATGCATTAGAAAACCTTAAATCGTTAAATTAATTAGTTGCTTTATAAGCATCACCCAAAATTCTGCTATGAATTTGATTTTTTAAAAATTGAAGTATAACAAAATAAATAAAGCGATCAAGAGAGTGTCTTAAATTTAAATATTTTTATTTATTATTGTTTCTTGATATTTAAAAAGTTGCAAGCTATTGAAATATAGGTTTTATTTTACCACAAAAGGCTTTTTAGCCATCCGCGTTAAGAAGTAATTATATTGCCACTTAAAACATAATTGATTTTGCAAATTAATAAACACAGCTCGGTAAAGCATTATACACTAGCATATGTAATAGTTGAGTTTACAATAGATAATGTGTAGCAATATGTTTTTGCAGGTAAAATTAAAACTTAAAATAATTTTACAACAAAGTAAGAAAACACAAGGAGAAAACGCACAAGAAATTCCCAAACTGAGATTTATGAGTATTTTGAAAATAAATTAATTTTTCTGTAACTTATTTTTACAATAGACCGTCTTATGTCTAAAATGACAAATAGCATACGAGCAATTGTTCTAAAGCGTTAAAAAAAACAATATTTATTTTAAATTGTTAAAAAAGTGAATTTAATTTAATGGAATTACTATGCTCAATTTTTAAATAATCATTCATCTTAAATTTTAAACATTATGAAAAAATTAGTTTTAATGGCAATTGCCACAGTTTTTATGGTAAGTATAGCATTTTCAGGTAACGCTCCTACCAAAGTAAATACAAAAAAAATTACTAATGTAATACAAAGAAAATTGCAATACCCTGCATTTGCAAAAGATAAACAAATGGAAGGCGATGTTTATGTTAACATCGCTGTTGATAATAAAGGTAAGTTTAAAGTAAATTACATTTCCTCTCCTAACAAGGAATTGTCAGCTTATGTTTTGCAAGAGTTAGAAAACATGGTTATTAAAGATTTTAAATCTTATCAAACATTTGATATGAAAATAGTTTTCAAAGTTGAAAAGATTTAATTTAGTTGGTTTTTCAAAAAAAAGAAGAGGGTATCGTTTAAACGATACTTTTTTTTAGATTTATATTTAGTTTAAAACAACTATTAATGGATTAATTTGTAATATATTTTTACTTTTGTTATTCATTCGAAAATAATTAATAATACTTCTAAAAAGATGAAAAACAAAAAAATTATCTACTGCTTATTCCTTTTAAGTATGTTACCTTTGTTATCTATATCGCAAGATAGTTTAAAATGGTTATGTATCCCTGGCGTGCAAGTGGGACAAATTAAAGCAAACACTTCAGAACAAGACCTCATAGAGATTTACGGGAAAGCAAATGTAGTAAGAGATTCTTTTCTTGAAGGAGAGGGAGAATATGTTAATGAAACTATTTTATTTCCTAATACAAAAAATGAACTACAAATAATATGGAAAGATGCAGAAAACCTAAAATCGCCTTACGTAATAACATATAGAAAGCCCAATGCAGATTGGAAAACCGATAATAATATTTGTATTGGAACAACTCTAAAAGAGTTAGAAAGAATAAACGGAAAAGAATTTATCATACTTGGCTTTGGATGGGATTATGGTGGAACAATTATTGACTGGAATGGAGGTAAAATTGCCAAAACAAACAAATTAGCTTCAGAATTAGACCTTATCGCAAGATTGAGTTATAGCGATAAAGTTAAATTAAATGATAGTGAATTAGAAGAAATATCGGGCGATAAAGAAATTAAAACTTCTAACAAAATACTCCAAAAAATGAACCCAAAGATCTACGAAATTATCATTGTTTTCTAATTATTTTGTTCTCAAAAGATAATATTAGAACTCCATAGAAGTTGAATGTTGTCCAAAAACATTACAAAGCATATAATTTCAAAATCATTAATCTATTTAATGAACACAACTCTGTATAAAAAGTCTTTAACACCGCTTTACGAATATCTTTTATTTGAGTATCTTTGTTTTTATATTTTTAAACATTATTAAACTAAACCAATTACAATTAATCAATTTAACCTTCCACTATACTCAGATAACAAACCAAACCACCATTTACTGATAATTGAACACTGTAGTAATTTTACAATAAATGTTATAAGAATTAAACCCTTCAAAATGTTTAAAAAGGTTACTTTTATAATTTATTATTGAAAAGACAATAAATGGGCTGAGAATGAAATTTATCAATAATTTACTTTTTGCAATGTTGGGTGTTTGTTCTTGTTTTCCTATACAAGGACAAATACTATCTGCACCAAAAACAACCTACCTTGTAAATTGTCCGAAACCACAAACAATTGTAATTCCTTTGCAAGGGGAACATAGCAGAACTTATGAGAAACAAGGAGTCAATGGAACTTTTATTATTAATCTTAAACCACCCCTTGTTTTTCCGCTCCCTGTTGTAAGCAAAATTATAAGCCCAGCATCACCAATAAAAACAGAAATAAGTGAAGTACTCGATCAATCTGCTGCTGGAATTGGTTTTTTTACCAATTACACCACAGACAATGGACTTGTGCTAGATGCTGTTTTCTGTTCTTTAATAGATCAATTTGGTAATCTTTGGTTTGGCACTGCTGGAGGCGGTGTATCTCGTTACGATGGAAAATCTTTTACCAATTTCACAAAATCTCAAGGACTGGCAAGCAATGCTGTGTTTAGTATTGCTGAAGATAAAAACGGAAATATTTGGTTTGGTACCTTTGGAAATGGTGTTTCTTGTTATGATGGGAAATCTTTTATCAATTATAGCAAAGCACAAGGATTGGCTGATAACTATGTAAATTGTATTTTCCAAGATACAAAAGGAAATATTTGGCTTGGCACTGATGGAGGCGGTGTATCTTGCTTTGATGGGAAAACATTTATCAATTATAGCACCGCTCAGGGATTGGCTGATAAAAATGTTAGAAGTATTGCCGAAGATAAAAATGGTAGCATTTGGTTTGGAACGCATAATGGTGGTGTTTCTCGCTACGATGGAAACATTATTAATAAAAAGTCAAATCAATCGCCCCCTTCCAAAATGTTTATCAATTATTCCGCTGCACAAGGATTAACCTATAAATCCGTTTTTAGTATTGTAGAAGATAACAATGGAAACCTTTGGTTTGGCACATTTGGTGGAGGCATCTTTTGTTATGATGGAAAATCATTTACGCATTATTCAATGGCGCAAGGTTTGATTAGTGATTATGTAAGAACAATGCTCAAAGATAATAAAGGAAACTTATGGGTCGGCACTCGCGATGGTGGTGTATCTTGTTTTAATATAGATGGCATTTACAATCCCACAGAAACAAAGAAAACAAAACCATTTCCTTCTAAAATGTTTACCAATTACTCTATTACACAAGGATTGGCAAATAATAATGTGAGAAGTATTTTGCAAGACAAACAAGGTAATCTTTGGTTTAGCACTGGTGGTGGAGGCGTATCTCGCTATGATGGGAAATCATTTATCAATTATACCATTACCCAAGGCTTAGCTAATAATTATTTAAGAAGTATTGCTGAAGATAAAAATGGAAACTTATGGTTTGGTGCATGGAATGGAGGAGTTTCTTGTTTTGACAGAAAATCATTCACTACTTATAATATTAATCAAGGACTTGCAAATGAATATGTAAATAATATTCTAAAAGACCAAAAAGGAAACCTCTGGTTAGCTACAAATGGAGGAGGAATATCTTATTATGATGGGAAGTCCTTTACAAATTATACCACCTTACAAGGTCTTCCAAGCAATTATTTACGAACTATATTTGAAGATAATAAGGGAAATATTTGGATTGGTTCTGAAGACAAAGGCATTTCTTGTTTTGATGGAAAAAGTTTTATTAATTACTATACGGAGCAAGGATTAACAAAGAATACTATTACTTCAATTGCAGAAGATAAATATGGTTATTTGTGGTTTGGAACCGATGGAGGTGGATTATATTACTTTAATGGAAATCGTAAAGATAATTCTAATCAATTGCCCGAAAAGTATTTTACTAATTTTAATACATCAAATGGACTTACAAACAATGTTGTATATTGTATTACTGTAGATAAAACCGAAAATATTTGGATTGGAACGGCAGGAGGTGGCATTAGCCGTTTATTGGCTAAAGAGTTAGACAAGTTTTATGACAAAAAGAACAACAAATATAATGATTCTGAAATTGTTTTTAAGAACCTCTCTTCTAAATCAGGTTTGTCCAGCGATGTAATTGATGGAATCATTGAGGATAAAAAAGGGAACATAGTCATAGGAACCAATTTGGGCTTTACGGTGCTTACACCAACAGAAACCAGTAAAGGCGGAAAAATTATTACCATCGGCGAAGACATTGCTTGGATATTTAGAATTTATAATTCTAAAACAGGTTATCCTGTAAAAGATATAAACGGAGGTTGCAATAACCATGGAGCAATGTTTTGCGATAGCAAAGGAATAATTTGGGCTGGCACAGGCTCAGACAAAACAGCACTTGTTCGCTTCGACCCCACTGAAATTTTTAAAAATACGAAACCTCCTGCTTTGGTAATACAGAGTATAAAGATTAATAATGAAAATATTTCTTGGTATAACTTAAGCCGTGATAACCTGCAAAAAGATAGCCTTGCTCAACTTAATGAAGAAATCCTTATTTTTGGCAAACCCCTTTCCAATAAAGAACGCAATGACATGTATTCAAGATATGGAAATATAAAATTTGATAGCATCACCAGGTTTTATCCAATCCCAAAAAACTTGGTGCTCCCTTCCAAAAACAACAACATTACTTTTGAATATGCAGCTATTGAACCTGCACGCCCTTTTATGATAAAATATCAGTATATTTTAGAAGGATATGATAAAGAATGGAATCCGGTTACAAACAAAACATCTGCATCATTTGGTAATATATCTGGAGGCACCTATACCTTTAAGATTAAAGCATGTAGCCCAGATAATGTATGGAGTGAACCAATAACTTATACTTTCAGGGTGTTACCTCCATGGTATCTTAATTGGTGGATGTATCCTATCTATTTTGCTTTATTTATTCTTATGATTTGGAGCTTCACCAAAAGAAGAGAAATAAAACTTAATAAAGAAAAGAAAACCCTCGAACAACAAGTTAAGATACGTACAGCCCAATTGCAGCAAGCAAACGAAGAAATCAAACAAAACATTGCAATTGTAGAAAAAACTGCAAAAATTAAACAACAATTTCTTGCAAATATGAGTCACGAAATTAGAACTCCAATGAACGTTATCATGGGAATGTTAAATATAGTCAATGAAACAAAACTTGACAAAACCCAAATTGATTATATACAAACCATTCAAACGGCATCTGAAAATTTACTCAATATTATTAACGATATTCTCGATTTAAATAAAATTGAAGCTGGCAAAATGGAATTAAAACTCAGCACTTTTGATATTTATGAAACCGCTAAAAAAATTAAAAAATTATTTGAAGAAACTGCCAAAAGCAAAGGAATTGATTTTAATGTAATTGTTTCAAGCGAAAACATTCAATTTATTAAAGCTGATAAAAATAGAATTATTCAAATAGTAAGCAATTTAATTTCAAATGCTTTTAAGTTTACCAATAGCGGAAATATTAGCGTTAATTTTTCTATTGTTAACCAAAACAAAGGAAAGGCAGTGTTTATTATAGAAGTTATTGATACAGGAATTGGCATTAAAGAAGAAGATCAAAAAAGATTGTTTACTAAATTTAGCCAATTAGACAATACTTTAACCAGAAGCTACGAAGGCACTGGCTTGGGTTTAGCTATATCAAAAGAATTTGCAGAACTAATGGGTGGCAAAATTGGAGTTAAAAGCGAATTCAAAAAAGGAAGCACTTTTTGGTTTACGTTTACTGCTACTATTTCTGATAAAAATGATTATACTCCTGACAAAACATTAATACAGAAATTTAAAGACTTGCATTTCAATGTATCAGTCCTTTTAGTAGAAGATAAATTTGTAAATCAAAAAGTAGAAACCCTTATACTCGAAAACATTGGTTGTAAAGTAGCCGTTGCAAATAATGGTAAAGAAGCGGTTGACCTGATTTCTGAAGGAAATAAATATGATATTGTTTTTATGGATATTCAAATGCCAATTATGGATGGAGTGGAAGCAGTGAGTATATTGCGAAAAAATTACAAAATGCTTCCCCCTATTATTGGTTTAAGTGCCAATGCACTGGAAGGAGATGCCGAAAGATATATCAGTTTAGGGATGGACGATTACGTTTCCAAGCCATTTACAAACGAACAAATTAAAGAAAAATTGTTTAAATGGATTCATTTTAGTGAAAACGAAAATATATAATTTCTAAATCGCTTTTGAATTGAAGACTAAGCAATTTTTTAAAACTATTATTATACGGTTCTTGCATTTAAAAAAAAATTCATATTTGCAATACTTTCACTTTAAAAATAAATCTAATTTGCGGAGAGAGGGGGATTCGAACCCCCGGTTCCGTAAACGGAACAACGGTTTTCGAGACCGCCGCATTCGACCACTCTGCCATCTCTCCTTTTATAAGTAGGCAAATGTAAACAATTTCAATACACCCTTAGTAAAAACGAAAAAATATTTAATCAACAATCATCATTTTCTTTTTGATTACCTTATCGGGTATGATGAGCGAAAAGTAATAAACTCCAGATGTTAAATGATATTGTTTTGAATTGAATGGTACCACATATTTTTCCTGAGATTGAGTTTGGTTGTCAATCAACGTAACAATTTCTCTACCAAACATATCATATACCTTAAGACTTACCTTGCAGGTTTGATGCAATTTATAGCTAAAATAGGTTTCTTGCGAAAATGGATTTGGATAATTTTGGTCAAGCGATGCAAAAGGAGTCGTAATTTCTTTTGGAATGCTTGTTATTTGAGAAGTATCAACCAAAGCAGTCCAAATGCTGAGAGAACCTCCCACCAATCTTGTCCATATAGGTCTAACAATGCCATTATGAGCAGTAACATTGTTATAATCGCCAAAGAACACTCCAGCATTAGGTAAAAAAGGAGATTCACTTACCTTAAAATTAGTAAACGTATTTCCTCCATCTTTAGAAATTGCCATATACACATCAGTATTGTTGTTGGTGTAATTTCTTCTATCATAAAAAACAAAATACAGATAGCCGGTAGTTTGGTCAATGGTCATCCAGGTAAAGAACTGTTGTTTACCTGCTGGATCATCGTTCACTCTTGTTAATATTCCCCAAGTTTCTCCTCCATTGGTAGATTTTTTTAGCCAAACATCGGTATCGGTAGTTCCATTTCTTTGGTCTGTCCAATTAATGTAAATGGTTCCTCTATATGGTCCATTACTTGTGTCGCAAGCAATAATCGGTAATCCATTGCAACGACTGATGCCAGGTATATCATAATCCCAACCACCAGGAAAATCAGAAACAACAATTTCGTTGGTAAGCCAAGTATTGCCTTGATTGGTAGATTTGTTAAAAGTTAAGCCCGAAGGACCCGCCCAAGCATCATACACCTCCCCATTTGGACCAATAGCAGGCACTGCGCCTTCCACCGTGTTGTCGCTATCGACACAATCTCCCGAAACTTTATTTATTTTCTTTGTTGCAGTCCAGTTTTGTCCTCCATCGGTTGATTTAGAAAATAGTATTCTCGAACTATCCAAAGGATTTGAAGTTCCATAAGCATCAAATTCGGTCCAGGTAACATAAATATTGTTGTTGTTTCTATCAATTACGGGCCAATGTTTGTCTTGTGCTTTGTTTCCATTCAATCCCATAAAAGTTCCATCGTTCCAACTAAGTCCATTATTGGTGGTTTTTTGGCATACAATACGGTCTATCCAATTTCCTATTGGAGGATTAGAAAGGTGAAAGAAATAAAAATCTCCATATTTATCGCAAGCAATAGCTGGATCGCCCCAAACACCATAATTTGTAGAAGTTAGCGTACCTCTTTGCCAAGTAGTTCCAGCATTAGTTGAATAATAATAACTCTCTATATTAGCACCAGCAACCAAGTTATTGGTATTGTTGGGATCTATACAAATAGTTACTTCCTCAGGCGTGTTTTGATTGCTAATCATCACATTGGTGTGCTGAGCGTTTGCTATATTCACGAATAATAGCAAAAAAGGCATATATTTTATTTTGTTCATCTTGTTTTTTTTGAAGTAAAATTAATAAATTCTTTTATAAAAAAGAAAATTGAATATTTATTAAAAAGCAAGGTAATAGTCTTTAGTTAGTTCTTTATAAGCATCGGTATAATGGTGTCTTTGGGCTTCTTCAATCACCAATTTATTTTCCATTAAATTTTTATTATTAAAAGAATATTCCATCAGCAAACGATGCGAACTTTTGTTTTCCTTTGGTTGAACATAAGTTGTTTTATTGCAATATAGAAGGTGGTTTGCTGCTTTGTTTTTAAACAGTATTGCTTCATTATAGGGAAGAATCAAACAAAATCGCCCATCCTTTGCTAAAAAATGGATAACTGAACTTATCAAATCTTCTTGCGAAAGCAAGTCGGTATGTCTTGCTATTTGCCTGTTTGCATCGGGTGCTTTAAAAGAATTGATAAAAAAAGGAGGATTGCTTACAATTAAATCATATTTTGAATTTGAGGATAAACAATAATCTTGAATAGAGCAATGATGCACTTTCATCCGTGATTGCCATGGAGCGTTTTCGATGTTTATTCTTGCCTGAATATAAGCGTCTTCGTCAATTTCCACAGCATCAATCAAAGCCTTTGATTTTTGAGCAAGCATAAGCGCAATAATGCCCGTTCCTGTTCCAATATCGAGTATCGTTTTAGCATTATTAACGTTAATCCAAGCCCCTAACAAAACTGCATCAACGCCTACTTTCATTGCACACAGAGAATCATCAATACTAAATTGTTTGAAACGAAAAGGGGTTGACATAAATATTT
>Ga0100392_1005944_pt1 | contig 10693 bp, 10 predicted proteins | sample CryGeymeta201516_FD_81548 | JGI IMG/M metagenome (GOLD analysis project Ga0100392, IMG submission 81548) | Groundwater microbial communities from Crystal Geyser aquifers in Utah, USA - Crystal Geyser metaG 2015-16 | ecosystem: Environmental > Aquatic > Deep subsurface > Groundwater | place: USA... | reverse complement strand
CATGGAGTAAAAGAAGAACGCAAAGGGATGTGATAGCGAGACACTTGAGCACATGTATTCACACAAAATCGTTCAAGCGGAAGCATGTTGGAGCAACTTATACGCATACACAAGGCATAACTAAAAAATAGGCTTTCCGGACATAGCCTGATGGTGCATTTTGCAGGTTTGCGATAACAATTGGCACATGGGTATACCATCCATCGCATTTGCTCATGGCGAGCATGTTATACCTAATAAGCAGGCTACTGCACGACAAACATGGAAGACTTCCACAACAAGAATCGAAGTGACACTGATAAACTCCTTGTGCTCATTGTTGTAATTCCTATAGTTTCTTCCACCTGTAACTTTGAAGCGATTCATTTTGCTACTACGTTACCGAGTATTTACTTAGTTACTAGTCGTCGCTATTGTGCATACCATGTAAGAAGAAGTTTGTAGTCGCTGTGGGCGCCCAGTTGCAATAACTCCACTATCAATTCTGGTTCGTTTTTCTTCTTTGGATCATAGAACTTATTACCTGGGCCATTGCGTTTATTTGCAGTCAGTAGGGTTTCGTATCACGCCAAATTCACCTATATATTTTTGGGGACGTTTCCCAACCAAAAAAGTATCAGACTTGGACCATGATTGCTCACAAATTATAACGATGAACTTCCTGTTGCACCTCCTTTCACGGCTACGCCGACGACAGAAATCGTCTATTATCACACTACTCGAGTAGATGACTGACAATGTTCAAACCTATCTTCGAAAAAATTATATCAAACCTTGCAGGGATATGGGTGCATTCTCAACTTTATGATTATCTACCTTTCGACTCAATTTCCCAGCTCCAAACTACTGTAGCATACTTCATAATAGGACTAAATTGTATTTGAATTCTTACAAAATATACTTCGCAATAACGCTTCGGGTTTCATCCACTAGCTCTCGACTTATACCGCAGATGACTGATTGGTTGTAAAGATCAAAAGGAAGGTCTAATGATTCTTGACGTAAAGTTTCCATGATGCACCCAGCTTCTCGGCAAACAACGAGGGCGGCGCAATAATCCCAGGGTTTCCCTCCTTCCGAGGCCACACCACCGTAGAACACATCAAGTTTTCCCGTCGCCACATAACATAATTCCAAACATGTACTTCCCATTTGACGAATAGCGCCACATCCATGGCGTAAGAGGTTAGCAATCGCACTTGTCATGGCATATATTTCCTTCTCTTCACGTGCATGACCATAGGCACAACCAACAATGGATGAATTTAGTTTTTTCTCTTTCTTGGGAACACTGATGCGAACTCCGTTGCGGAATGCGCCATGACTACGCACGGCCAGGTACCATTCCGACGCCGCAGGTGCATAAATGACACCCATGACGGGTTCCCCATCAACACAGAATCCGATACTCACACACGTGACGTGCAATCCTTGGGAAAAGTTGGTCGTCCCATCAATCGGATCAATAATCCAAGTAGGGACGTGTCGACGAAGATCCGGAATCGACCCCGTACCCACGGCTTCTTCACCAATCACATCGTGTGTTGGAAACGCCGCACGGATACCTTGCGTTACTAAACGTTCATTTTCGACATCGATTGAAGTTACCAAATCAATATCGCTTGATTTGGAATTCACGATACCGATATCAAATTTGGATTCTTCTACAGTCCCCCGCGCGTCTAGATATCCCGCCATGTTGGCACCGGCACGTTTGGCCAGTCGAACGGCCAGTCTTAACTCGTCAGCGTAAGGCGATTGTAATAATTCCTTGGGGATGAACAAATTCTCGTTATCTTTTTGCAGTTTGTTCCTGTTCAGATAATAGTCTATGGAAACAAATGCCGCCGCAGTAAGCGCTGTGACGGCTGCTGCACCAGCAGCGGCGGAAAGACCCTGCTTGGACGCCATGGTAAAAAAAGAAAAGATTCAGGAGGAAGGCGGAAAGGTTTTGTATCTGATTTGCGAAATCGAAAGAGTACTACAAGAATAAAAATCAAATCTTGATGACGTCACGCAATAATTAAAGAAACAAGAAGACAAATAGATACTCAGACCCGGATACTAGACTACTACCTGGTACTAGTAACCGATAAAACCTGCTTTGGCGTGTGACGACATGTGACGACAGTGGCAGTCGCCTGCGCCACTTCTAACAATCTAGCAAGCCCTTGGCCTTTAGAGAAAGGTAGCCTGAGTGTGAATGCTTATTTAGTGTTGGGCGGAAAGGAAGAGAATAGAGTGGGCATGTTCATAGGAAGGGGCACTTTTGGCGCTTTTGCGGTCGGCGGCACAGTGGAGTTGCCGCGAGAGCACTTACTTGGTTGCAACGTGGAAGTGGAAACTAGAGCAATCAACATTGCCGTGGACACAGCCGATTCATTATTTGAAAACAGTGTCGGCTTTGTTTTTCTTATCCTGTGTGGCTTTGTCTTTTGTAAGTTGCTGTTCAAAAATATTCAAATAGAGGAGGAATATTATTTGATGAAGTGGCTCGTCAGTGCTGGCCATTAAGATCAGTCTTTCGTACCCATTTTTCTGTGTTTTCTCTTCTCTCTTTGTTCTGCTCACTTCAGACAGGGCAATATGGTACGAATCCTACTAGTTGTCTAAGCCGACAATAGCCAGTAGTCCGTCCGAAATTGAACAGCTTTATACAAATGAGTTTTAAAATCTAAATTTGACCTGATTTCTTTGCCTTTTAGTTCTTCTTCGGTGTGGGATTTGGATCTTTCCATTCATAATTGATTTTGTCATAGTCCAAACCCATCAAGTCATCTCGCATGGCTCTCAAAAACAACCTTTGCATGGGCTGACCCACAAATTGACACAGGTGATGTTCTACTGTCTGGGTCTCTGTATGAATACCAAAAGTTCGAAAGAATTTCTCTTTGGCACGAATTTTCCCTAAAGTATACATGTACTCCTCTGCGTGATCGTATTCATCATTAGGATCGCCCATGCCAATGATCCCATTTAACCGCTGCATAGCTTTGACACCTGCCTGTTTGTAGGCATTCGTATTTTCCCAAAAATGGGGAACCTTGTCACGTTTGTCCTTGTTTTCCAACATTGCGTACATGTGAAAGCAAACTGATTTTTCGGGAGTATAATAATCATATCCGAATGAAAACCCACGTAGACCGATAGAAATTTCCTCTCCCTGGAAAATCATTGGTAGGTATTGATCATATGGAACCTGAACAACAAAATGTCCTCGCGCAAAGGAAAAACCTGCCGCCCAGAATGGGTGGAGTGTCGGCTCACCGTGAATCATGGCAGGTCCCTCTGGTTGTTGGCCGTGCCGTAAATGTTTATATTTTCCCTGGCCTTCATAATCTGTCGCACACATGATGGGTCGTCCCGGTCGAATGGCCTTGTGCGTGACGGGATCAATACTATTGTTCAAATCGGAAAGATAGGTTGTCAGGACAGCCATTTCATTGTGTGCCGACCGCCACTGGTCTACCAGGCTTTCGTCCCAATCTTGTACAAATCGAACGTGCGCATCAACTTGCTACAATGATAAATAGTTAGTATTTATGTTGGTGCCGCACACGTGTGTGTCAGTTGCAAAAATATCAACAGTTCACTAAAAGCAAACAATTTCAATGAAAACTATGAACGTACCATGGCAAAATATTCTCCGCGATAATGGCGAGATCCCAAATGTCTGGCAAACACGGGCCCAATGCCCAACCGAGCATCCATTTCCAGTGCTTCAATTTGGTTGGCATATTTGCACAAGGTCTGCGTTGAGTCTTGCTCGCAGGGAATTTCTGGCACGATACATCTGGAATCCTCGTCCAATCGCTGATCAATGACGGAAATCTTGAGTCGGTGTGGATACTTGGCACGGCTAAACATGGAGTCAATGGTAATGGGGCACTCTGGGTCTCGGTAGGATGCAATGGTGATGGAAATGGTTTCTTGTCCATCGGGAGTTTTGCTCCCAATACTGGCAGCCTCTTCGGGTGTTATCAATCGTTTTCCATAGTCTCCCAAGTATTTGCGGACATCTCCTCCGTAGGCTTCTTTGGGATTCCAGAACTTGGGAACTTTCATTTTGACAGGAGGAGGTGGACCCGTAAATTTGGTCATATCGGCATATTTAAGACCTGGATGATCAATTTCTTCCAAATCATCATTGGCTCGGATAGGAAAGATTTTTTGAACTTTGGAAATTTCGACGGAGTTTCCGAGCGGATTACTTGTAGCTGCTGCTGGCTGCTGCTCAGCTGAACCGTGGCTTTCTCCATCATTGGGAGCTTGGATCTCTCCACCTTCCTTTTGTCGAATTAATTGTTTCAGAGCATCACTGGTGGTGGCTGCATCCACTAACTTTCCGTGCAGCAACACCTTCGCTCGTCTTACCAAGTTATTGGTTGAGTGTAGATTGCTCAGCATGCCTCCCGATAGACCAACAGCGCCATCTGGAGCAGGCAGCTTGCTGAACGTTCCGATCGTGACCAGCAGATAAAGACAAAATACCAGGGCTAGCCCGAGCTGCAAATTCGCATCCAAGCCAGAAAAATAAGCTGTCGTTCGAGCCATGGTAATTGCATTACTTCCATTGCTTCGAGGTGCTGATTTGGCCATTGTTTTAGTGGCGTAAAAGTCGACCTCGGGTTCGAATTAAAAATGTTGGAAAAAGAAGAAAAAAGTGTGTGACCTGATGACGATGGCAAGTGTCTAAAGTCGCCCTATGTCTTCTCTCGGCGCGCTTTTTTGTGCCGTTACTTAACTTGGTTGCTGCTGTCTTTGGTCGCAGCTTTACCTAACACTAGCTGGCGTTACACTGGTTGGATGGGGTTCGGTGTTAGCAACCTTGAGTTCGTTTTTATGCAATTGCTCCTTTGTTGGTGGTGGTCTTCGTTCGGTCTTGCTTGTACTTCAGAATTAAGAAAAGTAGATGAGCACGGTTTTTTTAATCCAACTGACCAGCTTTGGAAAGACGCACACATGCTTTTTTTGAAGGAATGCATGAACCAATGTCACGGATCTGAGCACTGGGATCTGTCGTCATCAAAACACAGACTTCTATTCTGACTCTTTGCTTGTTGTCTAGACCTCTACTACTAGAGACTAAGTAGAGACTACTACTAGTAGACTACTCTATCTCTAGTTGCTACGCCACGAAACGTCGTAAACAAGAACATGCGCAGCATCACTTTTTTGTGATGAGTGATGATCATTATTCTTTTACTATTGACACTTTGGCACACTGCTAAAATTAGAACAGAGAATGCACATTCGAAGCATATCCTAAATCAAAAACGAAAAACAATATCAAAAAATGTCGAGTAAATGGAAACTGAGCAGGAAACCAAGTCTCACGGCTTTCTGTACTATTATGCTGTGTTCTCGATGGGGTCGTGGATTCGAGTTTCAGCCGGGAAGCTACTTGGACCGACGAGAGGCACTGACAACGGGCGCATCGCTACTCTCTGCATGGATATCTTCCCCGTTGGTAGCAAAGGCTGATACAGAAACTTCCGTACTAGCTTCCAAGGCAACCGCAAATTCTGGATTTCAAGCTTACAGTATCATCCCAGATGCTTCTGCCTCGCTTAGTCCGAACTTAATTTCTCTGGAGGTATGATTTTGGTAGATAACGTTTTGTGAAGCTATTCGGTTGTTGGACTTACACAAACAAAATGCACATTTTAATTTTTAATCCTGCCTCCGCCTTTCGCCTTCGTGATCCATTTCGTATTGCGTTACCACGTTACCACCGTGATCCGAACAGAACAGTATCTTTTTAAAACAGTTGGCCGCTATGAATAGTGCCAAGGGAGGGGCTCTTTGGCTTGGTGAACACCACAATTCGATCAAAGACCATACACTGCAAGCTGACTTAATAGAAGCCATATACAAGGAGCGTCAATCATTGAAATCTCAAGCACCCATAGCCATTGGTCTAGAACAGGTTCAGCTTCAATTTCAGTCTTCACTTGATGATTATATCAACGGAAAGATTTCATTACAAGAAATGAAGAAACAAGTGGAATGGGAAAAGAGATGGTTTTGGTCCTTTGATGGCTATGCTCCAATATTTGAACGAGCGAAAGAACTCCACATACCACTGATTGCCTTGAATGTGAATTCGGAAGACTTAGCCGAAGTAGAGAGGGCAGGGTTTGCTGGACTGTCGCAAAGCCGAATGAAACAGTACATTAAAGATCCGTAAGTTGGTACTTCTGTTAAGCTAGCAATAACATTCTGATGGCACTCTCTGACCATTTCTTTTCTCACTCTTTACTATCGTCGCGGAACTGACCAAAATACGAACGCTTCAGTCAAGGATTCGCCTCCTTTGCCAAGGGGCGAGCCTATACGGAATACGTTGAGTATGTCATTGCACCTTCCTACAAACTTCACGACGAAATGGGTCTGTTGCAGAGAACAATAACTGGTGTGAAATTGGAAGAGCCCATGACGTTTCGAAACTTTTTCAGTGGCCGAATATTGTGGGATGAATCCATGGCATCGAATGCACATTCTTGGGTAGAGAAGAATCCCGCCGGTCTCCTTGTTGGACTTGTCGGCGCAGACCATGTCAAGTTTCTTGATGGCATCCCTGGGCGCTTTGCCCGGATGGGAGGCGATTCGCTTTCGTGCACATCTGTGTTGCTGAATCCAACTCTGATTGATACTCGACCCACCGGATCCGTCTCCAGCCTTATGGGTGCATCTTCATCGGCGTACCCTGATAAGATTACCCTACAACTTAGATATTTGAAGGATGGCGTTGATCGAGACGACTGGGATGCAACGCAGCGACCGGATAGTATTGGCGGAGTACTGCCCTTGTCGGACTACATTGTCATCAGCTAATTAAAATTGAAAATCTAGTCGTCGGGGCTATGTTCAGTAGACCGAGACCGTGTGATAATCGGTAGAGCACCCAAATAAGAATACAGTGCTGGCTTGTCGGTCAAGGTTGGTCGAGTCGTCAAGTTACCGTACACCGTACCGATGGCTTCATTTTTCAAATTGTTCCTAAATTTCCGGAGTAAAATAGAGTTAACGTTGTTCTTTCAATGCTGCCACAGGATTACCTGTAAAATGACCCTTTCCTTAGCGCCGAATACCTGAAATGCACTGATAAATTATTGTAAACGGTACATAGATCCTGCTGAGGAATACTGTAGGTTCACCAACATAAAATCGAGATGACCAAGAAGTCTTAACAACACATCATAATCGAGTACGAGTACTCGTACAGCACAGCGAACATACCATACCGTCATCACCAGTTACAACGTTACAACTTACAACATATTGTACCTTCCATCTACTTCATTCACGACGGCAATAGCCAAGTCTTTTAGACCTGTTCCCTGCCTCAATACTAGAATCAACTCCATCCCTTGCGCGCCGATAAAGATCTGGTTGTGCGAGAAGGAACCACTCCAACAAGAGCCTTCAACCTTGCATCTGTGTTCTTTGTCAACACAATTTACTTTGATGGTTACACCTAAAATAGAATTGTGAAATAGTTCCCGCATAACCAGATATCACGCAAGTTAATACCACGCGGTACAATGGACGATTCATTAGAAGGATCTCCAATCAGGAGGAGACCGCAGCCAAAAAAGAAAGACCCGATGGACGACCCTTTGGAAAGCGGAACCCATGTACCAACAAGAAAACAGCGAATGAATGCGCCTCCAAAGCTTCCTAGGAGAAGAAACTCTGAGGATAAGGATGATCTTGACGCATCCGAGTACGATGATATGATTGAAAAGGCCCCGCCACGGAGAAGCTTGAGTGCCGAGCTTGAGAGTTCTCTGGTGATTGGCGAAAACAATTGGAAGACTTTGGAAACCGTGCACATGCGATGTGATGATTCGGGTGATAGCGATTCATTCATGGGTGATAGTTTTGCTGGGGCAAGCTTTACCAGCTCACAAAATAGTTGGGTCGAGGATGAATCAGATTTTCCAGCCTCACAATTTACTGCACTTGACGATGAAGCCCCTCCCGATGCCAAAAGTCCGCTTGGTGCAGGGGTCAGCCCTCGAAAAGCAGCACCACGGCGAACCTACAGTAAACAGAGTAAACGAATGCCAAAAAAGGTTGACCCGTTATCAGCTATTACAGAGGACGACGATGGCGATGCTGATGCTGATTGATTTTAAGAAAATAGCTGAACGGGACACTAGTCAGGCTCTACATATACCTGTCTATTTTCGCGACTAAGTGTGCTGTTTTTGACGTTTCTACGAGGGTCTCTTCCAATCTGATGCATAATTTTTAACCACGCTCATTTTGCGTTGACCTATGAAGAAGGGAGCGATGATAGTAAGCCCTCAGGGCCACAGCTTCTACGCGCGCTTCATTCGCTGTCAAAACACCACCACCTTGATTGCATTGGCATGCTCATCAAAAGTTCCATTGTAGTCTCTTTGCAATCTACCAGAGACTGATATAAAAGCAAAGATCATGAGTGCCTGATTGGCCTTGCAGCCGGAGGTGACGATCATATTTTTCATGATCATGATATCTTCTCAATAACAGAAGTGGCAAGACATTGGGCATGGCAACTTTTTTCAAAGAAAACTTCTGGCTTGAAATGAAACAAATCATATTTATTTATCCTTTCAAACTTACTTCTCTGTACGTCTGTTGTTTTATTTACCTCCTGCACATTCGTCCATTCATTCGCGCTCATGCAGAACAAGATGCAGCCATAGCAAAATAGAATGGGGAAAATTCCATTGGTTGTACCCGCCTGTAAAGTACTGCAGTGGAGAGTAACGGGTGTCAATAATTGCTTCTTACTGTACACTGGTAACGAGGAGAGCACCAAGAAGAAGGCGCCCGCGATGGACTCTGTGCTGATGCTGAGCTTGCAGCGGATTTACTCTCTGGCTCTGTTGTTGCCTCCAGCGCTGAAGCTGATCTTTTTTTCAACTCTTCATCACTCTTTACTTTATGTGTCTTGATAATGTACACGATTCTTCTTTCTACAGATCTGAGCTAATGCTTCGGGAGAAACGAAGCAGAAGATAGAGGAATCGACCCGCTGCTTCCAGCGTCGACCACCCTCTGTGCCACCTACCCTTTGCCTAGCTATGTATAGGTTTCTAACTACAAATTACAGTTTCACGTGTGCAACGAAACAACGCCGCCATGCTGTTTGGAGCTATCGCTGCTTTTCTCTCACTGAACACGTCAGTACTATTCCAATATTCAATGCAAACAAGCTGCAATCCCGATCCAGCCACACCTTTTTACTTTTCCCACAAGCGCCCGACCTCTTCATGATGCTACCAGTACACCTGCTTCTTCTCTTCCATTCATTTAACAAACACCGCGGTACATAGTAATTTCCAGCTTCTTGAATAGCTCCGGGTCTCGCTATTTACCAGTACTGGTACTGGTACTGCTAAAAAAATTATACTATCATTCCTCAAGACCCTTCGACAAAGAATTGGAGCTTACGTCTGTTGCAAGATGGAAAGCCGTTCCGGTCTTCGTTGATGAAAAAGTTTTTACGACTGCGAGAGTCGTTGGCCAACGGCTGTACCGTAGCTACTTACTACCTGGTACTAGTCTAGTACCATTCGCCAAGATTGCCTTTTTTGAGAATTCGAAAGCGTGCAGCGTGTAAATTATTTTGGCCTTGATCTTGTTGTGAAATCAAATTGTGAGAAGCTTCATTTTGATATGGTCGGCTGGACAAATTCCAAATTGTGGCGCGCTTCTTTGTCCGTTTAACAGCATACTTAGAGACTTTTGAATTTTCGGGGGTTAAATGAAAATTGAATCTTGTAATGAAAAAGAAGTAGACTCTATTTATTTTTTGGTGTCCCTCCTCCTATCTTCATCTAGTACTACATATTAGTGAAGTCTTACGCTGGCGCTGGCTAATGCTATAGTCTAGTACTACTACTAGCTAGTAGACTACTAGAGAAGGCACCTTCAGGTGAATTAATAAACATTCTCAGATTTTTCTCGGCATCAGAAACTACTGGGTATTCCTTGTTTCATGAGGCCGGCGCCAGAAAATTTGATGCCTGCATGCGCCTTTTTTGGTCTTTGAGTGCCGAATTGTGTACAGCTCAGTTTTTTTCTACAAGATTCCCACATACAAAATTGCCGACTAGTTTAGCTTCGATCGTTAGTTTGTTCAGCATAGCTTTCTTTCGCAGCCCCATTACACAACATAGTAGGCCTACATCATCATTCATCTGATAGCCGAAGAAAGAGAGAGGGACGACTTTTCCGTCTATCTTCTTATTGCACACACAATTGGGCATTTGAGGAGAGGAGCTCGTTTCCATTCAGTCACCGGGCCACATACTCTCCTGAAGTTGAAAGGGAGTGCATCGATCATCGTCGCCCTGACTGCCAGCGTGTTTGCACGAAGACCTCACTTAATTTGATTTGAATTTCACCCAGGTTTAGATATAAATCATTCTCAGTTGGATCAAAGCAATATACCTGGAATAACTACACTCTATCGTTGGACATAGAGCATAGTGACCTGCTAAACAATTTCCAGCTCCCATTACTCCTACTGCTCCTACTTATACCTCTGGCCAACATGCAATACGCCTCGATGCAAACTTTGTTTGACTCTCTGTGTCAATGTATGGGAGGATCGCCGATATGTGGACACGATGACTCTGATAGTATTCTCAGCCCTGTCACACCTAGCCCTCATCAAAGTGGTGCTGCACAT
>Ga0100392_1005941_pt1 | contig 10694 bp, 10 predicted proteins | sample CryGeymeta201516_FD_81548 | JGI IMG/M metagenome (GOLD analysis project Ga0100392, IMG submission 81548) | Groundwater microbial communities from Crystal Geyser aquifers in Utah, USA - Crystal Geyser metaG 2015-16 | ecosystem: Environmental > Aquatic > Deep subsurface > Groundwater | place: USA... | reverse complement strand
ATGTGGCCGAAACAATATAAAACACGACAGTAGCCTTCCCAGAAATACCAGAAAAAACACACCATCACACCACCAAACAACACTGCACGTAGGGGGGGGGGGGGGGGGGGGATCTGCGACAGACACATTGTCGACTGCAACAAACAATCGAGAATCAAGTTACAGTTACAATATTCTGCAACCCCTCTACCATTTTTCTCTCTCCAAACGTTCCGTCTAGCCTTGGTTTTTTGCTCCTTTTTCTAAACTTGCGCCGTTTTGGGAGACAACAGTGATGCCGTTTCCGTTTCATTCTCCCGCAAACTATTTTTAACATTCTCCTTTCGCTTCTTGTCCAATCGTTTGAGTAACATCACACCACCAATTCCAGCTGCTACTGCTGTACAGGGACCTACCATGACCAGTCCCGCCGCACCTGTTGCAATTCCGGCCACCAGTCGACGTCGCTGTTGACGTTTTTCTTGATATTGTTTGCGAAAGGAAAGGTCACCGTTGGTGCGGCGTGCAGAATCATTTTTCAATTCGTCATCATCATCATCATCGTCATGATATCCACCCGAACCGTCGAGTTTGTCGTAATTAGTGTTGATATTGCTGTTATTACGAGGAATTTCATTCAACAGTGACTTGCCCAAACCTTCACTGTCATCGTCATCAAAGTCTTCATCGGGTTCGTGATGTAGCTGTTGAAACTGGTATCTACTTAATTGTTGGACTTCAATTTCGGCACTTCGTCTTTGTTCTTCTTGTTGCTGCTCTTGATTATCTTTATCAGGATCATTTTCTTCCTCGTCTTCTGCTGCTTCTTCTTCTTCTTCTTCTTCTTCTTCATCTTCCTCGTCATCTTGGCTGTCTTCATCTCCAGCATCAACAGGATGACTATTCTCTCGAAACTCAAACATGGCTTCTTGGTTTTTCACTTTCTGTTGATCTTGGGTATGGCTCGTCATGGCTGCCACTGTTGCTACTACTGCCGCCGCTGCTTCTGCTGATATAGAACTTAAATAATTGATAGATGTTGATTGTTGATGCTCGAGTACGGTAGCTCTTTAGATGATTATTTTTTGTTGGCTGGAATTCTTAATTATTTTTTCGACTTCACTTGGTCATCAATCAAGCGCAAGAAGGCGGGACCTCCTATCGCGTGAATTTAAATGCATGACGTTATATCCGTGAATACTGTAACGGAATAGACTCGGCTGTCACCACAAAAAACCCCCCAAAAAACCACCAAGAAATAAACCCAAAAAATAAAAAACTGTACTATTTAAATAATACGTTTTGCACATCATCAATCAGCACGACGATGGCTAAAACAGCACATGTAGACAGCACCATGGGCCATCACACGTTGGTTCAGCCTGATGATGATGATTATGATAATGTTGGTGATGATGGTCAGCTGGAATACTCATCGAATAGTAGAAGAATTTTAACTCTCGATGAAGTCAATGCTCTGACACAAGTACGAGGAGAGGACGACCACGAAGAACAGAATGCTCTCTATCGTTCGGGTATTGCTGCATTACGATCTTCGGCACATCGTGTCAAAGCCAAACATCGTCCACATAATCCCAATCCCAAAACCACCACCACCACCATCTCAACAAAAGCGGGTACAACAATACTTGTGAATCAAACGACGACGACGACGACGACGACGAATCAATCTCATCATCATCTACCAGCTCAGTTGTATAATGAACAAATCATTCCATTTGATATGCAAAAATACAATTTACGCAAATGTTTTACTTCCATCCTGAAGAACTGTGATCCTAACATTGTGGGAAGATTTATTATGACGGACAACACACACGATGACGACGACGACGACGATGACGAGGAGGCACTGGAAAATTTTATTTTACCGACCAATACGTTACACCGAAAAGTGAATGGTGGATGTTGCGAATCGGCACAATCGTACATGTCTGATGCCGTTGCTGCTGATGCTGAATTTTTAACAGTATTTGATCGATTGGTCGAAGAAGTGGTATTGCCACATTTGAAACAACGTCTGATTGATGCCGGCGTAGTGGTGGCGGCAACGACGACGACGACGACGTCACACGACAATAATAATGAACAACCAATTACCTTTTATGTTCAAAGACCACCCACCTTGCGATTGCAACCAGGACCTGGACGAGTCGGTGTAAAGCCTCATCATGATGGAGAATATGGTCATCAAAATGGAGAATTAAATTTTTGGTTACCATTAACAGATCGTAATTTGAGCGGAGTAGACTTGTGGTGTGAATCATCCTTTCAAAAGGGTGATTATCATCCACTGGTAGTACAGCTCGGAGAAATGGTGTCCTTTCATGGATCATCTTGTCGTCACTTTGTCAATCGGAACAGCTCCAATAAAACTCGGGTCTCTATGGATTTTCGAGTCGGTATGGAAGGTTTCTTCGATCCCTACTGGCAAATGAATGGCACAACCGATGATCATGGTAGACGGGAGGTGAAATTGTAGCAAAAAGTAATAATACAATATTATTGCTAAACCAGGAGGGAAAATCACAAAGGGCAAACCGTCTTGATGACGTGACCTGCCGACAAATTTAAAAAAAAAGTTTCCTCTCATTTACCATATCACATTCTATTAAATTATTACATTTTCGCTGCATTGTTCATATGTTGTTTGACATTATTATTTATCCAACACCAGGCGCCAATTCTTCCAATACGTCCTCCAGAGCATCGTGCAAACGTTCCGGATGAGCATTTCCATGACTGTGAGCCATAGATTTTCCCACGAGAAACTTTTTCATTTTGATCACGTGCTTTCCTCCCTTTTTGTATTGTTCTAAACTTTCGGGATTTAGGTCAATGATATCACGACATATGTTTCGCAAGGCTTCCATGTCAGATATTAATTGAAGTCCACGTTCTTGTGCTACCTGCGATGGTCGACGGCCATGCTCTTCATGGTACAAGATTCCGACCAATTTTTTGCTCATGGTCGCCGACATTGTACCGTTGAGCTGCAGAGCGACGATTTCTCCCAGTTGTTGCCCATCCACGGTTGAGTACGGAACATCTTTTGTATCAAAACTCTCAATTTCGTCGCTACGCCGTTCCTCTTCATCTTCTCGAATCAACGAGAATAATTCATTGCATAACAGATTAGCTATCGTAGTTGGAACGTCCTTCAACGACACTTCCGATGTGGTATTGTCGGAGGCAATTAAACTGTCGTTGGCAGCTTTGACTGCTTCATCGAAAATTCGAATAGCAGGAGGGTCACTGGCAATGACGGATGCTGTATACGCGTCTAGATTATAATCATCTTGCAATCGACTTTTGGCAGCTTCGGGTAATTCGGGCATATTTTTGGCCAAGAAATCTTCTAATGACAATCCATCGAGTGCCTATTGAAATTTGTGAAAGAAAAATTTTGGGTTAGCAATTCTGTCTGATAATACGAGCCACAATAGTTTTGTCATCATGCCACCCATGCCCAGCGAAAAAGAGCGAAAGCAGCAGTAGTAGTTTTAACGTACCTCATCTAAAACGACAGGAGGAAGATCAGGCTCTGGCATGAATCTATAATCTTCGTCCCCTTCCTTGGATCGAATCAAGACCGTCTTTCCAGACTTGACATGAAACGTTCGTGTTTCTTGAAATGTCTTGACCACGGTACCATGCTTCCTATTGTCTGTTGCTGCTTCTGCTTCTGCTACAATAATTTTGACTTGTCGGAGCGCTTCGTAATCGGCTGCCTGTTGTACTTGTCGCAACGAATTTAAATTCTTCACTTCGACACGATTGTACAAATTGGATTGAAATTCTGGTCCATCGATAGAATGAACGGACACGTTCAAATCGACCCGCAACGATCCTTCTTCCATGCGTCCATTACACGTTCCAATATGCTTTAATAATTGTCGTAACGTTTCGACTGTCGCGACAGCGTGCTGTGACGATCGTATATCGGGATGCATAACAATTTCTACCAAGGCACATCCTGCACGATTAAAATCAACCATGGAGTAATGTGTGATGGTGCTCGTTCCGTCGCGATTATCAATACGACGGGTTGATGTTGTAGTTTTCCCAGTATCCTGTTCCAATTGAATGCGATCAATACGCACAATCGGGAACAGTTGTTGTTTTTGTTTCTTCTTCATTGTTTGTTTATTGGACGATTGTACTTGTGCTTGGATAAAACCATTCGTCGCTATAGGCCATCGTTGTTGTGTGACTTGATACCCAAAGGGTAAATCGGCATAATGATAATGTTTTCTTTCAAATCGACTAACAGGAGCAATGTCACACTGCAAGGCAGATGCTGTTAAAATCGTTGCTTGAACAGCGGCTTTCGATGTCATGGGTAGTACACCAGGAACGGCCAAATCAAATGGTCGTATCAGCGTATTAGGAACAGCAGTAGCAGTAGCAGCAGCAGCAGCAGCAGCCACCGCGGCGTGCCGGGAGTGTGGTGCCACCACAGGAGCACTGGAAAATAACTTTTGAGGAATATCCAATTGTGCATGAACTTCTAAACCAATCACTGTTTGAAAACGGGGTTCATTGTTGTACGATATTATCCCAGTATCGGACGCTACGCTCCAATTGTATCGTCGTTGTTGTTTCAAATGATGATGATATTTTGTAGCAATGCTGCAGGGTAGTCGTTGTCGATGCAACGATTGTCGTATTAAGGAGACAAAAAAATAATAGGTCATGGCACTAAGATTTTGCTCTGCTCCTTGGAAAGGCAAGTATTGCAGTGGTGCTACAGAGCTATTGTAGATTACTGTATGTACAGAGATATGATCAAGATAAACAAGTGCTGTCTGTCTCTCCTATCCATCTAATAATACTACGAACAACAACTACAGCCTTGCACAGACAATTCCATCTAAAATAATACTCGTACCCAGTAGACTACTAGGGAGTATTAGACTACTCTAGTCTACTAGAGAGACTAGAGTACTCAGTAATATTTTCGTGGATGGAGCTCAAAACCCCTCAGCAAGATCTTCGATAGACACCCGGACAACCAAGAAATGGTTTCGTTCTTACACGAATGAATATTCGCTCGATGGTAGACAAATCAAAGGTGGCCAGACAGATGTCATCAGAGCATCACATGCTTTCGAATCAGAATTTTTGTGATTATTTATCTCTGCTACGGTACTATCTACTGTACGTACCAGTACTCAAGAAGTACTCGTAGGCAGTACTAGTAGTAATAATAATATGATGTTGTGTCCCGTACTATTAAGTAGTACCTGGTATCCAAGCGCTCAATTCTTTGACTTCTATTCTTTGCACATCTTTCACTTTCTTTGATCTAAAAATATTAGTATCAAGTTAAAACAAATACACTACTATTCAAACACCATGAACTATTTTCCCAAGTTTGCCTTTCTTTTGCTTGCCACCACCACTGGTGCTAGTGTCAGTGTCAGTGCTGCATCTTCTACGGTTGTACTGAAGCAGCAGGACAATATTAGTAATAATGCCAGAATTGCTGAAGCCGAAAATCTCGAACTAAGTGTCGAACTTTTGGCTCAATTCCATGCTTGGACAGAAGAACACGATAAGACGTACGAGAATGACGAAGAAAAGAGGAATCGTCTCAAGGTTTGGATGGCTAACGACGGTACGTTTACAATGAAAGAAATTGCATTATATTTGTTTACATCATACTAGTACTATTATTATATCAGTTGATGTTGATTTGCTGCGGACGGGTTTTGTTTTTTGCCAGGATCTATTGCTGCGGAGACCCCAAAAAACAGATGATTGAAATTTTGTCACGACTGCTACTACTAGACTACTTTTACATACTACCAGAGCAAATTTTGATTGTCTTTTTGGTTTAACACTATCAAGTGAGTGCAAGTCATTGACAAGTTAGAGATATTATTCTCACACCCTTGCCTTTTTCTATTTTTACGATTGATTGATTGATTGATGATATTATATCCTATTGTATACTTTTTCATACATCGAACGAATGACCCTACTGTGCATATACTGCAGAAAAAATCAGAGAGCATAACAACCAGAATCCTCCTCCTACATTTACTTTGGGTCACAATCCCTATTCGGATATGACGCAGGATGAATTCCACCGTCACTTTAAATTAGGCCAATACAGCAGTCCGCCTTCCGCTTCGATGGTCGGAGCCGGAGTTGGTGGTTACGAATTGTTCGAACAAAAGACTCGTGGTTTGTTGGAAGCAGAATTACCCGAAGAGGGTGTTAACTGGATCGGACTCGGTGGTGTTACCCCCGTGAAAGATCAAGGATTTTGTGGAGCCTGTTGGGCCTTTTCGACGACCGGAGCCTTGGAAGGTGCCAAATTCATCAAGACGGGCGAATTGACTTCCCTGTCCGAACAGAACTTGTTGGACTGTGATCACCAAGATTTGGGATGCAGTGGTGGATTGTAAGTTTTTCGAATTATGCGGCTTTGAATACTGTAGTATATTGCTGGAGTTGAGTTCCAGTTTCGTTTTTGCAAAGTAAAAAAAACCTGACCGGCTCTCTATATAACACTAACATGGATAAACAGAATGGACAATGCTTTTAAATTCGACGAAAAATCGGGTGGTTTGTGCTCCGAATCCGATTATCCTTACAAGGCCAAGCAAGGAATTTGCATGACCAACTGTACGGATGTGCCCGGATCCATCGTCAAAACCTTTATCGATGTACCTGTTGGAAGTACCAAGGCTTTGGTGGCTGCTCTCACTCTGCAGCCTGTTTCCGTAGCCATTCAAGCCAACCAGTTTGTCTTCCAATTCTACAAGACTGGAGTCATTACCGATGATAGCTGTGGAGCCCGTGGAGATATTGATCACGGCGTCCTAGGTATGTTTTAGATAGTTGTTTGTTGTTCTCGTCGTTTACTATCTCACGACACGGCGAGGTCCTTTCTAATAAATTTCACTTTTCCACGTTACTGTGTTCCACAGCTGTTGGATATGGTGTTGACGAAGAGACTCAGGAACCCTACTTTTTGGTAAAGAACAGTTGGGGAGAAAAATGGGGACTCGACGGATATGTCAAGATGAGCCGCAGCTCCAAGAACCAGTGGGGTATGTGTTCCATTCTCAAGATGGCTTCCTTTCCCGAGGTCGAGTAAACTTGCTTTTTCCAATGAATACGGAAGAAAGATTAGTTGGTTTTAAGGATTACAGTGCTGCTCCACTTTATGTGGAATGACGACGATTATTCTTCATAATTTAAAATTCCATCCCCAAAGCATCTTCGAATCGCACTCTTGAGCTATCACATTGGCTTGGTCAATTTAATTCTATAGCAGTCCACGACTAGTTCAATGCTTTGGTTAACAGAAAGATTTTTATGTATTACAATGCAACGATTTCATTTTTTAGCGTTGTGGAAGCTCATAATTGCATCGTACCGACTAGCAACGATAAATTTTGCCACGGCCTTTTATTAGGACAGACATTTGGAGCAAACAGGCGCGGTAAGGTAGCGAAATACTCAATCAGCCGGAACAAAAAAGTGATAAATCAGAAGATCTTTAGCGTAATTTGTGTTTCAATCTTGATATCTTGTACCATAGTGGGCCCAGTCTCACTTCCAAAGTATTCTTTGGGATACGAATACGAGCATTGTGCTGTACGAGCACTCACCTATAGTATTATTATTTTTTCGGTTTCACTCAAAAACTTCCCCAGAGGGATTTTGACCACTATTATTACGTAGGTAGTCAAAAAAAAATCTCGAAGATTTTGACCAGCAGACAAAATTTGACCAAAGTAACACGTCTTTTTTTGTACTGGCTAAAAAAATCTCAACCCAGTGAGTTTGACCACTGGACAAAACCTGACAAAAACAACACGTCTTATTTTGACAAGATACTGATGGCCGAGCGGCGGGGTCATCAGAATCTTTATTTAAGGATTGAAAAGAAAGACTCTTCTAGTAGTACTGGTAGCTAGCTAGTACTAGTAGTACTAGCTAGTAGTAGAATGGCAGCTACTGTAGCTAGTACCAGGTAGAGCCTAGGAGTCAATCATCCTCGAGCAGGATTTTGATGTCTTGAACTACTGGGATAGTACAGTACTGGTCGATTACAACAAGGGCAGCAGTCAAGTATTAAAAACTGCTTGATTAGTAGAGTAGTATTGCCGGTATTTCGAAAGCCTGCTTTTGACCATTACTGCTACAGTACCTGGTACCTATTCAAAAGTCATAAATATTCCACTACTAGCTAGTAGCTAAAGTACTAGTTAGTACTACTAGCTACTCAAGAAGCTAGTAGGTGCTGTATTAGCTAGCTACCAGTGTAGTAGTCTAGTGAACACGCAAAAGTAGATGAAACTCCCAAAACCTCGGCTACCAATCGGAGCATTCCAATATTTTACTACTACCTGGTACTACTACTAGAGCTAGATACTTTACTCCACCGTAGTAGTACCAGGTAGGGTCTACTAGCGAGTAATCGAGCGATCTTCTCTGCAAGCACAATTTTTAGTATATCATGGATATCGGTAGAACAACCAGTAGGAGAAGCTGTCATTGTTCATTCTGAACAGTACATTTCAGCTCTTTTGTTTTTTAGATATCTGTATGAATTCTAGTCGAGTGATGCTTTTTGACCGTTTGCAAATCCCTAATTACTACTGTAGCTAGAGTATTCCTGGCGGACAACATTGCAGAGAAAGAATACACGGGGCAACAACGCAACAACTATGATTCTTATTAGATTTTGTTTGTTGATGATGGCACAGAGAATCAGCATAATGATTATTCGTTATCGGTCACTACTGCAATCTACACAACCTGGTGCTATAATAAATAATGGAGCTATGCGCAATTGTCTTGAAGGGATTTTTTAATTTCCTTAGTCTATTTACGTACTTCATGGTTTGTACAATAGTGTGTGTGCTGTGCTGTGCCTGTGCTACGTATCTGTTTTTTTTTTATCCTCGAAAGATTTGGCACAAGTAAAGTTCACCCGTACTTGGACATCGAGCCGTAGCCATGCCCATTTCCGTATATCTGCGATCCGTAATGTTGCGCGCATCACCTGTAGTATTTTCCATCATGGCACAATGAATGTCACGAATGGTCGTACCACAACCAACATTTTCACCCAAGTGTTGACTTGTGGTCGCTGCCTGTTGTTCCACCAATTTGGCTTGCAACTCCTTGGCATCCGAATGACGAACATTGCATTCCCGTGCCATGACTTGTGCATGCCACCGGGCTACCTCATCGAGCTTCGCGCAGCGTTTCACGGCCGGAATGGTCCGTTTGGTCCGTTCTGAATTGACCATAATAACATTGTTGGCATAAACGGAGGTCGTTGGCAAGCGACGGGCATCAACAATGGCTTGTCCCCACTGTCGTAATTGATCTTCGTTCGAGAGTTGATGTTGTTGTTGTTGATACTCTTCTTGAGATCGACAAGACAACCAATTGCTCGCCAACGATGACTCTGTGGCATTTTCAGTAGTATCGAGGCTTCCGTCACTGGTGCTGGCATGTATCTTCTTGGATAGATACCTTCCTCCCAAGACTTCGACGACTGGCTTGGAAGCGGACGGTCTGTTGATTTTGGTTCCAAAGAGAGAAGAAAAAAGGAGGGGACGGCGGGTGGCAGGGGAGGACTCCTTCTTCGTTTGTGGTGGACATGGACTACTACTACAGCTGCTGCTAATGCTGCAGGTACCTTCTTTCGCTACCACTGAACGCCTTCGTGTAAATACTTTCAAAGCCATCTTTCATTTATTGTTATTGCTATTCTTGTTGCCGTGATTTGCACTTGGAACTTGGAACTTCTACTTGTAGTATTATGTTGCTTTTGCTTACTCGTGACGCTCAAGCAATTTTCTCTCTTTTTATTCGTTTCTTAAAGAGAGAGAACAATCACAGTAAAAAATACTCCTAGTAATACAGTTGTCTACTCTAGCACTGGTAGACTAGACTACTAGTCTACTAGCTAGATAGTAGTAGTAGTAGTGCAGTTCGAAGATGCACAAGTACCAGTAGAAGGATTTTTTAAACTCTTGGAAGTGTTTCATCGAAAGACTGCACAATCAATCTTGAAGACTTCATTGGTACCATACCTACTACTAGTAGAGTAGCTAGACTACTAAGTACCCGTAGTAACGTCATTTTCATCGAAACACTTCAATATCTCGTCATCACCAGCGATGAGTAGTACCTGGTATTTACACATCACCCATAGAGAAGCAGTCCCACAAAACGTCTTATGGTAATAATATCATTATTTAACTATGATGAACACCATCGATCTACTCGTGCTTCTGGAGTTGAGTCATGTCGTGCTGGAATTTCTGTCACTCGCTCTTTTAAAATAATCGTGCGTACTACATTACGACTGCTAGTAGAGTACTAGCTACAGTATCTCCCGTATGGTACTCAAGTTCTCAGTTCTACGGTACGTAGCGTAGTAGCTACTAGTCTACCTGGTAGTAGTGCCTGGTAGTAGTACTACCAGATAGTACTACTGTCGTTACTACAACTGCTACTACCGGTAGTAGCTACTAAGGTGTAGTAGTCTACTACGGTACCTGGTACTACTCGCCAGCTACTACTACTACAAGCTACTCCCTCTGTAATGGAAAACATGAAGCATGTCGCATGCCTTGCCAGTAGCAGTTAAATTGCAGTGTAGTACATTTCTACAGGGATTCTACAGGGGACATGCATCCTTGGTCCCACAGATT
>Ga0100392_1005937_pt1 | contig 10698 bp, 18 predicted proteins | sample CryGeymeta201516_FD_81548 | JGI IMG/M metagenome (GOLD analysis project Ga0100392, IMG submission 81548) | Groundwater microbial communities from Crystal Geyser aquifers in Utah, USA - Crystal Geyser metaG 2015-16 | ecosystem: Environmental > Aquatic > Deep subsurface > Groundwater | place: USA... | reverse complement strand
TCAGTTTACTATTTCCAGTGAGAACGCTGTTGATTTGTTGGAGGCAGCCCATGTCGTCGGCCAGACCTATTTAAATTTGCAAGGAATACAGCAGGACTTTCCTTACTTTACATTAGCTAATTTACCAGAATTGGAGAAATTAAAAGAGCCGGCCCAGGCCGTGGAGGAAGAGGCAGTGCCGGCGCCTGCGGAAGAAGCGGCGGCTGACAGCGATGAGGAAACTTTTGATTGGGTGAAAGAATATGGTAAGCCAGCAAAACCGGCGGAACCGCCGGTGGCCAAACCGAGGGAGGCAAGTGACGAAGCTGAATTGCCGGATTTAATAAAACCACAAGAAGAAAAACCGGGGGGGGCATTACTTGAAGAAGAAGGAGAAAAAGCCGTACCGGCTGCGGAATTGCCGGCCGGGCCGGTTCAGGTAGGCACGCTGACGGAAATTTCCCAGGCTCTTAAAACCGGCAACGGCGTTGCCGAAGTTTTGGTTGGGCCGAGATTATTGCAAAACATGATCAGGCAGACAGTGAATAATATTGTTCAGGCGAGGTTTACGAAATTCAGCCCGAAAGTTAATTTAGACATTATGATTGACAATGGCGTAATTATAACCGGGACGATAAAAGGTAAGTGGGGACTAATAAAGGCGAATATACCAATTGAATTAAAATTAGGCAAAAGCTTTAATTTAGTTTCGTTCAATGCTGAATCTAAACTGGTTGACAAAAATGAAGTCGAGCGGGAATTGCGCAGTGTTTTAACTCAACTTAATAATACTTTTCGCGCCGAATTGGCAAAATACGATATTACCGCGGCCGGCATGGAAAACGCGGAAATTAGAGGCGAGCAAACATTTGCGAAATTCAGAGGCAAAACTGTTCGGTAGTTTTACTTTTTGTGGTATGATTAAGCCGTTATGAAAAAAGTCAACATTTCGACTAAATTAATGGGCAGATTTGCCGGGAAATGGGTGGTGATCGACCCGGTTAAAGAAAAAATTATTGCCGTGGGGCAAACCCTTGAAGAAATTGACCCCTTGATTACCCGGCCGATCGGAGATTCAAGGCCATCGGGGGAAGTGCCGACGGCGTTTAGGGTGCCGCGTAAAGACGAGGGGCCGTTTATTTTAATCATTCGATGAAGAGTTCGGGTGTTTTCCCCTACAAAAGTGACGCTAAAGGGAATTTCTTTCCGGTTATTTCTGTATCCATCAAGGCGGGAAAAGCCAAAAAAACCTTCTCCGCTCTGGTTGATTCCGGAGCGACGGTGTCTATTTTTCGGGCGGAAGTGGCTGATGTACTAAGAGTTAAATTGGAGAGCGGCAAAGAGATATATTTAGGCGGGGTCGGCGGGCACATTAAAGGTTACTTGCACCGGTTAAAAATCGAGATCGCCGGCAGGAAATTTACCTGTCCGGTGGTGTTCTCGCGCGAATATTTGGTTTCGTTTAATTTATTGGGCCGGGAGGGATTTTTTAAGAAATTCCGAATTATTTTTGAGGAAAAAAACAATCAGTTACAGCTTCACTAACTTACTTTTCCGTGATTCCCAACAGCCAGCTTGACAATTTATCCAGTTTCGATTATCATCGAAAAGAGGCATATATTTTATGATGAAAATCGAAACTGTGTGGTGTCAACTGCTTTATAACATTCTGGAAAAAGGAGAGACCCATTTCCAGCAGCAAATTCTGGCAAAAAAGTTGGCTTTGTCCTTGAGCACGGTTAACCACGCCTTGAAAAACTTAAGAGAAATGGGGGCGGTCCAGATCGGCGGCCGGGGCGGGCAGGTAATCGACTACGAAAAAATTCTCATGCATTGGGCTAATCATCGGCATTTAACCCAGGATATTGTTTGGCGGCAAAAATTAGCCGGGCCGGTTTTGGAAATTGAAGGTTTGTTGCCGCCGGGCAGTATTTTAGGGGCGTATAGCGCCGTGCGTCACTGGTTTGGCGAGCCGCCGGCCGACTACAGCACGGTTTATGTTTATCACCGTCAGCCGCAAAAGGTGATTGAGCGGTTTTCCGGACAAGCCGGTAAAGAAACGGAATTGGTTTGTTTAAAATTATCACCCAATATCCCCTTAAGGCAGGAAACAACCACTTTAGCCCATACTTTTGTCGATTTATGGAGCCTGACCGACTGGATGGCCAAGGATTTTATTAAGCGGATCGAGAAGGAGATCGATGATTTATTATCGTGATAGTGTGACAGAGGCCAGTTGGCGGCTACTTAAGGAATTGAAGCGGCAGTTTAATTTTTGCCTGATTGGCGGTTGGGCGGTGTGGCTGTATACCCATCAGTTAAAATCCAAAGACATTGATATCGTGATTAAACCGGACGAATTGAGCCGGATTAGGAAAAAGTATGAGTTGTTTAAAAACGACCGTCTGAAAAAATACGAATTTCGGAAAGGCGAGGTCCAGATAGATGTTTACCCGGCTTACTATGCGGATTTGGGTATCAAAGCGGAAGAAATTTTGTCTAACAGCCGGATTGTTGAGGGATTTTTAGTGCCGGTGCCGGAAGTGCTATTTATTTTGAAATTGAGCGCGTGGTTGGAGCGGAAGCACAGCGCTAAAGGCAGGAAAGACCTAGTTGATTTGATTAGTTTGTTACAAATTATTGACGGGAAAGAGGTTAAATTAAACCACCCGGGAATTAAAAATCTGACTCAAGAATTACAGGCGATAGCGGCAGTGCCGGAATTAAACTTAAATCGGCACCAATGGTCCAGAGCCAAAAAACGTCTTTTACTTTTTCTGAATGCCCGGAAGTTTGGTTTTTGGGGATTTGCGGGTGCTGCCCGCGGAAAGAATGAGGGATTTTTTTGCTGGCCTCGCCGATGATTTCCAGCCGTCGTAAAACCGAATCCTGGGTTTGCGTGTCTTCAAAAAATTCAGATTTAGTCATGTTAGTAGTATAACATGAAGAGAGGTTTACTTTTCCGTGATTCCCAGTAGCCACAAAACGGCTTGTTTTTTATAACGGCGGTCGCCGCGGGAATTAATGCGAATCGCCGGCAGTTTGCCGCGCTTGCCCCAGCGTTTAATGGTCAGGGGGGAGACGCGCAATAACTGGGCGACTTCCCGGACAGTCAGCAAATCCGGCATTAAATCTAATGAGATCACAGGTTTAGCGTTTGATATACTTTGATCAGTCATGACGCAGTATATCAAACGGCTTAATAACCTGTCAAGCTACTTGAGTTCGACTTGAGCACCGGCGGCTTCGAGTTTTTTCTTAGCCTCTTCGGCCACTTCTTTCTTGTAAGTGCCGACTTCTTTGGGGGCGGCTTCAGCCAAGTCTTTGGCTTCTTTTAAGCCTAATTCCTGATTGATTTCTCGCAAAGCTTTAATTACGCCGATTTTGTTGGCGCCGCAAGCGGTCAGCATTACCTGGTACTCGCTCTTTTCTTCCTTTGCCTCGCCGGAGCCGGCGGCGGAGGCGGGAGCGGCTGCTACTACTGTAGGCGCAGCGGCGCTAACGCCGAAGTTATCTTCTAGCGCTTTAACCAGTTCAGCCAGTTCCAAAACCGTGAGTTTTTCGACGGCCTCAATGATTTTGGTTAAATTGGGGGAAAGTTTATCTGTCATGTTCTTTCACCGCCCCTCGTCCGCCTATGGCGGATAAAACGTAAACTAATTTTCTTAAATTTCCCTGCAAAACATTGACGAAACCGGAGATTGGCGCTTGGAGTGTCCCAATTGTTTTAGTTAATAGTTCGATTTTGGTGGGTAAATTGGCCAAGGTTTCCACCTGGTCTTTGGCTAACGGTTCTTTGGCTAAAAACCCGGCTTTAATCTTGGGCAGTTCGTGGGCTTTGGCAAACTCGGCCAAGGCTTTGATCGGAGCAATTTCGTCGCCGTAAGCCAGCAGGGTAATGGTGGGCCCGGGTAAAATCTCTTTCACTCCCAAGGCCAGTTTCAAGAGAGTGTTTTTGACGACAATCAGCTCGCCGCCGGCCAACTTGACCGCTTGCCGCAGTTCCCGCTGTAAATTGACGGATAAACCGGAAGCATCGGCAAAAACAAGGGACTTGGCGTTTTTAAGTTTGGTTTTAAGAAGATTGACGGTGGCAACGTTTTTTTTGCTCGGCATATTTACCTCGGTAGGACTTGGTTTTGTGCCTACTGTCTTTAGTAATAGGGTATTCTATAATTAATTTATGGATAATGTCAATAGAATATTGGCGGTAGATAAGCCGGTGGGGTGGACCAGCCATGACGTGGTGTCCAAAATCAGGGGGGAGCTCGGGAGGAAAACCAAAGTGGGCCATGGTGGCACCCTGGATCCGTTTGCCACCGGGTTGTTGCTGATTTTAATCGGTAAAGCGGTGAAGCGATTTGACGAAATCAGAACTTGGGAGAAAGAATACATGATGACGGTCAAGCTGGGGGAGGCGACCGATACCGGCGACCCGACCGGTAAAATCGTAACTACTTCAAGTTCGGAACCTGAAGTGTCGCAAAATGAAGTTGAGAGAGTTTTGGCAAGTTTTGTTCCCGGTTATGAACAGACCGTGCCGATTTATTCGGCGGTCAAGATCGGCGGACGGCGCGCTTATAAATTGGCCCGCGCCGGGAAAGAGTTTATTCAGCCAAAGCGCTTCGTCAAAATCAAAGAAATTGAGCTAATCAACCTGCAGGGTCCAACCCTGCAGGTTAAAGTGGTTTGCGGTTCGGGGACGTATATGCGGCAGTTGGCGGTGGATATTGGGGAAAAGCTGGGCTGGCCGGCGCATTGCGCCGCTTTGCGGCGAACGCGGGTGGGCACCTACAAGGTTAAACCTTGTAGGTCGAGTTTAAGGCTCGGGCTCATGGAGGAACAGATAAAAGCGGCGGAAATATTTTTTGGCTGGACGCTTTTGATGGCCGCGGTTAAATTATCAACCAGTTGTTCGTCTTTAAACGAGAGTTTTCCAATAATCAGGTGCATTAGGGGGGCTTTGGGTTCGGATTTGTAGTGGATTAGGCCGCCGCAAAACTTTTTGGCGGCCGTTTCCGGGTCGGCGGCAATGGTGTTGTTTTTGGGGTTGGGCATCAGGCCCTTGGGGCCTAAAATCTTGGCATACTTGGCCAGTTTGGGCATCATCATTGGTGCAGCGATTAAAATGTCAAAATCGATTTTATCATCGTTGAGTTTAACCAAAGTTTTCTCGGAAGCGATTTCGACCTTGACGGTTTTACCGGTGCCGTGGGGGAGCTGGAGTTCGCCGCCGACTTTATCCACGAGCAGGTTCAGATGGAGTTCAACCGACGGGTCAAATTTGACCCGGGAAATTGCCTTTAATAATTTAACCGCTTCATCAATAGGGTAGGTCTTGTTGGTTAATTTGGCCTTGGCTTCCAAATAGCGTTTCGAGCGGCCGTGTCTAATCCGCTTATGAATTTCAGCCTTCAAGGTCGGACCTTGAATTGGCTTAGGCTCGGGTTCTTGAGGTTTTTTAACCTTGAAACTAATTTTTTGGCTCCTAACGCCGGTGGCCTTGAGTTCGGCGGTTTCGCCTTGGGACAGATCGACGAGGGCGACTTTTTTCTTGCCCATTAGGCTACCTTAATTCCCATTGACCGGGCCGTGCCGGCGATGATTTTCTTGGCCGTTTCCAGGTCATTGGCGTTAAGGTCTTCCATTTTTTCCCGGGCGATTTTAGCCAGTTGGGCCTGGGTAATCGTGGCGGCGGTTTCCCGGCCTGGGGTTTTGGATCCGTGTTCGATTTTTAACTCTTTTTTAATGAATTCGGATACCGGCGGTTTCTTCAGTATAAAAGTAAACGAGCGGTCTTCAAAAATGGTGATGACCGCGGGGATAACGCCCTGCATTGCCTTGGTTTTTTCGTTGTACTGCTTGCAAAACTCCATGATGGCAATGCCATGCTGGCCCAAAGCGGGGCCGATGGGAGGAGCGGGATTAGCCTTGCCGGCGGGAAGATTTAATTTGAGGATAACTTTTACTTTTTTTGCCATATGGGAGTATATCACAACCTAATCTTCAGCGGCAACCCCGACCTTTTTGGCAATTTTATTGAACATATTGAGAATTCGGTCATATTGGTGCCAATGAAAGACTTCTTTTTCGCGATGCTTGGCTATTTCGATCAGGACCGGATCAATTTGTTGCTGCCAACATTGTTTTAATTTTTTTAGATCTGATTTGGTGGTAAAGCCATTGGTGCCGGTCATGATTTCATTATATTTTTTGTACTTGCAGGAAGTCCAGTTCTACCGGGGTTTCGCGGCCGAAGATCGAGACCAAGACTTTAACTTTGCCTTTGGCGTCGTCGATCGAGTCGACCGAACCCAAGAAATCGGCAAACGGGCCTTCGATGATTTTGACCGCTTCGCCGATGCTAAAGCTGGCTTTGTATTTGGGCGCTTCCATGGTCATGAATTTCATGATGTTATCGATCTCTGATTTAGGCAGCGGTGTGGGTTTGTTGCCGACGCCGACAAAGCCGGTAACGCCTTGGGTGGTGCGCACCGCCAACCAGGAATCGTCGGTCAAAATTAGTTTAACCAGCATGTAACCGGGAAAAAGTTTTTCTTTGATCTGGTGTTTTTCGCCTTTTTTGATCTGGATTTTATTTTGGGTGGGGACGAGTATTTCCAAGATATAATCAGTGAGATTCATGGATTTGGCCCGTTGGTCGAGGGCGGCGGCAACTTTGTGTTCGTGGCCGGAATAAGTGTGGACCACGTACCAATTGCCCGGTTTTTTGGGCTCGGGGTTAATGATCAAATGATTTTCCTGGTTTTGATCAACCGTAATGTCGTCCATATATTAGATGATTAAAGCAAGTAATTTAGTAAAGATAAAGTCCAGCCCGCCCATAAGCAGTCCGGCAATCACCGAAACGACGATCACTATCAGTGTCAGGCGGACCACTTGTTCTTTGGCTGGCCAGACGACTTTCTTGAGTTCGCTGATCGCTTCGTGCAAGAAACGGATTGGTTTGGATTGTAACATGGCAAAGTCTATTATGCCACAAATTGTGTTATACTTAAAACTCCATGATGGCGAAGATTACCAAAGCGGTTATTCCCGCGGCCGGATTCGGCACCAGATTTTTACCCCAAACTAAAGCCATTCCCAAAGAAATGCTGCCGATTGTGGACAAGCCGGTAATCCAGTATGTGGTTGAAGAGCTGGTCAATGCCGGCATTAAAGACATTATTTTAGTGACCGGTTACCACAAGCGGACGATCGAAGACCATTTTGACTCTCCCAGTAAAGACCTGGTGGAAAACCTGGAACTGGGCGGGGCAAAAAAACAGCCGCTATTGGAAGCGGTCAAAGACATTTCCGAAATGGCCAACTTTATTTACGTGCGCCAAAAAGGGCCTTACGGTAACGGCACGCCGCTTTTGAACGTCAAAGACTTAATCGGCAACGAACCGTTTATTTACACCTGGAGTGATGACTTTATTGTGGCCAAACCCTCGCGGTTTAAACAGCTGATCAGCGTTTACGAGGAATTCGGCTGCAGCGTTTTGGCCGGCATCCGGGCCAGGCGCGACGAAGATTATAATCGTTACGGCTTTGCCGGCGGGAAAGAAATTAAGCCGGGATTGATGGCCATCAACCAGTTGATCGAAAAGCCGGGAAAAGCTAAAGCGCCGTCGGACTTGGCCACAGTTTCCGGGTTTTTATTCACCCCGGAAATTTTCGGCTATTTGGAAAAATCATTAACCCAGCTTAAGCCCGGGCAGGAATTGTGGTACAACGACGCCATTAAATTAATGCTGGCTGACGGGAAGAAAGTCATGGTCAGGGAAATCGCCAACGGCAAGTATTACGACACCGGCAATAAATTGGATTATTTAAAAACCGTGGTCGAATTTGCCCTGAAACGAGAAGATATCGGCGCGGAGTTTAAACGGTATTTACAGCATGAACTTAAACTCACTGATTGATCATACGTTGTTAAAACCCACGACAACCCAAACGGAAATTTTGCAGTTGTGTGACGAAACCAAAAAATATAAGTTTTGGAGCGTGTGCGTTAATCCGGTCTGGGTAAAATTAGCCAAAGAGCAGGGGGTGAAGGTTTGCAGTGTGATTGGTTTTCCGCTGGGGGCAAATACTTTAGCGGTTAAAGTAGCCGAAGCCCGGCAGGCAATTAAAGACGGAGCCGAAGAATTAGACGTGGTGATTACTAAACCGGCAGAAATAAAAAAAACCGTCGCGGCGGTTTTGCCTGTTGCCAATAATAAAATAATCAAAGTAATTATTGAAACCTGCTATTTAACTAATCAGGAAAAAATTCTGGCGGCTAAATTAGTGAAACAGAGCGGGGCGGATTTTGTCAAGACGAGTACGGGATTCGGACCCGGCGGAGCCACGGTTGCCGACGTTAAATTATTACGAAAAGTGGTTGGTCCGGATTTCGGCGTTAAAGCCTCCGGCGGGATTAAAACCAAAGAACAGGCGATGGATTTAGTTGCCGCCGGCGCCAATCGCTTGGGGACCAGTAGCGGCGTTGATATATGCCGGTAGCTAATTTGTTCGGCACTTCGGGAATAAGGGGCTTGATCGGTAAAGAGATTGACGAAAAATTTAGTTTTAAAATAGGCTTGGCTTTGGGAAAGTATCTGGGGAAGGGTCGGGCCCTAGTCGCCCGCGATCCAAGGCCGGGGGCTAAAGAAATAACCCAAGCGTTAATTAAGGGACTGCAAAAAGCCGGGGCTGAAGTTGACGATGCCGGGATTTTAGCCACGCCGGAGCTGACCTGGTATCAGGTTAAGCGCGGTTATGATTTAGGCGTTTCGGTGACCGGTTCGCATTTACCCTGGAACATGATCGGAATTATTCCCACTTTGGCTGACGGAGCCGGTATTTCCGGCGAAGTTGGCCGCCAAATAACAAGGATCTATGAATCATTCTGACTATATCCGGGCTTTATTAACAACCGTTGATGCGGCGGCGATTAAACGGCGGCATTTTAAGATTCTTTTCGACCCGGTTAACGGTTCGGCGATTGAAGCCGGCCGGCAGTTATTTTCTAAGCTGGGCCGGCTGGTAATGATTAATGACTGTCTCGGCCAGAGGCCGGCTCGCGCGTCCGAACCGCGGCGGGAAACTTTAATTGAAACGGCTAAACAGGTAGTTAAAAATCACTGCGATTTGGGCATGGCCACCGACGTCGATGCCGATCGGGTCTTGTTTATCGACGAAACCGGGGTGGTTTTGTCGGAAGATTTGACGGCGGTGATTTTAGCTCACGGCAAAAAAACTTTAGTCACGCCGGTTAATTCATCCGGGATATTTACCGCCGAAGCGAAAAAATGGGGGGGCAAAGTGATTGAATGCCCGGTCGGCCCACCGGAAATTATTCAGGCGATTAAAACCCACCGGGCCGACTTTGCCTACGAAGAATCGGGGAAGTATTTCTTCCCGCCGGAATTTTTGTGGGCCGATGGTTTGTTGGCGGGAGTCAAAATACTTGAAGCGATGACAGCCAGGCAGCAGATTTTAAGCCGGATCCGCAAGGATTATCCGGAATTTTTTCAGGTGAAACTGGCAGTTGACTGTTCGTGGTCAAAGATGCCGTCAAAGTGGGTTGGGTTTGGTGAAAAGAGGATTTTTGGCGATAGTTTTATGTTTATCCGGGCATCGGGCACCGAGCCGCTGATCCGGATTTTCGGCGATTCACCCAGTAAAAAACAGGCCCAAGAATTGGCCGAAGCCGGCAAAAAAGAAGTCAAGGCAGAATGCGGCCAGTAGGGGCGCATTTATCGATTGCCGGCGGGCTGGAAAAGGCGGCGGAGAGGCTGGTAAAAATGGGCGGCAACTGTCTGCAGGTATTTTCTGCCAGTCCGAAAAGCTGGGAATTGCCGACGATTAATGGCCGGTTGTCTGCGGCTGTCCGGCCGGCGTTTATCCACGCTAAATATCTGATCAATTTAGCGTCGGACAAGCCAGATTTGTTGGCAAAATCAATCGCCAGCCTAAAATATGACTTGCAAGTTGCCGATTTGATTGGGGCCAAAGGCGTCATTGTCCATCTTGGCAGTCATTTGGGCCGGGGATTTAAGGCTGTTTTTCAGCAGGTAACCGAATCAATTGAGATCATACTAAAGAATAGTAATACCAACTCATTACTAATCATTGAAAATAGTGCCGGACAGCAGGGTAAATTATGTTCTCTAATTACTGAAATTAAGTTGATATTTGATGCCGTTAATAGTAGTCGGTTGGCCTGGTGCCTGGATACTTGTCACGCCTTCAATGCCGGCTATTCGATCGGGTCGGCTTCGGGAAATGGCTTGATACAGAATGATATAGTTAACGAGACTGCAAGGACGGACCTTGTAGGCCGGTTAGCCTGTCTGCATGTTAACGATTCCCGCGATGATTTTGCCTCGGGCCATGACCGCCACGCCAATCTTGGCGAAGGTAAAATCGGTTTAAAAAATCTAGCCGAATATGTCAATCACCCCCAGTTAAAACATCTACCCCTGATCATCGAAACTCCCGGGTTTGATAAATCCGGACCGGATAAAAAGAACTTGGATATTTTAAAATCGCTATGCGTTTAATTGCCGGGTTGACAGTGGGGTTAATTTTAGGTTTTTCAGTTTGGTATTTTTGGCCGAAAGAGAAAAAAGTATTTTTATCACCCGAGGGGAAGTGGACTTTTGAAAGTAAACCATTCGAGAAGTATAGTTTTCCTAAACTTCGGGAGCGGGTTTTTATTCCGGACGG
>Ga0100392_1005926_pt1 | contig 10708 bp, 9 predicted proteins | sample CryGeymeta201516_FD_81548 | JGI IMG/M metagenome (GOLD analysis project Ga0100392, IMG submission 81548) | Groundwater microbial communities from Crystal Geyser aquifers in Utah, USA - Crystal Geyser metaG 2015-16 | ecosystem: Environmental > Aquatic > Deep subsurface > Groundwater | place: USA... | reverse complement strand
TCCAATGCTAGCTTCATAAAGTTCCCACCCGTCAAACTGGTTGCACCGAAGAGGGCAATAATATCCGGAGAAGACGGCGATGATATCGAAGACGATGATGATGGACGTCGTCGATCATGCTCGTTTTGCTGCTCATCGTCGTAACTATGGTGGTTGGAACTCATGCTCTCGGTATTACTCTCGTCATCATTTCGATTTTCAAGGACGTAGTGAGAATCGCTCATGGCTTGTTGGATTGGTTGTAGAGTATAATTCCAGAGTACTCGTAGTCTACTGCTACTTTATTACTTCGTGTTTTTGCGAATATTATTTTTGTTGCCTTTCTATTGCAGGTTAAATTTTGAAACCAAAAAATAATTGAAAATAACGGATTTTTAGATATGTGCAGTAAGAATAGAGATATCCAAAACGACGTTTAATCGAACTACTGTACCCCACTACTGGTAGACTAATACTACTAGCTAGTAGGTCTACTAGCTAGCTGCTACTCGTAGACCTACTGAATACTGGTGGTAGTGATGAATAGTGGACTAGACTACTAGTCTGGTAGAGTTCAGTACCATGTAGACTACTAGCTAGTAGTACTGCTACTACGTACTGGCAGTACTCAACACGTCTACTAGCTTTTCATAAAATTTAATAAAAAATAGGAAAAAATAATAATAATTACTGTACACGCGTACTACCATACCAGTAATTGCTAACACAGCTACTTGCAAACAATTCTTATGCGCTGACAGCATACCATGACTTTTTGAAAGGAACAGAGCATCAGTGCACTGATAAACGACACACCCTTTTAATTTTGTTTTCCTGCGCCTCTAGATAGGGTTGTAATGAAAATTTCAGCACCACACACTTTGTTTTGGGTAACCAATGTCATCTTGCTTTGTTAGTATTTGCTTCGTGTCTCCTCCTTGCCACCCCGAGAACAGGGGAGCTGAATGTTCAAGAGGCAACTAGAGCTCCCTACAGCTGTTTAAGCTTCAGGCGTGCACAGAAACATATTTCTTACTTGCTTGGACCATGCAATGAATGACGAAGGCACCTACTGTACGAAACTCTATAAAACTCACATGAGATGAATTTGTTCGCATTAAATATACTTGACTCGAGGTTCTGGTACACTGTAGACCTTTTCGAGATATTCGATAATGGCGGCAGACTCGAAGAGTTCTACTCCTGTGTTTGGATCTTCCAAGAACGGGACCTGAAAGAATTTGCAACCCGTTTTCTGGAACAATCGCTGACGATTGACGGAACCCCGGGGGCAGGAAATTTGAGTGTGAGGCAGTCCTAATTCCACTAATCGCTCCCGGACCAATTTGGTAAAGGGACTGCCTTCGTACGACCAAAAAATGAGAGGTTGCTCGGGAATATTGGAGGCACGGTACCGATTGCCTCGATTAATGCGGGGCAACATGGCCAGTCCCGAGGAGAGTGTCACAAGAGGACTACCAGGAGGAGATAGCGTCCACGGAACCTTGTCGTTCTTTTTGGAATTCCCATACACTCGGAAGAGATAGGCAATAATGTCATCACTTTCAAACATTTTGACACCCGTGTTGGGATCTACCAGGTAGGGAAAGGTCGCTTTAGCACCGTACTCGTTTTTGATTTCTTTGCGAAAGGCACCGCCTTGGGGACACGGTCTGAAGGTCACCTCCAACGAGAGCATAGACACGGCTTCTCGCACCTTTCGGCAAAAAGGACAGCCTTCAAATTCATACAGTATAATGGGTTCGTTCTGCTTGGAAGAGACGATATCGGAGGTTTCTCGAATTTGACCAACTGATCCCAGACTCAAAATAGTGTATCGAGATTCGTCCCTGGGTGCCAGTGAAATTTGGTAGCCGCACGCAAAAACGCCACTGCCCAGTCTCATGACCAACTACACGAAGGAAACATAATTGTGAGATACAGTGGATCTGTGGGAACCTATCACCGCGGAATATGACATGTCGTACCGGAAAGGAAGCTGTAGCCAAACCCAGAATTTGACTTGGTAGAAAGCCAAAGGTCTTTGGTTCTGTGTTGCTGTCCAGTTTTAAAGACTCTAGAAAGGCAGATCCCATCGACGGGACACTGGAACCTTTGCTACGGCCACTGCCAGTGTTGCCCGTGAGCTTGGAAACTATTTTTTTGGCGGGCGAAGGTGGCTGGAGACCTTCACAGGTTCGGATGTCCAGAAAACATATCAGCGCTGTTAGCTGCAGCAAAGAAAAGGCAATGAGTTTCTGGAGACGAATTCGCAACATGCTTTCCTTGCTTTGATTTATAACTGTGTTTTACGGGGGTTTATTCATAGAGTAATCGTAGATCGTAGCTAATTACATAAACAATCATGTACGATGAATGATGGTGGATTATAAGAATTGTTTTGATGAAACAGGAGAAGGATGACGTTACATTCGCTGTGATTTGACGTGCGTTACTGGTACTACTACAGCAACATTATTTCTAACCCTAACCGGACGTTCTCTTCTTGAAATCACTCAGAGTTCATTATTTCTAGGACTGTCCTAGCTACTACTACTGCCTAGCTAGTAGTACCTGGTACTAGCAGATCCTATCCTCCTTCACAGAGAGTGTGGTCTGGTTGTGATCAACTCTGTCACCCTTTGGGGTGCCAATGGTTGCCTTCGGGTAACCTTGGCGCCCTGCGGGCGCCATAGTTGTGATCCCGGTTAATTAGATATTCAATTTTTTTAGTAGTACCTGGTACTACTTCTACTAGTAATACTACTACGGTTGACTCTTGTTGCTACGATGTGTAGTTGCAATGCATTTGAAAATCAGTCCTCATCACAAGGACTCCGTGGCAAGTTGAAATATAATTGGCAGCATTGGTGAAGGCACTTCCAGAAAACTGATATGAACCAAAACGATTTGAAATCAAACCTCATCCTTCCATGGGAGGCCCCGTCCCCGTCACCAAGCTCTCCGATCAAGACCACGCTTTTGTTGGTAGATAAAAAGAAACAACAACGGGTCGCCTACCAAAAGTCGCACCAGCCAATGCACTAGTGGTAAAACTTCATGTACGAATCCTGCAGTGACCGATACTCGAACATGTACTTGTCGAACAAATAGTTTTGTGATAGGCACCATGGGACAAAGTTGGATTGCCTTGGAAAGCTATTTAGACTTCGTTGAACGTAGCCGGAAGTCAAATCCAACAACTGACGTGATTCCATTTCATCATCTAGAGAGACCTCGGGTTGAAAATACCGCGCCTGTATCTTTTGAGAGTGCTTTATCAATCGACACGCATATTTGTTGGTCAAATCCACCTTTAGCGTCCAGCTGGCATTGGTGTATCCACCTCCGACAAATAGATTCGGTAAATTGTTCAACATGAATCCTTTGTAGACAAACTTGGAAGGCACATTCAAGACCTCCTTGTCCACCTTGAACTGAATGCCACCACCAAACAATAAATTCAATCCAGTGGCTGTGACAATAATATCGGCGGGTAATTCTTTTTCTTGCTGCTGCAATTGGATGCCCGTTTTGCTAAATTTAACAATGTGATCGGTCACAATACTCGCTTTGCCAGACTTGAGTGTCTCGAAAAATCGCTGTCCGGACAAAGACAAATTCGTTGATCCCATGGATCGTATCTTGGTGAAAAGTCAGAGGAACGAAATATGTCGTCGCCCACGGCGGCTTTGGCTTTCGAAAGTAGGAACCGTTTGGCAAGGTTGGGAAAAAAACGACAAAAGGAGTACGTAACTATGCTGTCCAAAATATAGAACCATCGAGTTACGTGGTGTCCCAACCAAAAGGTCACCAATCGGGTCACCAGTGTCATTTTGGCGGGCCGTGCCGCGAGGTAGGTCGGGGATCGTTGCAGCATGGTCACGTGAGAAGCCGGACCGTCATTATTGCCCGCGTTGGTGGAAAGCAAACTGGGGATTAGCGTAATGGCAGTGGCGCCACTACCAATTACGACCACCCGTTTATCGGTATAATTCAGATCCCGTGGCCAATGTTGCGGGTGCACAATAGGTCCCTGAAAGGATTCTTGACCAGGAAACTTCGGCGCATATCCTTGGTCATAGTCGTAATATCCCGAACAAAGAAACACAAAGTGGGCTTTGTAGATGACTACTGTAGAGGCTGCAGATGCGGTACCTTCTTCTAAATCTTGCTGGACTCCTGTCAACGTCCAGTGGGCCGTGACTGAATCCCAAGAAGCTTGTTGAATGGAGGTTCCATATTGAATGTGCTCATCAATCCCGTACTCTTCGACAGTTTCTTTCAAGTAGTTCAAAATGTCATCCTTGGCCGCAATGACTTTTTGATCTGCACTCCGCCAAGGCCGAAAACTAAAGCCAAACGTGTACATGTCCGAATCGGACCGAATACCGGGATAACGAAACAGATCCCAGGTCCCTCCTAAAGCCCAGCGACGCTCCACCAATCTGAAAGTCTTGTCGGGACAGTGCTGCTGCAAATGGTAGGCAGCGCTGATGCCGGATATACCCGCACCAATAATGATAACATCAAACTCTTCTTTTTTTGTTGTCGTCATGGTTCTTGTTTGCAAATTTCACTTTTCACTCAAAAATTACTCTTCTTCGCTTTCTTCACGGATTGTCTTACAGTATCTCTTATCCGTTTATCTGAAATAGATCTGGGGCCACCAAAAAAAAAGGTTCTTTAGCCACTCTTGTAAGACACAATCAGATAAGCATTCGGCAGAGGGAATCACAAACAATGATTCCATGATTGGACAATCGCATGCAGTAGTCTACAACACGTTGTTATTATTATTTACTCCGATTAATCTATCTATAGTAGCTAGTCTAGTAATAGTCTATTGTTTATTGGGAAAACTCCAGTTTTCAGATACGGTATGGCAATGAACTCGAACTCTTTTCCCGCTGCCGACCAATCTAAATAAATTTAATGATGATGATTATGTTGTGATGTACCAAGGTACCACTCCTCGGAGTACTACTACTACTAGCTACTAGTAGTAGTAGTAGTAGTCTACTAGCTAGCTACAAGAAGAAGACTACTCGTAGACTAGTACCGTAGTACTACTAGCTAGTAGAGGACAGTATTACGTATTACTGCACGCATCTCCGGAGGATCTTTCGCGTCTGGATCTTGCTCCTGAGTAGAGTAACAGGTAGGTCTCAATACTCTAGCTAGTAGGACGTAGGACGTAGGACGTAGGAAGTAGGACTACATCCACTAGAATGCCTTCACGGCAAGCTACGCACACTGTTGGGCCTTCTCTTTCACTTTTGCAAAGGGTGCCAACAACAAAGCCCATTGATTGTTGGGGCTTTAGACATCTAAGGTCAACACCTGGTTGAGCAACAAATAATACAGGTTTAGCAGATGTTGTAGTCTTACATTGGTGGATGGGTTTTGAATGGGCCGTGCTACTGCCTAGTTGGTTGTTGGTGCTTGGTGCTGCAGAATTACTTACCACGCCTTGTCATTCATATGGCCTCCAGGAGTTGCTCTTGGAAGGAAACGCCTCCAAACGTGCTGTCCAAAACGCTACTTCTATGCCAGACACAGCTGAGCTGTATTGCGTTTGAAGCATTAGCCAACTTGGCTGGCAGGTCGGCCGTTTTCGTGGGCATCTGACCTGCCAGGAACAGGAAGCAGTGGCTGCAACCAGAGGAGCCTATGCAACAGAAAACAGTGGCTGCAACCATAAGAGCCTATGCCTGTGAGTGACCTTGTTGGGTGAACTGTTCGAATGTCTTGCTCCTCTGGCGTTGTGTCCTAACTTTGGTGGTGGCGCTATTAATGCTCAAAATCACATATTGTCATTAGGTGCCGGCGCTTGTCGCTATGCCTGGACAGAAACTGATGCACCACGAGCGAGGACTAAATTCGATGAAAATTCTTCCTAGCAGCTTGCAATAGTAGCAACTATAATGCGTTTCAATACGTGTCAATCCTAACTCAATTGTCGACGAAAAAAGTAGCATTCCAGAAAATATCGCTTTTAACCACACAGTTAACATAAAGTTAGCGTGTGTTTCGACACGCGCATATATTTACCAAGGCCATTACAAGACCAAAGCGGAGAGAACCAAAACCAAGGAACAGGTAGAGACAACCAACTGAGCAGGAGCTGCCGGTGCCGCTGATTCGGCCTCTTCACCATTGGTTTCAGGAGTAGGATCAGCATTTGCTGTGCCTGTAGACGTCGTATCAACGGCTGCTGCTGCAAAACTAGCAATTTCAGTTACCACGGGTACAATGCACTGTCCCGCTGTGGCTTCCGTGGTGTATCCTGCTGCTTCTGCCAAGCAAGCATTGGAATACGAGCATGTAATACCGCCTGCAACCAAATTAGAGTTGCAAACAATGGGATTATAATCGTACGTGCAGGCCGCAGTGTCGGAGGAGACGGGACACGAAACGGGCGAACATTCAGAATTTTGCCAGCCAGCTCGGTTGGCCAAGCACCGGTTACCATACAAGCAGTCGTAGGGCCCACAAGTGCCTTCATCAATTTCGTTTCCGCACTCGTCGACTGTCGAAGGAGCGGGACAATCAGCTTGCCAGCATGATCCCATAGTAAAACCAGCTGCTTCGGCCAAGCAAGGATTATCGTAACGGCAACCCAGAGTACCACACTGCATGGGATCTAGATTTAATGTGCAGGCAGTTTGTTCTGGCACAGGACACTCGGTAGGATTTGTGGGATCCGTGAGGGGTGTACACTGTCCAAGATCGAATCCTGCATTACTGGCCAGGCAATCATTGTCGTAGATACATTGATCGGGTCCGCAAGCTGTGGGTTTGTATTCACGCGTGCAGGTAGCAGGATCCACCGCAGGACAACTGAAAAGAGAACACTGAGCAGCGACATTGTATCCAGCGGCTTCGGCAACACAAGCATTGGAGTACTTGCATTTCAGGTTTCCACAAAGAACCGGCTGTATTATTGTAGCGTTTGAACAAACAAATGTAATATTAATGGATGTAACGACATTGATGATGAGACCAAACACTGGCACAAAAGCAAAAATCGACGCCAGTGGGAAACAAGCAAGTTAATAGTGCCCATGTAATATACAAACGCACGTACGTTGAAGTCAGCAGTGCAGACAGTATCCGCAGATGCCACCGGGCAATTGGTGGAGGTACAATCATCCTCGTTAAATGCTGCCGCTGTTGATTCACAACTGTTGGTGTAGAAGCAACGATCGTTCCCACAAGTTCGTGGGTCATACTCAAAGGTACAATCGGTGGATACAGGCACGACGGGACAGCTAAGAGGATTAGGAGGTATGCTGACGATCGGAAGACAATTGCCACTAATGGGATCAGTATTCTGTCCAGCCAAACCAGCCAAGCAGCCATTGTCATAGTAGCACAGTCCACCATCCAGACAGGCATAGGGATCAATCTCTCGAGAGCAAGCGCTCGCAGTTGTCTCTGGACTGGGACAAGAGTCCGCGATACAGGAAGTGGGAGGAAAGCCGGCGGCTTCTGCCAGGCAGTAGTTTGAAAAGGGACAATTCAAGTCACCACACTTGACGGGCTGACTTTCAAAAGTGCAAACAGTATCAGAGGAAGCATCTCTGCAGACCGCCGGCCAGCAGCGACTCGGAGTGAACCCTGCAGCGCCCGCAAGACAAATGTTCGAGTATTGACAGGCTGACAAACCACACTTGACGGGATCTTCTTCCATGGTGCATGCAACAGTCGAAGCAGGGTCAGGGCATTCTTGCAATTCGCGGTGTGACTTCTTAAAAGAATCAAATTCAAAGGCACTCGCAGTAGTGCTAGTGCTAGTGCCAGTCAAAGCAAAAAAAAGCAAAGAGATCTTCATGGCGTTTCGCAGTGGTAGATTAAATAATATTATTGTACTGTAGAGTATATTTTTAATGATAATATCTTTTTTATTGCTATGGAGTGTTAGAAGTTAATCAAAGTCCAAAAGAATGATTCGCATTGCAGATTATGGATTTATGGCGAAGCCGCAAGGTGAATGACATTTGCTAAAGCATCATTATTTTTGTCTTTGCCTTAATTAACCAATACCGTAGTACTACTAATACCGCTACTTCTACTGGTAGCTAGCAAGTAGTAGGTATCTGGTAAAGTAGTTAGTAACAATACCACTAGCTAGCTAGCTAGCTAGCTACTAGTGCTAGCTACTAGCTAGTAGTAGAGTAGAGTAGCTGGTACAGTAGTAGCAGTCGACACGTTAGTCTAGCTACCAGGTACCAGGTAGAGTGAGTGGTACCGTAAAAAGCTAGTGTGGAGACATAAAGAGTAAATATGAATATTATGGCAAATAGGAGAGTAAACTAGACTAGTGTGTGGATACAGAGCAGGCATAGGCACACGACCTAATAGAGTAAGACCTAACTCCTGAGTCCTATCATAGTCCCTAACAGGAGACAAGGTAAACTGCCGTAGTCCACCTGGGCTTAATTTGGTACCGGCACTACGTTGTACTGGTAGTACTGCTACCCCCTAACAGTACGTAATAATAATACTTGCGCTTCACTTGGAGGAGCAATGCAGGCGGTGCCGTTGTCAATCGCTTTTACTGTACCAGGTAACACATCATAGGAGTACATCATTGTCCAATTCTCTAACGCAACGAGAAAACTCAGTCTCCGGGTGGCGGAAGACTTTTTTTTTTATGTTAATACTTCCAGTAGGCCATCTAAAGAAGTTTCGTCATCGAACACTGCATTGAAGAATCTGCGATTCTGCAGACGTTCCATGATCGCAGAATGCAGTATTCTAGTTTAGCACAGCAACAATAGTTTTTCAAATGTTTTCGATCACAATCTCGTCGTCGTGAACTACTACTAGAAAAGAATCTTGGAGTCCTACCAGGAGTGGAAATCTCTAAACTTAAGCGCTAACTGTCTACTGCTGATTGTCATCGCTATTATATTATCGTAAAGCGCAGAAAGATGATAGTTGTGTGACACACATCCGTTTTTGGTTTTCAATATATAATAAGTGTGAATAGCTTATTGTAGCTATTGGTACATATACTATGAACTCCCATGCTTTGGGGTCGTAGTGTTGTTAGTATTGGCAAGGATTATAGAGCATTTGTACATTCGTAGATGACTGTCATCTTGGTTTAGATAGACTCCATCAAAGAAACCATCCAGTCTCCATCTGTTATATTGGCGTTTTTTTTTTCGTGTCCAAAAGTTGCATCATTGTCGCTGTTGTTTCTCTGCATGTTGGGGGCAGCACTCAAAAGAGACAACGAACGCAGACTCATTGTGACTGGGTTGCTGATATTGCTGTTCATTATCTTGTGAAGGCAGTATTTTTTGTTACTACTGCTTGAGTTTTTTTTTCCGCAATAGGAGTTGGCAAAAATGGATCGTCTTGTGTTTGTCTTGATCCAAAGACGGAGTAGAGCAGATGAAAAGCGCGAACATCAGCTTCTACGTTGTTCAGGCGCATCCCACTCAAACTAGGAGAGGGTGAAATGCAATGAATTTGCTGTTGCATTTGTTGTTCGCTTTGTTGCTGTTTTTGTATCTGCTGCAGCCGACGCATGGATTTGAACTGTTTTGACGATCTGTAATCTTCGCTAAGGTGATTGCGAATGGCTTGTGCTGCAGTTGTTCGAGCCAGATCCTCGTTGACGCGCATCCATCGGCCTGTACTTAGGTCACGCTTGATGAAACCAGCATCCATGTCATGAATAAGTTTGGAAAGGATAGCCCCTTTTTGTCCCTTGCTAGCAGCAGCTTGGTAGTGGACAGCAATAGAAGCTACTAGTCGGCTAAACTTGACATTGGCCGTGTGTGTCTTCACTGACTTACCACGTCCGATGATAATGTCATGGTCGCCAGGAGTATAGCCGGCTGGAAGAAGTTTATTTGAGGTAGCCATGTTGATGTGTTGCCTTTGATTTTGAATTTGATTTTAAATTTATTGTATGAGTGATGTCTGGGAATAGGGACACAAGAAAGAAGAAAGTATGATGCTGAAATCTGAAAATAGTGATGTTCTGTGCAATGTTTGATCGCCCGTAAGTAAGGAGTTCTAGTACGTTACTAGTATCCGGTGTAGACAGAAACGGAAGGAAAATAATGACGACATAATATCACGTAGGTGCCATGAGAAGCGGAAGTCTTTTTGTAAGATGTTCAGAAACTACCAGGTACATAAATAGATGTTCTTCGTTACGGTACTACCCTGGTAGGTCTTTGGGACGAAATTGCGTCAAATCGGAAGTCGCTTTCTTTCACTTGGAGAGTTTGTAACGTATTACGTACCTGGTAGTAAGGTACTACTACAGTAGTAAGGTACTACTACAGTAGTACCAGGTACCACTACCAGTGTTGACTTAATAGCTGGACTTACTGCACTTTACACGTCAGTTCAAAACCGTATTGATTACCAGGTACAGTACGTAGTACCTGGTACTAGAGTGATTCGAGCGGCAGCGTTTTCAACTTGGAGAAAAGTGACATCTGTGTGGAAAAAGTGACAACACTGTCACTTTTGACTAGCTACCATACTAGTAGACAAAGCTAGCGTCCTTCTTTACTCAGAAAAAATATAAGCTTAGATTTACCGTGATATTGAGCAATAAGAAAGATTACGAAAAAGAAAGATGAGATTGTGGGGCAAATCGGAGACACAGTCTGAATCCCCCCCCCCCCCCGCAGAGAAGACAAAAACATTTAGGTCGCCGCCCACGCACACACCCCCGAATCCAAAAGCAATGATT
>Ga0100392_1005924_pt1 | contig 10710 bp, 7 predicted proteins | sample CryGeymeta201516_FD_81548 | JGI IMG/M metagenome (GOLD analysis project Ga0100392, IMG submission 81548) | Groundwater microbial communities from Crystal Geyser aquifers in Utah, USA - Crystal Geyser metaG 2015-16 | ecosystem: Environmental > Aquatic > Deep subsurface > Groundwater | place: USA... | reverse complement strand
TCAATAGCAGAACCGCACCATCATCGGAAAAACTATTCTAAGAGTCAGGGCAACAGTTCTTACTTCTGACCATGCATGTTGTTCCTCCTGCAGTCAAGAAAGCTAAGTACTCCGTATTTTGCAGCCAGCTGATGAGAACCTATTTCTAGTACAGCAGTGAACGCTAGTACAGTGAACGATGACACTTGGGCTGCTATGTTTTTTGTTGTAGCAACCGACAAGGAACTGCAACTAATGCATAATGCGCAACGATGAGGCATTACATAATAAGAAGGCACAATGCCACCGAGCAACCAACGACGAATGGGCTTGACAACAAGGAGGATGAATAAATTTTGCAGGGCAATTAACACCTGTCGAAAGAATAGGTCAATCATTGTTGAAAATTCGGGTTTGTCTGAACTCGTTGGCTGTTTTCTCACACTGGTGTTGATGGTACCAGTATTATAGTAGTCTACTACAGTAGGACTTTGTACCAGAACCAGTACCAGGCAGGGGTGGAAAAGTACAGATCTGCTGGTACTACAAGTACCTGGTACCGGTACCTCGTACTACCAGGTAGTAGTAGTGGTACCGGTAGAGGGATCCAGTTCTTCGGAAAGTCAAAGAACACTGCTACGACTGAAAAGAACTCCTCACTCTTAAGTACAGATGTGCAGAGAACCTGATCAATTTAAACAGTACCACTACCACTGGACCGCGATTGTAAAAGCGAAGTTTCACTAGGATTTTTACATCCAAAACTATTGCAGCAGCAACAGATTAAACTGCAGGCGCAAACAACAGCTCATACATTTTATCCGTCCGAACTTTATTTCAAATAACACAAAAACCATATATAATGTCGCTCAATAAAAAGCATGTCACCTTTGGATCAGCTTCGGAAGCCATGGCAGACTATAGTGATCAAAATTGCTGGTACAGTCGGGAAGAACTTATGCAAATTCGCCAAGAAGAAACATCACTCGCCAAGAGAGCCGCTTCACCCTCGGATGAAATCTACCTGCGTGGTTTGGATCCCCATCAAGAAGGCGTTGATCATATTCACAAACGACGTATGAGCTTTACACGCGCCGTTCTGGCCATTCAAAACGAGATGCAAACCATGCGTGTGTACGACCCCAAGGGACTGCAGGTCTTTGCTTCCGCGCATTCCTCACAAGACGTAAAAGCAGCCCGACAGAGAGGCAAGCAAGATGCAGCCGATGTGAACCAGCCACGAGGAGGTGCTCCAAAGTTGAACAAAAAGTCGTATGGTTCAATCAAGCAGTTCCATCCTCAGCATCTAAGAGAGGCTGCTCAAAGTGCCTAAGTGATTTTCATTTTCTGTATCCACATTTTGCTTTGCATTCTGGAAACGCTTTGCATCTAAATGACCGTCTTTGTACACTACCATAACACCACTTATAGAATTCCGAAGTATAGATCACGGCGCGACTTTGATTGCGTCTTGTAGCTCTTTACCTAGATGCCCCCCCCCTACCCCCAACAAGCTGAACAATCAGCAAAGTGCCTTCCATTACCATTTCCGAAAAGCAGCAGGATGACAAAGTAGCGAATGCTACAGTCACTCCTGCAAACTGCAACAGCTGCATTTTTGTATGGTCCCGACTTTCGCGTTCCTGTTCTGTGACATTGTTATGTTAGGGTTCATTACGTGTTAGTTCTCAGGCCTCCTTGGTCCGGTGTATCCCCAACAATCGCTCCATATGATATCGTTTCCAAAACACTGCAATCCACACGACCGCTACGGCAGCGGTAACCAAAAGGAAGGGTCCTTCTGATTTGGTGCCCTCTTGTTGCAATAAAATTCGAGCAGAATTCATGGGTTGTTTTAGTTCTACCGCCTTTGTAAGCGCTGAATTGGCAGAAACGTCAAAATTATGCCTTTGCCATGGCTGCTGCTGCTGTGGTATTGAAAAGGAATTTTCAGGCCAGTATATACGTTTCAAATAATCATACATTTTTGCGGAGTCGACTTTGTGGGCGGCACCGGGTTTGATCCAACAGTGTGGGCAGTCCGTCACAGGAGGCCACATGACGGTTTGTGTTTCCGCTGTACTCATCACATCACGTCCTTGTCGCTTTTTTTGCAATCGAAGATTCATTCCATTGTGAAATTCTACCAGCCACAGAGGTAGTTCTATCCAGTGTAGTAAATTGTTGTTGGTGCCCTTGGCTTCCACGAGTCGTTTGCACCGATCGTAGGCACAGCTGTCAAAGGTTTCTACAAAATGGTCCGCACACTCTTTGCAGGTCATGAAATGATAAATGTAGTCTCGCAGTGTTTGTGCAGCCTTGATGGGAGATTCGTATGGAAAGCTATTGTCCTCGGTAGGTACGACAGCACGATTCTGTTCGACCAATCCAACTGTCATGATGTGAAACAAAGTCCAGAGACCGCACGTGTACGGTGATTCGTGCTGTTGACATCCAGTACTATAGGTCCACTGTACCGGTGGATACCGATTTAAAACTGCCATCCAATCGGCTTCACTTTTAACGTGACCACGAAAATCATCGATTAATTCTTGCAACAAGAAATGGATCCTCCAGGGTGGCAGTGTATTGGCAAGCAATTTCAAAAATGACAATAAGGGTTGTTTCTTTATGACTCGCAGTGGGTTGGCGTTGGTATTACTGTTCTCCTTATCATTGAAGAGTGTCTGGATTTTTTCCGTAAAGACATTTTCGGTCATGGATTGATAAAAGGCCAGGTACGCATCTCCATACATTTCTGCTTGGTTCCGTTTTCCAAAGGAATAGCTAACTACAGCTGATTCGGCCTGTTCTAGCTCTACTGATTGTCGTTGCTGTTGTTCTATCCGTTTATTATCGATCACAAAACCTTCTCCCAACACTTTTAAAATAGTGTAGGGATGCAAGACCTCGTCGTAACCTCCTCCTGTAAGTTGCAATTCGTGAGTATCGTGCGCCAAAAAGAGTCTCACGGTGGGATATGCCGAGACCTTTTGTGATCGACAAATGTTCTTGTAGGATTGACAGGACAGGGCAAAGAATTTGACTTTGTGTTGCATCATGTTGGTATTAGCATCCTGAATGGATTGAAAGTAGTTGGCAAATTTCTTGTACTTGGGGGCAAAATGAATGCAATGCGGACAACTGGGAGAGTAAAAGACCACCATACGATGATAATCGACATTGTCAAACAGAAAGTCGGGACGTTCACTGGCAGCGTTAGTGCTGGAAGCCTTAACATACTCGATAATGGGATGGACATCATAGTCTTCTTCTTCTTCTCCATCTTGGTTGCTGCTGCCGTCTTTGGAAACATAGAGAAACTCGGGACCAAGCTTGAGCTGTGGGTTGGCTCTTCGAATGGTTTCATAAGGCGACAAGTCCCGGCCTTGAGTGATTGTTGTCGACGTTAAGAGCAGAATGAAGAGTAGCGTAGTATGTGCATGGTTATACTGGTAATATGAAATGCCTTTCGTCATTATTTGTACTCGAGGATCGAGTAGACTAGTGAAGAATAAAAGGTTTAAAAGGAGACATACAATGAGGTTGTTCGTTCATCAGCTTCGAATTATTTCAAAACAAAACAAAAAATGCTGTGGCAACGAGCGTCTCAACATTAGGGTTAGTGTGCATTGAAAGGATTTCCAGGTTGTACTCTATCTACTACGCTAGCTACAGTAGCTTGTAGTTGTACTCGTAGTACTGGAGTAGACCTACAAGTAGCTTCAAAACTGATTCCACTCATCACATACAATTTTGAGACTTCTCCGGGTGCAAACATAAACGTAATCAAGCTGAGGTGTAGTGTATGTAGTAAACCCACACAAAAATGCAAAATTGAAGGCATCTCTATACTCTAGCGCAGGGCCTATTCGACCCAGTACCTCCCACGGCGTCAACGCCATAATAAAGTGTTGACGGGCCCAACCCCCCGCTCGGTCACTCAAAAGTTCCAGTGTTTTCCAAATCTTGAACACCATCGACCATTCTTCTTGACGCCGATGCAATGGCAGAATTAGTTTCTTCCTGTGTCTTTGTCAATCGCTCCTCTAACAGAGCCTTCTTGACGAGCTGTAGCCGTTCCATAGCATTCATCGACTGTAGGGCTGTTTGAAGAATATCCATTTTAAATGTTTCATTTGCAACCGCCAATGCCGCCCAGCCAATGGCTTGCTGTTCTTGTGCGATTGACTGATTCACGATAAAGTCGTTGGTACTACTGCCCGAAACAGTGACGTTGAGTGCTGCCTCGTACAGTCTGTCAAATTGTGATCTCTTACCCAACGCGTCCACGGTGGTTTGAATTGTCTCCAACAACTGCTGAATACCGTCGTCGTTGCCATTGGTACTGTTGTTCCTATCAGCAGCAACATCAATAGCATGGTCCGTAATTTCTCGACAGTATCCCATCGTGATGGGTTTCCAGGCTGTCAATTCATCCAGAACGGCTCGTCCCACAGCTTCCAGCGCTACCTGTAAGGTGATTTCCCCCCGAAAACCGGCATCGACCTGAAAATCTGTAATTTGGATCAATACGACCGTCGATGTGGGACCATCGTCGTTCATTAACATCATACCCAGAATCATATGATGAGAATCCATAACATCTTGAAAGAGATCTAAGAAACGACCGTGCTTGAGAGTGATAGTAACAGATTGACCCGGCACCAAGGCTTCTTCCATCCGAAAGGGAAGTAGCAGCAGTAACACCTTGTTATCATCATTAGCAGTTTCATCGTCACCTTCAGCAGCAAAATCCTGTCTCCATTCTGCCAACCCAAATAAACGCGATGATGATGATAGCATTGTCATCATGCGGGATTTAGCGTTCTTAGGTACATTCGATGGAAGGGTAAAGCCTTGACATCCTGAGCACTTCCACAACAGCAGCAGCAGCTGCTGTTGCACCGATGTCACTACCAATACCAGCAGAGGAAAAGCAAGGTTGCCGATCTGAATTTTCATATTTCTTTGTTTGTTGTTCTGCCGTTACACTTGAAAAATACTAACACTAAACACTAATAACTTGCAGTACTAGATTGGTAACTGGTAACCACGCGCTGTTTTCAGTTTTCAGTCCTTCTTCATCAGTCGAGTCTAGCTGTCGCTCCTTTTACTTCGTCGCTCGGAAAGACTACCTATTCTTGTCGTAGCTACTACTAACTAGAATAATTAAACTTTCGTTATTCCCTGTAGTAGTCTAGATGAAAGAATAATAATTAATGCGGCTCGATTTTGATTTACGAGCGTATCTAATACGAGACTAGTACTGTAGTACCGTACAGTAGTACCGTACAGTAGTACCAGGTACTAGCTAGGTTTTATGGAGTACAGCATGGACGCGAATTTTCTTCTCGGTCGTTACGGTGGAAGAGGAATAAAATGGCGGGACTAACTCGGTCATGAAAAAATAGATTTCCGAGTCTTTGATTTTTCTCATCACTCAAGAGTATTAGTATTTATTTGCTCTACAAGTAGTACATCTATTAAATCAATTTTTATGATTTTATTCAGTCTACTTCATTGTCTGTAATAATTTTTGAAAACGTTCATTTTGTGGTGCAAAGAATCGCTCCATGTATTGCAACAGTTCCGCGTTCATTTTTGGTTGGTACTCGCGTGTATTCTGTGGCGAAGCATCCGTCAGTTCGAAACCCGAAGAGATCACCCCGACGTGATCAAACACCCGTTGCATAGTATCATGGACCCGATCAGATGCTAAATCGGATTCCAATTCCAATACCAGGAACTGATCTTTATCAAAAGCCGCCAACCATGGTAGTAGATTCAGCGCGTACAATCCACGCGCCAATAGTCCGTAAGAACCAGTGTTGAGGGGAACATGATTCTCCAAATACAAATTCCAGGCGCTGTCTTCAGCATCCGTATTAATGAACGAGTCAAATACCACCTTGTCGAAATTGCCAGTATCAATATCCCAATAAGGAACCAATCCACAGGCTTTCATGTCTCGTAATTCCTGTTTGACAACTTCTTCGAATGATTTTGATCTCCACTCCTTTCCTCGCGTCTTTATTTGCGCCGGTGTTCCGTGTGGTGATGTCACCATGGCATAGTGCGATTCGGCTCGTTGAATGGGATCGCGTGTCATGACGAGGAACTGGACCCGCCAATCAAATACTTGTTTCAAGCGAGGAATGACGCGACGGCTGTCCAACAGATACGATGGAGTAGAATCACCCGTACAACAACTGGGACGCAGGCGTAATGCTTCTTCCTCGTAGAACAAAAAGCAGTGTTGTCGAAGTTGTTTCGTAGTAAATGTCTTGTTCGGTTCCAGCTCTTCCTTCCAACGCCAATCCAGACAGTGAGTTTCGCGTCGCTTGGGTCGGACAATTAATGGATGCTGCATCATATACTCGTACAGCGATGTCGTACCCGCCTTTTGAGCTCCCAGAATCAAAAAGGATGGTGTTGGACGGCTTCCCTGGTCTACCAAACGATCCACAGACCTACGCGTTTGCAGCAATCGTTCGCCAGGATTTAACAATATTCGATTTTTGACGGGTTCGTCCTGGTAATCCAAAATCAAGTGAACCCGATAATCGGAACTGCAATTGCTCACGGCGTGTCGACATTGGTTGTTCATTTCAAATAGGTGTCCGGGTGTGCAATCAATACGTTCCAATTGCTCATCTGTCTTCCCAACGCGGAACATGATCTCGTTGGGATGTTCCGCAATGATGGGAACGTGTACCCGGTGGGTCTGGTGGACCCAGGCTCCACTGTCGTGATGCAAGGGAATGGTCTGACCGGGCGGTAGACTTGCCAACAAGAGGCGGATCACACGATCGGGAGTAACTTGCAGCACGTCCAACACGGGTTGTACCGCGTCTCGAATATCGGATCTCAAGTGCCACCAAGGCATTTCAAAATGTTTCTGCAAGAAATCATCAGCAAAGATTAAGACAATTTTGCCAATTCCCCAAGCATCGTGAGAAGGACGTACAATGTTGACGTTGTGAATGCTGGCATTGATGGGATCCCATAGATTCGTCGTCGATTTTATCTGGTTTGGTGTATTTTTTTTTGTGGCCAAATGTTTTGATGATGTCTTTTGCTTATTGTCTGTGTTGCTGTTCTTGCTGCTTGTGGTTGCGGTGGTTGGTTTCGGGGTTGCTGTAGACTTTGGTCTACTGTCGGGAGATGTTTTGATCGATGGAGGAGGTGTGTGTTCGGATATCCGATATCCCTCACGGACAAGTTCTTGCAATTTTGTGACATCAATTTGACCACGACTAGTCCATGTTATGATGTCTGGATAAGATTGTGCTTCGTTGCCATCCTGTGCAGGATCTACGTTCGTGACATCATCATCACTAGTATTGCCTTTATCCAGCATCTTTTTCTCTTCCTGGTTTTCCTTCTCCTTTGAAGGCATGAAAATATCGACAGTAGGCCGAGTTTTCATGGTCAAGGGGATTTCCGAGTGACTGGAAGGTTTGGCACATACCATGGAAACCAATAAGGATCGAGCTTCCTCATGTTGTCGAGCAATTTCTTCTACTGGAGTTGACATGGTCTAGGTTGGAAAATGCAGGATGGAGGAAGGCAAAGGGAGCTACCAAAAAGCTGAGGAAGAATTTATCCTTGGAAAGACGTTTGAATTTTGGAGTTTACTATTCGAATAGAAGCCTCTTTGCAAAACTATACCTATGTCTGGAATTTGTATGAAGTAAGTTTGGTTGTTGATGGAAGATGATAACTTTTTGGTAGCAGCTGAAAAACAGTGGACGCAACGGAATTTGAGAATGGGTTATGGGGCAAAGCCAAGACTTGATTGCTATTTGCTTTAAGTGCCCGGGTCGATATTAAATAATAAAGAGAACCCGAACCAAAAAGTCGAGTCACACTCAACATTCTACGGTAACGTCAATCAAATAAAAAGAAGAGTAATAATCATTGACGGCAGCTAATGGAATTCAGCAATCACGCAATCTAACAACTATCAATCCCAATCTCATCATCACGTGTCAACAAATGTAGTCAGACGAAAGAGCAGATCAATCGGTGCCAAAGGCATCATCTGTGATCTTTAGTCTTGACTGGTGAGTAATACCGTAAAAGATGTTGTTCGTGCTTCATCTAGTAAACACTAACAACGACAGGGTTCGTCTGCTCACCTTGTGTTGATTAGACATCTTATTCGGGTTTGTGTGAACGCAGCTTCTGTTCATCTGCCAACTATTTCTCGCTTTGTCTTATCATAAATAATAACATATTAGAAAATAGGAGAAAATATAAATCAACACACTGATCGAACAAACTTTAGTTAGTCTAAGCAACACCTGAACATGGCCAGCACCAACAACGAAAAATCAACATACAACGACATGGTCGAAATTTCCATGGACGAAAATGCGAAGGAACCAGAAACGCTATCCCCTTGTGGTAGTCACGCCCTTGTTACCAGTACATCAAAACATAGCTCTGCGGATACAGAACAGGCAGGTCAACATCATTCCGACGACCCTAACACGACCAACGGACAAGTCACACCAGTAGAACCCATCGATACCAACGCTACCTTTTCCAAGGAAAAACTGCAGCAGTTAGACGCCGCCGCCGCACGGCAATCATTCAAGCAAGGACATCGCGGTTTTCCATCGTCGCTGCACTCAACCGGGTCCACTAAAAAGCCGCGTTCCTTGATCGGTTCTGCATATGTTCGATCGCGTCATGCTGATGGACAAACAACCATTCGTCCGATCCATTCGTTTGCACAATTGCAGAATTCCAAAACAAAAGACCCAGCGGGTAGTCCGGAATTATTGTTCCTGGAAGACCAAGGAGAAGCGACCTGGAAAGATGTGGGACGTGCTTGTTGCTGTCATTCAAGGGAAGGATGGTTTCATATTTCCATTGTCTTGTCCATGTTGCTCTTTTTTCTTTACTTTTTCTTGGTTGGATTGGATCTGATGGGAACATCCTTTGCGGTGGCTGGAGGTTGCACGGCTGGATCTATGTTGAGCGCGGACACCAATCCTATGGCATCCCTCATGATTGGAATCATTGCCACTGCCTTGTTGCAATCTAGCTCGACCACCACGGCCATTATTGTCACTCTTGTCTCCGGTGGTTTGGATGTTCATCAGGGAATTTACATGGTCATGGGTGCGAATGTGGGCACTTCTGTACGTAATTTTCTGTTTTTCGTGTTTTCTGTTTTTGAACGTCACACTTACACAATTTGTGTTATCGTATTTTCAATTTTTTAGGTAACGGCCATGTTGGTGTCGATGGCACATATGGGCGACGGAGATGAATTGGAGCGTGCCTTTGCAGGTAGCTCGGTTCAGTACGTTTTCAAAATCCTGTGCGTAATTCCCTTATTTCCCATTGAAATAATTTTCGAGTACCTCTACCGTTTGACCAAGTTAATGCTTCCATCATCCGTGGGTGAAGGCGAATCTTGGGAAGGGCCTGTCAAGAAAATGGTCAGTCCTCTCGTCAACAAAATTATCATCGCGAACAAACAGCTTATTGACGATATCTCCGCCGGAACAGTTGAATCCTGCTCTTCTGAGGGCATTTATCCCGTCACTTGCCTAGAAGGTGAAGAGACTTACGAGTCTTGCAATTCTGGTCTTAACGGGACATCGATAGGCGTCATTGCCTGCGATGAAGACGGTGGAAATTGCCCCCTCTTTTTCCAAGATGGCGCGTCCAAAGACGACGATATGGTTTCTGGATGGGTTTGCATGGTCTTGGGATTGACTATCTTGATCGTGTGTTTGCTTGGTCTGGTTGCGGTCCTACGAAAGATGCTCGCTGGGGCTAGTACGCAGATTATTTACAAGGCGACCAACATTAACCCCTACCTAGCCATGATAATTGGCTGTGGTATTACAATCCTTGTTCAAAGCTCAAGTATCACAACATCCACCCTTGTGCCTCTCGCTGGTGTTGGCGTATTGTCCCTGGAGAATATGTATCCTTTGGTCCTTGGAGCAGACGTTGGCACGACGTTCACTGCTTTGATGGCGGCTCTTGTATCGAGCAAAGTGGAATCACTCCAGATTGCCCTTGTTCACCTGTTTTTCAACATCACGGGCATTCTCATGTGGTATCCTATTCCCTTTATGAGGAATATACCATTACGCACTGCGACATTGATTGGAAAAATCACAAGACAATGGAGAGGATTTCCACCTGTCTTCATTCTTACAATGTTCTTTATCGTGCCCCTGCTTCTACTGAGCATAAGTTCCTGCTTTGAACAAGGAAGCGTTGGTTTTACAGCCCTTGGTAGTTTCATCGTGTTTCTCATTGTAGCTGGTGTTGCCTATTTTGCCATGTGGTGGTACTTTCGAGATGGAAAACACAAATGCGCGTCCTGCATTGAGCATCGTCAGAGAAGAGCCGCAGCTATTAAAGCCCTGGCAGACGATATGGACTACCTCAAAGTCGATACTGAGTGGTGCAAAAATGAGATTGGACGGATCAAGGACTACACCGGCGATCATCAGCACGGTAGCACCTCCCGGATTGAAGAAGGACGACCAGTTGTTACCACGGCGAGCTCTTCGGCTCGTATCGTGGATGACGGTACAATAAACGACGATGTCGATCGTGTGTCAGTCTTTGAATCTTGTCGCTCTGCGTCATGGAAGGACGTCTTGTACTCTGGCGCTGGCTCGATAAAATCGGGGCTTTGAGTCTGCCCATCGATTTTCTGTATGCACGTTTTTCCACCATAAATAATCTTGA
>Ga0100392_1005919_pt1 | contig 10714 bp, 10 predicted proteins | sample CryGeymeta201516_FD_81548 | JGI IMG/M metagenome (GOLD analysis project Ga0100392, IMG submission 81548) | Groundwater microbial communities from Crystal Geyser aquifers in Utah, USA - Crystal Geyser metaG 2015-16 | ecosystem: Environmental > Aquatic > Deep subsurface > Groundwater | place: USA... | reverse complement strand
TTATAATTAATTCATGCCCCGCAGAAAATCAAGAATAACCAGGTCACGAAGAAAGGGTTTTAAACTAAGCAAAATTAAACCTATTTTTTGGGTCGGCGCTTTCCTTTTTTTAATTTTTTATCTTTTAATTCTTAAGGACTTGCCCTCACCAACCAAACTTGCCTCTCCAACCTCATTCCCTATCTCTACTAAAATTTATGATCGAAACAACAAATTGCTTTATGATATCTATGTCGAAAAAAACCGCAATCCAATCAAACTTTCCGAGCTCCCGTCATATATTAAATTTGCCACCATTGCCAGCGAAGATAAGGATTTTTACAAACACGGCGGCTTTGCTCTCCGAGGAATCTTGCGCGCAATGTTCAACACCGTCTTTCACCGTAAACTTCAGGGTGGTTCAACCATCACCCAACAATTGGCCAAAAATGCGCTTTTGACCCAGGAAAGAACGGTCAGAAGGAAAATCAGAGAGGCGCTCTTAACGATCGCCATCGAAGTCATCTATTCTAAGGACAAAATTTTGGAAATGTATCTGAATCAAATTCCTTATGGAGGAACTGCCTATGGTATTGGTTCGGCCAGTCAACTCTATTTCAATAAATCTGCCAAAGATTTAACTTTAGCCGAAGCAGCTCTCCTCGCCGGACTCCCCGCCTCACCGACTCGTTATTCTCCTTTCGGTACCCAGCCGAAAATCTCTAAAAAACGACAAGAATATGTTCTTGATGAAATGGTCAAAGATAAATTTATCACCGCGGAAGAAGGTAAAAAGGCTAAAGAAGAAGAACTCAAGTTTGCCGAACATGGCCAAGGAATCAAAGCTCCTCATTTTGTAATGTACGTTAAGGACCAATTGGTGGAAAAATACGACCAGCAAAAAGTCGACCAAGGAGGGTTACGGGTATACACCACTCTTGATCTAGATATTCAAGAATTTGCTCAAACAGCGGTTGCTTCCGAAGTTGCCAAATTACAAAGGGAAAAAGTTAGCAATGGCGCAGTTTTGGTCACCGCCCCCAAAACCGGCGAGATATTGGCCATGGTTGGTTCAAAAGATTATTTTGCTAAAGACATTGATGGCAATGTTAATGTCACTACTTCCTTGCGTCAGCCCGGGTCTTCAATTAAGCCCTTAAACTACGCTCTTGCTCTTGAAAGTAAAATTTTAACCCCGGCCAGTCTTATTTTAGATATCCCCACTTGTTTTGATGTCCTGGGTCAAAAAAGATATTGCCCCAATAATTATGACGGCCAGTTCCATGGCGCAACCCAAGTCAGATTTGCTCTTGGTAATTCTTATAACGTACCGGCTGTCAAAACACTGGCCTTAAATGGTTTAGAAAACTTTGTTGCCACTGCTTCGGCAATGGGAATTACTACTTTCAAAGATCCGAAAAACTATGGTCTTTCTCTGACTTTGGGTGGTGGCGAAGTAAAAATGGTCGACATGGCAGTTGCTTTTGGTGTTTTGGCAAATGCTGGTATAAAACAACCGCTTTATTCTATCCAAAAGGTCGAAGATTATGCTGGCAAGGTTCTGGAAGAACACAGGGTCGAAGAAGAACAAAAAATTATTTCGGGAGAAACCAGTTATTTGATTTCTCACATTCTTTTAGACAATAATGCCCGTCAGGCAATGTTTGGACAATCTTCTTACCTTGTTGTCAAAAATCATCCGGAAGTTTCTGTTAAAACTGGGACCACTAATGACCGTCGCGACAATTGGACAATTGGTTACACTCCATCATATTTAGCGGTGGTTTGGGTCGGTAACAATGATAATGCTCCAATGAGCTATGTTGCTTCTGGTGTCACCGGCGCTTCCCCTATTTGGAACCGGGTTATCCGTTTCGCTCTGGAAAAACAAGATCAGGCGGAAGGAAAAACTTTCCAAGAATGGCCGATAAAACCCGAGGGGGTTGTTGGCGCTTCGATTTGCTCTACCAGCGGACTTGTGCCCGGTGATTCTGGCTGTCCAACAAGGTATGAATATTTCATATCCGGCACCATTCCCACCGAAACAGAAAATCTCAAAAGACAAATTCAGATCAATAAAACTAATCAACAACCAATTGAGCCGGGACAAAATATCCCCCCTGAAAATATCGAAAACCAAGAACACCAAGTGGTAACTGACTTAACCAATTCGATTTTATGTCTTGACTGTCCCTTTCCTACGGACCCAGCAGTCTTCAACGCGGCGGGTGTAAAACAATAAATATCTCACTAACTAATACTTTGATACCTGTAGCACTCGTGGTAAAATACGGCCATGAGAAAAAGGACAGGTAATGCCGTTTGGCGGCGGGATAAAGGCGAAAATTTCTTCGGCACCCTCTTTGTGATTCTAACTCTCATTGGCAAACCACTTTACTATACTCTGCTTTTTATCCTTTATGGACTAATTTTTATTGCGCAAGCAACAAACTTGTTTATTGTTTCGGTAACCAAAAAAATCTCTCTGCCGAAATTGAGAATTAAATTCCCCAAAATTAAAATTCATTTCCCGCAAATTAATCCGCCGAGGCTACGCCGAAAAAAAGTCAAAATCCTCTATCCCATTAAATATCCTGCCAAACTATCAATTCCCGGCAGTTTTATTGGTCTTCTTTTGGGTATTCTCCTCTCCCTTGCTACTTACTACTTAATACTTACTACTTTTTTTAGAGATCTTCCTTCTCCTCAAAAGCTTAGTCGGCAAGAACAAAGCTTAACCACCAAAATATTTGACCGAAATGGTAATCTCCTCTATAAAATTTATCAGGAACAAAATCGAACCTCGGTTAAACTTTCCGAACTACCGCTTTCCGTCAAACAGGCGACCATTGCCGTCGAAGATAAAGATTTTTATCATCATCGAGGAATTTCCTGGCGAGGAATCATTCGGGCAGTTTATCTTTATCTCTTCATGGGCAAAAAAACCGGTGGCTCAACTATCACCCAACAATTGGTCAAAAATACCCTTCTTAATTCTGAAAAAACTTGGCGCCGGAAAGTTAAAGAAGCGGTTTTGGCAATTTTGGTAGAAAAAAAATATACCAAGGATCAAATTTTGGAGATGTACCTTAACCAAGTCGGTTATGGAGGAGCTGCTTATGGCATCGAGGAAGCAAGCCAAAAATATTTCGGCAAACCTGCTAAGGACTTGGGTCTGGCTGAGGCGGCTTTGCTGGCAGGTTTAACTGCTTCCCCGACTCGCTATTCGCCTTTTAGCACTCGCCCCGAAGCTGCCAAAGAGAGACAAAAAATTGTTTTGGAAAGAATGCTGGAAGACGGCTATATTTCCAAAAACGAAATGGTCGCGGCAGGCAGTCAAGAATTAAAATTTGCTCCTCAAGAAATTAACATTAAAGCGCCTCATTTTGTGATGTATGTTAAGGAATTGCTTGTCCAGAAATATGGGGAAAAACTGGTCGAAAACGGTGGATTGGAAATAACTACCAGTTTGGACTTGGAAATTCAAGAAATCGCCCAAAAAGCAGTGGCGGAGGAAATAAAACACTTAGGAGACTTACATATCACTAATGGAGCTACTTTGATAACTAATCCCAAAACAGGGGAAATTTTAGCCATGGTTGGTTCAAAAGATTACTTTGCCAAAGATATCCAAGGTAATTTCAATGTCACCACTTCCCTACGGCAACCAGGTTCTTCCATTAAACCAATCAATTATTCCATTGCTTTGGAAAATTCCTTTACTCCTGCCACTTTATTGGACGACTCGCCGATAACTTATCAGGTCCCCGGTCAACCACCGTATTCTCCGATTAACTATGACCGTCGTTTTCATGGACAAGTTCCTTTACGGATCGCTCTAGGTTCTTCCTATAATGTCCCGGCAGTTAAGGTACTGGCTACCTTCGGAGTCTTGAGAATGATCCAGAGGGGCAAAGAAATGGGCATTACCTCTTGGGATGATCCTTCCCGATATGGGCTTTCGCTCACTCTTGGCGGTGGCGAAGTAAAAATGATTGATATGGCAGTTGTTTATGGAACTTTATCTAATAACGGGATCAGGGTTGATTTAAATCCAATTTTAGAAATCAGAGACAGTCAGGGAAAAGTTTTAGAAAAAAATCTTTCCGGGACTCAAATACCTGTCCTTAACCCCGGGGTGGCTTTTCTTCTGACCAACATTCTTGCCGATAACGAAGCCCGTACTCCGGCTTTTGGTCCAAACTCTCAACTATATATTCCCAGCCGTCCGATAGCCGTTAAAACCGGCACCACCCAAAATCTTCGCGATAACTGGACTATTGGTTACAGCCCCAGCAGACTGGTTGCTGTTTGGGTTGGTAATAATGACAACTCTCCAATGAGTTATGTTGCTTCCGGGGTTACCGGCGCTTCGCCGATATGGCGGAAAATTATGGATAAAATTTTAGAAAACCAACCAGTAGAAAATTTCTCCAAACCAGAAGAAGTTAAAGAAGTGGAAATCTGTACCTTAACCGGAACTCTCGCCTGTACCGGCTGCCCTATTATTAAAAAGGAATATTTTTTAACCGGTACTGAGCCGGCCTTTGCTTGTTCTCCGGAAAAAATTAAAGAAATTCTCGAGAAAAAACCGTCACCCACCTCCTCACCGCAAATACTCTAACTCAGGTATTACACCACCTTCATCCCCCAACCACTTCTCTCCTTCTGGCTAAAAATAATTAATGCATGGAAGTCCTGATAAATCCCAACATCAACCGGCAAGTTTTTCTCAAAAAGATTTTTCAAATGTCCATAACTTAAGTCCGTTGCCAACTCTTCTTTTTTCACCAACTTTCTTGTATATTCGTCAATCACAAAGCTTGGTTGGTCTAAAGAATATAAAAGAATCGTGTCCGCCGTCTCCGGCCCAATGCCGTAAAGGCCAAGTAATTTTTCTCTAACATCCTCTAATTTCTCCTCTAACAATCCTCTAATATTACCGTAGTTCCCAATAATAAAATTGCTGAGTGCAAACAATCTTCTCGGTTTCGTCTGGTAAAATCCTGCCACCCGAACTTGAGATACTAATACCTCGGGACTCTCTAGCTCTGAAATTTTCTTTAGCGATAGCAACCCTGCGCTTTTCAAATTTAAGATTGCCAGTTCTGCATTCCGCCAACTCGTTCTTTGCGTCAAAATAGCGCCGATGGCGATTACTTCTCTGTCATGAGTTGTCTTTCTTTTTTTGCACCACTGCGGCCAATATTTTTCCGGAGGACCGTATTTCTTAAAAAAATCTTGGTAAATTCGGTAAATTTTACTTTCCGCCACAAGCCAATTCTAGCACAGAAAAATAAGAATATTTAAAAATTCGAGGGAAAACTAATAAACCAATTTAATGGACTTGTAAAGTATATTAATATACTTTACAAACAAGAATATCAGAAAAATTTAAATTACGGGGGCTTTTTGGGCAAATTTAAAAGCTTTTCTCGATCAACTGGCGGATCAATTAAACCATGAAATTACTTTCTTTTAGAAGTTTTTAGGCGAACCAAGGTCAAAAATTATAATTTTTGACCAACTACTCCAATACAGTTTGCAAAATGTCTCACAAACCATGAATTCTGGAAACTTCCCCCCTCATTGTTTACTCGCCCATCATTATCCCCTTGTCCCGACACTTCCTTTTTCCTTTGCGCCATGAATTTCTTAAGAAATGTTCTTATCCCCATATGTAATGGTGGCCGAAAACCCCACCCACATAAATCAATCACTTCTAATCCAAATTTTTCAAACAATTTCCTAAGTTGAGGCTCTGTATAATCTCTCTCCCAACCAAATGGCCATTTATCCATACCCATTAAAACCTTCTTTGTAATTGCTTGGATACTGACTAACTGAGGAACATCAACTAATACATATCCGCCCGGCCTAACTACTCTTACTTGCTCTTCCATTAATTTATCGGGTGGCTGATAGTGTTCTACTAACCCCTGAGAATAAATTAAGTCAAAGGAACCTCCTGCAAACGGCAAGCATCTTGCATCCGCACGTAAAGGAACTATAGTTATACCTCTTTCTCTTGCTAGTCTAGTAGAGAAATCAAGAGATTTTGAACTAAAATCTAAAACGTAACTTTTAGCTCCCCTTGCCGCAAGAGAAAGAGAGTCAACCGCCCGTCCGCTTCCTATCTCCAGTAATCGCTTCCCCTCTACCGACCCGCCCATAATTTTTATGATCGTGTTTACTAAAACGGCATTCTCCCTTTGTAACCCAAGATGGACTTCCTTTGACCAAACCTCATCCAAAATAGCAGGAAACGATTCGTGTTCTGTCATATAGAATACAAAAAAATAAGACTACCTTTCGGGTAGTCAAGTATCTTACTATTATATCATTTTTTTCAAATCCCAGAGAACCAATCCGTTTTCTCTCCAAGTATTATTTTCGTAAAAACTTAGCAAGTTGTATGAATTAAGGCGTTTACTTTTTTCCCTTGCTCTACTAACCGATTGTATTCTTTTACGGCTTGTGGAATCTTTAAAACTCTTAATTCTATCCCCAACTTTGCACTTTGAACTTTGCACTTTGAACTAATTTTTAAGACCCCGGCCCAACCAGTGCCGACCACAATCACCTCAGGACTATTATTAAATAATTCTTCTATTTCCCAATCTCCAATCTCGTGGGTCGTACCAAAAAGTTGATGCAGTTTTTCCGAATCCCTCTCAAAAACTTGATTACCAACAATTAGTACCTGTCCATACTTTTTACCATTGATTTCTATTTTCCCCCACTCGACCTTGTCAATCTTTAGCATAAATTAGAAGATCAATCATAAAAATGAATCATTTAACCAAAACAATATTTCCCTCCTTCTTTGCTTTTTGGAAATATTCTCTGTCGCAAGTGTAAAAATCTCCTTCCCTCATCTTTGCCAACAAATGATAAGCCGTATCGTAAACCGTTGTTCCCATTTCATACGACCATTGCAAGGCTGATTTAATCTGGGAAAAATTTAGAGTTAGACACTCAATATCAAGAAGAGAAAATTTCTCAAAAGTTTCCTTAACCGACCCTTCGTCCTTAAAAGTAAATCTTAAAGCATTAGCGACTTCTATCGGCAATAAAGAATAAGAATACACTTTGGCTTTCATTTTTTCCTGCTCTCTAAGAATTTTTTCAAACTTCTCCACTACTGAAGGTTTCTCGGACAGAAGCGCTTTTATCACAAAAGAAGCGTCAACAATATAATTCTTCACATCCTGCCTTTCCTTATCGCGGCAAAGATTTTTTTATCGCTGACTTTCGGTAATTTACTTCGTAAATCTACAAAATCTTTAATAGGGTCTGTTATCTGCTTCTTTTGCACGATAAGTTTTTCTTCCAAAAGACCAGCCACAAAACGACTAACCTGCCTTTCAGGAACTCGTTTAATCAACCTATCATATATATAACTTGGCAGGCTCACAGTAACTCTTTTGGTATCTGCACCAGAATTCATATTATCATTCATAATTAAATTCATAATATCACGGCTCACCTAGCTTGTCAAGTTTTTCTATTATTAGTTCATAAATCTTTTTTGTTATCTCTGGCAGAGCTTTCTTGGCTTCGATTTCATTGGCTTCTTGGGACATAATCACTAAAATAAACGGTTTTTGGGCAAAAACTATCCCCGCATCGGAAATAACTCCCACTTCAGTCCCGATTTTATGACTAACCTTTACTCCTTTGGGAACTCCCGCCGGAATTCTATCCTCCCAAATTGTATTTGTTATAAAGGATAAGATTTCGTCTTTGTCTTTTTCATAAATAATCCCCTCTCCATACAGTTTCCGGAAAAATAAACCAATATCTTCTGGCGAAGTTTCGTTCTCGTCAAAAGAAGTATTTTTCATTCCCAAAGCATCAATCAATTCTTGAATTTTTTCTTTACCTAATTTCCGAGAAACAATATTGAAGGCAGTATTGTCTGACTGCTTTCCCATCAGCTCCGCCATTTGCCTGAAAGTAATTTCAAAACCCAGCGATTTATATTGTAATGATCCTGCTCCCGAGCTTTTATCGCTATTTTGCAATTTGTATACTTCATCAAGATTAATTCTCCCCGCTTCCGCTTCACGATACAAAGTTAGGATAACCGGTAGTTTTATTAAAGAAGCGGCGGTAAAAATTTCTTCACCATTAATTTCAAAAGAATTTTTACTTTCCAAATCCTGGAAAAAGATACCATATTTCCCTCGCAGTGGTTTAATCATCTCTAAAATCGCCTCTTTTTCCCTCTCGAACTTCGGCGTCGGCGTGGCTGTTGGTGAAACTAAAGTAAATTGCTGCGAGACAACGGGGGATGGTTGACTGAATCTCGTCCAAAAAGAAGGCAATTCCCGATACAAAATGGCCAGGGCAGTTGACAAAATGGTCAGGCCAAACAAGACAAGCAAAACTAGCCTTATTTGTTTTTTCTCTTTCAGAGTCTTGTCGGGCGTAATTTTTCGCCACAAATTCTTCGGCGGCAAAGAAGAAAACCTTCTCTCCATATCAGAAGACCATTTTTTCAATGTTTAATTTTTCTTTGGACCAATTTGACAAATCAGATTCCTTTAAAATTCCTTTCTTCGCCCCAACTTGAGAAACAACCGAGGAAGCATTGGCAGCGGCCAAATACAAACAATGTTCTAGTTTTTCACCTTTTACTAGCCCGGTCACTAAACCTGATCCGAAAGCATCCCCGGCTCCAGTTGTTTCAAATCGAGGAGAATCCTCAAAGATTCCACTCTTCCACCAAGTCGCATTTGCCCTGTCCCATAAATACGCTCCTCTTCGATCGTCGGTAATCGCCAAATAATCACAGGGCAACCTTTGTGCTTTAATCAAAAGATCTTCTATCGTTGACTGGTTACCAATTGCTAAAAGTTCCTCCATTTCTTCCTTGTTTAAATTAAGCAACGTAATTCCTGACAAAAGGCTGAGAACTTCTTCTCGCTGCTGTAACTCTCTTCCTCCGGGGTTCCAAACAATTCTTAAATTATTAGCCTTTAATTTTAAATTTTTAATTATTTCCAGATTCCCCTCCAGGGATGAGACATAAGCCCATTTTGCCTCCAATTTATCCCAGAGCACATTTTCTACTTCCAACCTTGTCTTCCCCCGATAAACCAAAATTGTTCTCCCTCCATCCGGCGCCCACAATATTGTCGAATAGTCAGTATAGCTATTTTTCTGCACATTAACCAAATCAATGGGAATCTGCTCTTCGGTCAAATCCGCAAGAACCTCTTGACCGGCGAAGTCATCTCCTATTTGCACTACCGTGGCAACTTTTAATCCCTGCCTGGCAAAAGTAAAGGCTGAATTTGTTCCCCCGCCGCCTGAGTCAAAATGGATTTCATTCACTTCCAGTTTTGCACCGTAGCGGACGCAAATATCTTTCTCGCCGTCCCGACCCTCTACCTCCATTCCCGGAGATCTCAAAAAGACATCAAGAGTAGCGGTACCGAAAGAAATTACGTCAAACATCATTTAGTTCAAAATTCAAAGTTAAAAATTAAAAGTTGCAGTTTAAAGTCCAAAGTTCCCACAGTTTTACCCTTCTCAAAACTTTTAACTGATAATTGTAACTTTGAACTTTGCACTTTGCACTTTGCACTTTTAACTGCTTCCCCAAATCACATCCGCAATCTTTTTTGCCATTCCCAATGGTCTTTCATTCTGCCATACATTCCTTCCTACTGCTACCCCAATCGCCCCAGCAGACAGTGCCGTTTTCACTCTTTCCAAAAAAACATTTTCTTCTTCCTTTGATCCGCCCATCATCACTACTCTTGCTCGACCGGCACTTTGCACTACCCATCTAAAACTATCCAAATCTCCGCTAAAACGAACCTTTACGATATCCGCTCCTAATTCTAGCCCCACTCTTGCCGCATAAGCGACTGCCTTTGGATCTCCCTCATTTTCAATATTTCTCCCCCGCGGATACATCCAACCGATTACCGGCAGCTTTTTATTGTGCGCTTCTTCGACAATCTTGCCAAATTCAGCTGTCATAAATGATTCAAATTCACTCCCGATATAGATTGTATAACCGACAGCAGAAGCACCTAGATCCAAAGCTTCTTGAACAGAACAAACCTGCGGCGAATAAGGATCCTCGTCTTTAACCAGACTTGTCTTACCGTTCAATTTAAGAATTAGAGGAACCTTATATTTTTTTCGGTCAAAATATTTTTCCGCGATACCCTTTTGCAATATTACTCCCGTAAAATACCCGCTACTGGCGATTTCCAATATTTTTGCCGGATCAACATTTTCATCATCAAAATCCGTCGGCCCATGCTCCATCCCCTGATCATAGGCAAGAAATAACGCTTTGCCGTTTTTGGTAATTTTGTCTAAATTCATAAGTTGCTTAAGATACTTAAGTGGCCCAAGTCATTTAACTAAATTTGTCGGTACCTTTCCGTTTAGCGCTTCGACGATGTTCTTCGCCGCCATAATTGCCATATCGTCTCTCACTGCCTGTACCGAGGAAGCAATGTGCGGAGTCAAAACAACATTCGGTAAACCACAAAGCTCCGGATTAATTTCCGGTTCATATTCGTAGACATCTAAAGCAGCCCCCGCTAGCTTTCCTTTTTTAAGATATTCCACCAAAGCCACTTCATCAACGACTCCCCCTCTTGAGGTGTTAATTAAGTAGGCGTCATCCTTCATCAACTCTAATGTTCGAGAATTAATCAGGTGTTTGGTCTCCGGCGTCAAGGGAATATGCAAAGAAACAATATCC
>Ga0100392_1005903_pt1 | contig 10735 bp, 9 predicted proteins | sample CryGeymeta201516_FD_81548 | JGI IMG/M metagenome (GOLD analysis project Ga0100392, IMG submission 81548) | Groundwater microbial communities from Crystal Geyser aquifers in Utah, USA - Crystal Geyser metaG 2015-16 | ecosystem: Environmental > Aquatic > Deep subsurface > Groundwater | place: USA... | reverse complement strand
GTTTACTGTAGATAATCCATTTATAAGAGACAGTACTTAGGTGTCTATGGCCCACTGGTCGGGGATTGGTATCCCCAAGACCAACGCCATAGCACTGGAAGTCAGTTACACACACACACACTGTACACAGCAGTAGAATAGTACTGTAGTAGGGTCTAGCTAGTCGCTCTAGCTACTGTAGTAGTAGCTAGGAGCAGTAGACTAGACTTATCCTTGAAGTGTTTTTACGTTTGAAACTTTTTACGTTTGAACCGTTATTCCATTCTGAGAACCAACGAAAGGAGAATGAACACAAGAAGGACTCTTAACATAGTTTTCCATTTTGTTTTCCAAACCGTACTAACATTCCTTCCGTTGGTCCTACCAACTATTGACGACTCTAGTAGTACTCAAGTAGCTAGTTCGATTACCATGGATCATCATCATGATCATTATCATGATCATTATCATGATCAGCAGCAGCAGCAGCAGCAGCAGCAGCAGCGACAGCAACATCAAGAAGAACAAGAACGACAAACGCACTATCAATTCTTGGAATTAGAACCAACGACAGCAACTACCTTACAGGACATTAAGAAGGCTTATCGTCGTTTGGCATTACAGTATCATCCTGATCGGAATCCAATATAGACAAACGAGACGAAGCTACCGTACAATTTCGAAAAAGTCAATGAAGCCTACGTAAGTGTTGAGTCGTTCCGAACAGCGTGAACTGCACGATCAAGAATTACTACATCATGGTGGCAACACTAGCAGCAGTATACCGCAACAACAACCACAACAACAACAACATCTATCACAACAACATCAACCAACAACAACAACAACAACAACAACTAGAAGACATCGATCGTATCGCGATCCATTTGGACAATTTAATGACTTGTTTCAGAATGATCCATTTTTTGCCGAAGCCTTTCAAGACATGGATGATTTGTTTGCCAAAACGTTTCAAGAAAAACAACAGCAACAGCAGCAGCAGCAATCTTCTGCCACGAAAACAAAATCATCATCGTGGGGTCAATGGATTGCGAATTGTTTCGGAATTGATTTTCAAATATCGACGGCCAGTACGACCATGGAACGAAATAGTGCAGGTGGTCGAATCTATCATGCTCAACATACGAGATCGCATTACTATGGACGTGCACAAAATCAAAATCAACAAATCAACATGATACTCGTAAATCGATTCGAACCAGCATGGTTCAACCAAATAATAATAATACTGCTGCTGGTGGTGGTGGTGGTCAACAAATTACTGTACGATCCTTGGAACGGAATGGTAATACGATTGAAGAATGGTATCAGGATAATACTGTTCTTACAAAACGATTTATAAATGGTGTACCGGAATCAAAATACAACAATAACAACAATAACAACCTTCTCTGAAAAAAAACATATTAAATAATGGTGGTGATAAGTCACACAGACACACACACACACACACATGTTGTTGGTGTTTTTTTGTTTTGTTTGTTTTTTGGAAGAGGCAGTCGACAAAATAATAGTAAAAAAGCATTGACTACTGGAATAAAATACCAATACACTTTTACTCTTTTCATGACTCCATGTCAGGGATCTGGAGGGTTTACTAAAATAATAAAAGTACGAAAGCGTTACTTGTTTGGTTTTTTGGGGTGCGTCTCACTTTATGATATGATTCCAAATTTTTGTAATATTTGATCTGCTGCAATACGGTACAATTGAGATTTTGTATCATTCATTGGCGACTCTTGTTGTTCTTCTTGTCGTGGTTGTTCTTCTTGTTGCGATTCTTCTTCTTGTTGTTGCTGTTGTTGTTGTTGTTGTGTCAATGATTGCAAGACCATTTGGGTCGCATTTTTGAGTGTTTGTTGACGCCATGTTTCAAACGATGGAATTTCAATACTATCATGTCGTGTTTTGTTGTTGTTGTTGTTGTTATGGTCTGCACACGTACTTCTATTATTCTGTTTTGTCTTTTTGGAAGTCAAGGGTTTGCTATCGTCGTCATCGTCGTCGTTGTTGTCGTCGCCATTGGTCGTCAATGTTGCAGATGATGTTAATGGTCGTTTCTTGTCACGTTTATCATACTTTTGGATATTGTTGTCAGCACCTATTGTTGTCGTTGGTAATGTTGTTGGTGGTGGTGATGATGATGATGATGATGATGCCGTATTCTTTTTCTTTTTGGTCCTGCTTTGTTTGGTTTTGCTCTTGTCAACGACTGCTTCATCTTGTTGTTGTTCTTGTTGCTGCTGCTGTTGGTGTTGTTTTTCCTTGCTATTGGTTTCTTTGACTTGATCCATTTGCTGCAATAGCGTTTCAACGTGCTGTACTACTTGCCTAAAATTATTTTCCGTCATTTCTGGACAAGCATTTATAATATCCTGTAATTCCAAAATTCGATATGGATCATTAGGACTGCCATTCTCTTCCAGTTCTTGTTGTTGTTGTTGTTGTCGCCTTTGATCATCGCGTCCAGAAGCATGGTTTGGCTGTTGCTGCTGCTTTTTCCTTTTTTTATTCAAACATCTGTTCTCATGATGACGGGTATTACTACCTTTCTTCTTCATCATTGCCAACCTCGGTTTACTGTTTTTTGGTTGCGATGCGGATCCTGCTGCTGCTGCTACTGTTACCCAGTACAAACATGCCACACGATATTCCAATCCAAATCGTACCATATCGTGCAAATTGCCCTGTTTTTCAACACCCGATTGATGTGTGCGTACAAACTGTTGCAATGCGTTCCAAAGATCGTAGGCCTGAAGTGCCACTCCGTGCGGATCATCCAACAAAAAATTCAATCGTATCGTTAAGCGATGTAGTAGTAAAATATTGTTGTTGTTATTCTCGTCTGTACTTGTGACTGTTGCATTGTTGTTGTTGTTGTTCTTGTTGTTGTTGTTGTTGTTGGTGGTGGTGGTGGTAATAGCCATTGGTTGTGTATCTCCTTTCTTTGCTGCCGCTAACAATTCCTCCGTTTGCGCTTTACCAGTAGCAGTAGTAGTAGTAGAAGTAGCAGTAGTAGTAGCAGCAGCAGTAGCAGCAGAAGATGATTGAAACAAGTAATTACCAATGATTCGATGAAGTTTATCATAGTGATTCATATGTGCTTTTGATGCCTTCCAACCCAAACCTTTCGTTAGCAACATTTTTGGATCTAATCGGATGCCACATTGTTGCCGTACAACGTATTCCAGTATACAAATCGTACGAAATTCCACCGTATCCAACCGCGATGGTGATACCAGTGCCGTCATGGTTTTTATGGGTGCCTTTTGATTTAATAATCGCAATTGTTCTTGTGTCTTCACAACAAGAACCGTTGTTTGTGTTTGTAGTTCTTTTGGAATGGATGGAAACAATCGTTGGTTTACAAGTACTTCCACGACATCCTGTTGAACGTATCCAGTACTGCCAGTACCAGTACCAGTACTGCCAGTACCAGTACTGCCAGTACCAGTACCAGTACCAGTGCCAGTACTGCCAGTACTGCCAGTACTGCCACGACGACGACTTCTGGATGTGTTGTTGGCTACTCCTACTGGCTTCATGGTGGTTTGCTGTTCTACTTTAATTCAACAGTATACGAGTACTTAAAAAGTACTTGACGTTTGTTTTTTCTTTGACCAACCAACAACAGAAACAAATATTCTTCGTTGACCTTTTTTTACTCGAGTAATAATAATATTATGGTACTCTACCTGGTAAACAAATCCATAATGGCTGATGGTGATAACTGGAAAAAGCGTACTGTAGTACAAGTAGTACCCGTATCCTGCATTGGTTTGAAAACGAAAACAACATTCACCCGGACTAATAATAATAATGTACTAATAATGTACTATTTGAATGGAGCTTTCTGGGGACATAGAGCGTCTACATAGCGTCAGTCGAGTATGTGCTGGCCACAATATCCTCTCGATAAAAAAAAATAATAGAGTGCCTCTTTTTGCTTCCAAGGAACCTTCTTCATCATCGCAACACCAAGAACAAAAAAATTAGAAAATAAAAATAATAGAGTTATTAATCATCACATTTTGGTTGGGAGCTTCGGTTGGAAAAATCTTTCATCGCGCAGCCCTTTTTTTTTTCTTTTAATTATTTTTTCTGTTCCTACCTACCTCTCTCTCCTCTTTTTTTATTTATTATTTTATTGATCGCTACTAGCTAGTAGTAGTTAGATTTGGTTAGACCCGTACCAAACAGTGTACTGTATCACAATGTTTGTTTTGTACTCGCCTTCATAAAACGTACTACAGTACTTCTTTTTATAACCACTTTTTGAGTTATACTACGGTTGGTACGTTGGGTACTGGTACTCGTACTTGATATCAACAAAAAAGAGTAGCAACAACAGAATCCTATTTTCGAAACAGGAGGGAGCAAGCAAGCAAGCAAACAATAGCAAGCAAGCAACAATAGCAAGCAACAATAGCAAGCAAGCAACAATAGCAAACAATGATGACGCAACAACAACCAAGAAGCCGTTCTGTCAAAGAACTTCTGTTTCTTTTTTGGATGCTGGTGCTGCTGTTCACCGTTTCCGTTACGGTAAATGTAGAAGCTTCGTCGCTTCTTCGACAAGGACGCGAACAGCAGCAGCAACAACAACAACAACAACAACAACAACAAGAAGAACAACAACAACAACAAGAAGAACAAGAAGAAGAACGACGACGACGCACAGAACAAGAACAACAAGATCAAATCTACCAATGGTCCAAAGGATATGGTGGTGTACAGAATATTATTGGTGGTACAGATGCTTTTGATCGTGAATTTTCGTACTATGTTCGTTTCGATACGACCACAAGAATGAACCAGAAGAATATTTGCGGTGGGACATTGATTTCGCCGACCCGAGTGTTAACATCGGCACAATGCGTTGCAACGACCAATCCACCCAGAACCGTATTTGTTGGCGGGAATCGAGATAAAACGAATCCAGGACAAGAAGTATCTGTTATTGGTTATTCGATCCATCCGGGATACCAGATCAATGACAATAATGGGGACTTTAAAAATGATGTCGCTGTACTGTTGCTGGCACGACGAATGAATTTTCCAACCGTGACACTAAATACAAATATTACGTTGCCCAAAACAGACGAATCGGTTGTAACGATTGGATTTGGAATTACCGGCAGTAGTACCGATGGTACGAATACCATGTCGGATATTTTGCAAAAACTGGTTGATCCAGACTACAAGGTTGTGAACAGTACGGATTGTAAGGAGGCATGGGGAAACAACATTGATCGAGGAAATAATGTTATTTGTGTACAACCTACAGCGGACCTAGGAGTACGTTCATTGTTATTTGCTTTTTGTTACTGTTTGGTTGCTATTGTCTTTTTGTTTTGTTTTTTGGCTTGTCGTCTTATTACACATTGTTCTGTTTTCTGACACTCCCACAAAAAACTACCCTAATCTTTATAAATGTATCTACATATGTATATGTATATATATTATTCTTTTTTTACGACAGACTTGTACTGGTGATGAGGGTGGTCCACTTGTTGATGCATCCGATTACAGTATTCAGTACGGTATTGTTTCGGGGGGTGATATTTGTCCCAGGAACGACAACAACGGCAAACCAGATGTCTTTACATCTGTGGCAGCCTACATTGATTGGATTGACGAACAATTTACGGGTCCATTCTCGTACCGGTACCATTTGTGGTGCTTTCAAACACGATCCTTTACGACATCAGCCCTCGAATATGTGCAACTAGGACTACTAGGACTCGGACAGTAAACTAGGGTACTAAAGTAGAGTACTACACTACTGTGAAGTACTCTACTGTAGTCAATCACAATCACAATCAAAATGTTTCATAATATTGTTTTCTCGTAATCGAGAACATACAGTACTGTCATCTCATGAGAGGAAAAATCAAAAGTAATAAAAAAACACGGTACAGTACTCATTACTAGTAATTTATAGTATTAATGGAAAAGCACACACAAAAGCGACACATATTTAATGATGACACATTACAGGTCGTTTTGATGTTTTGTACTGCTGCAGTATTCATCGTTGTGAGAGTGATTTTAAGCTTTTTTAAAACCTTGCAGCAGCTTTTTCTTTCCTTTTCCTTTATCCTTCTCCTTTAGAGAGACCGATGTAGCTTCAGTTGTTGTTGTTTTTGTCGTCGTCGTGAGCGATTCATACAATGACGATAACTTAAAGCAGCAACCAGAACAATCACAAGACTGACTATTCGGAGCACCAACAGTAATATTGTACTATCAGCTTCTCGTCCAATCAACAAGTTGGGTTGAATCCCAATGGTAAGATTTCTGCGGTTGACTTGTTGTTGTTGCTGTTGCTGTTGCTGTTGCTGTTGCTGTTCTTGCTGTTGTGACATGGCCAACAGGCACTGTTGAAAAATGACATGTTCACAAGCATCGCCACTTTTCGTACCATCGATGGTATACTTGGGAGAAATGTTCCATACCTCTCCTCCGACGTCTTCCTCTTCCTTCCTATCATGGTTGTTGGCTTTGTCAAAAGTCGTACGTGTACTACTAGTACGTGAACTCGAATGTACGCGCAATCGAATGTTGTGCCTGTCGTAATCACAATCGGGAGATGACCACGTGACAAAATCGTAAACCGTCAGTCCACCAAAACAGGATTGCATTGGCCATAACAATGGCAATTGTTGTTGTTGTTGTTCCATCATCGAAGACGGACGTTTCTTCGCAGCAATACTACTACTACTGGAAGTAACAATAATATCATGAAAGAGAACGGATTGTGACAAGAACAAAATATGCCACCATTTTTGCACGTGTTCTGTGTAATACCACACTCCAGTAGCATCAATAGAAGCAAAGGTATCGTAATAAAAATAAAACGTACCCAGTACAGGTAATGTCCATCGTTCGTACCCATTGGCACAAATAACATATCCACTGTCGTTGTTGTTGTTGTTATCATTGATGTTGTGTGTATTATCACTCCGTGTTCTTGGAGAGGAAGAAGAAGCTGTTTCGAGAGCTTGGACTACGGTCGCCAGTGGAGGAAATTGTAAAATATCGGCATCAAAATTAAGAACAGCATTGTACGCACTGTCATTGTCATTGTTATTAGTAGCAGTACTAGTAGTAGTACTGACGTTCTGTAGTATTATTTGTTGTCGTTGCAATGATCGTAGACTGGCCAATCGTTCGAATCGATTCATTTCTGGGAACCGATGTTTCCAGTACACTGTTCCCTGATCACTTTGTTCCAAAAGATCTGATTCGCGTATCAGGTATGTACGATGACAATCTGTAAGACGAGATTGCAATTGTTGAAGTTCGGTACTGTCGGCTTGTTGATAAACAATATGAACATCTACCCAACCTGACATCGTCTTCTTGGTCGTTGTTGTTGTTGTTGTTTCTTGTGAACGTTCTTGATACAGCGCACACAACTGCTGCAAAGAAGCAAGGACACGTTCATGTTCCACAAGCTCGTTCAATGACTGTATCAATCCAACCACAAGGATTCTCCTTCTTTCTGTTGATATTATTTTTGTTTCCTCCAGCAAAGGAGCTTGTGGCAATGATGATTGCATTACCATTATTTCTTTTAGTGCAGTATCGGTCGATGTGACCTGTTTTCGAAACCTTGCATACCCCCTCCTACATCCTATCCAAATCATCGTGAAGATCACTGCTGCTGTTACTATTGATGATGCTATTATTATGAATTGCAGCCAGTGGATTCTTCTGCTGGTGGATGATGATAGGAAGACACGCTCTTTCTGCTGCTGCTGCTGCTGCTGCTGTTTCTGCCGAAAGGATGTCCAACGAGAGTAAGGTCGTTTTATGGATTTAGAAAGAGGTTCTTTCATCGTGTGTTATTTGGATCCAAAGATACAACATACAACCTATACGTAGAGACTCAGTAATAGCTCTAGCTAGCCTACTCTCTACCAGTAGCTACTACTAGCTAGCAACAGTAGCAAACGAATTTGGATTCATACATGATTCAATTCCACCGAATAATAATGTTGAAGCACCTTACTTCCTCCTCTTTGTCTGCAATCGATGGAAAGATTATTTAATTATTATTATTAGTGTGTATTATTGATTATTTATTTATTTTCACCTCCTCCTGCCACCACTGGCGTTGTGCCTTTTGTTTGGCTCAAATATTTGAGAAAGTGAGCGACCTTTCAGTGTTACAAACACTACTAATCGGGATACTGCGGAATGGCCCGTTAGAAGAAAAAAACTGTAATATTATTATTACAAGATTTTCCAAACAATGAAAGAGAGGATACGAGTACTAGACTACTACTTTTAGTACTACTACCATACTAGAGCTGTCTACTAGTAGTGGAGTAGAGCTCCATTAGTTCTCTACAATACAAAGATAATAACAAAATAATATAATATTATAATACTCTAGAAACAATGAAAGCACTAATTTGCTTTTTGTTAATATACAAACATAACGTATTCCCTGACAGGTCTCTAGTAACTTAGCAAAGCTGGGCTAAACTAAACTTTTTACACTGTCATCAAATCCTTCACATACTTTCGCAGGGCCATATCGACCTGCATCTTTGGATTGCACACAGGTGCCAGGTCTCCCTTTTTCATGGTGCTGGCAAAGTGGTTCACATCACGATGTTCGGCTTCGTCAGCCCGAATGGCATACATGAGTTCCAAGACGGTACCATTTTCGCCCAAGTGCCAGTACGATCGTCCAATCTCGGGCGCGAGCTCGGTACGCCACGCAGCTAGTTCAGAACCCTCGGGTGCCGTTTCAATGGCGTCAATAATCTTGGTGTAGGTGGAACATGCCTCTTCTTCAACGTAGCCAACAAACGAGTGGCAGAATCTGGGAGAAATAATGTAGGCAATCGAATAGAAAGCTCCAAAGCCCACTTGTCCACCCAATACGGCTGCGCGCATAACAGTGCCAGGGTTCTTCATCTTGATAAATGTAAGCAAATGCATGCGTTCGTTGAGTGCTTCCTCGAGGAGCATGTTCAACATACCACCATCACGTTCCATGGCACGAAGACTTTTGAAGTGACGTAGGACACCAGCAACCATACCAGGGACAGCAGCAATGGTCTCCAAATAAATCACACGATTCATCACGTTGTTCAATTTAATTTCTCCTCTCCATCCGGTAGCGAGGTCAAACAAGTACCGGACAGCCTTGACAGCATTGAAGGAGGCCTTGTCGGTCAAGCCCTTGGGTTCCTTGTGGGTCAGATCGATGGCCAATTGTTCTGGCGTGTAGGCGTGTTTCTTGCTGCCTAAAACGTATTCCGCACCACACGATCCAATGCCAAGCTTCTGTGCAACGGCGTCGCTGCCAGCCTGCTTGGCAACATCTTCCAGAGCTTCGAGGAATTTGTCAAAGGCCACACCTCGACCACTAGTACCAGAGTAGAAGCATTCGGTCACAAGATCAACTTCACTCTCGGTAATGGCATTCGAGTGCATTCGTAGGAGCTTGCGAAATTCTTCTGGTTGCATCATTTTATCCTTATTATCATCGACCTTGTCAAATTCTTGCTTGATGCGATCCAAAATACTTTTGTCCAGTGTAGCAGCAGCAGCAGTAACAGCATCAGCAACTGGTGGTGCCGAAAACATGCGAACTTGTTGTTGAGATGACGGAGTAGGAGAGATCATCATGGTTTGGAAATGTTTGTAATAAGTACAAGGAGCTGCATTGGGGATATTTTGGTATTGCTCACCCATCGCGGCAGATGCAGGGAGAATAGTTCGGGCAACAGATCCCGAGAGGGCAGTGTGGAAGCATCGTTTAGAAATAATATTTGCTGGAATTTTCATGATCATCTTTTTTTTATATTTTGAACGGAGGCGTTTATATTATTATATTATTTTGGATTAAATTTTAAACAACTGGTTAAGCTGAATTTATTTTTTGGAAAGAAACAAATTTGTGACAAATTCGTCTGCTACCAGTGGTACTGTAGTAGCAAAGATTCAATTGCTGATGCACGGAGTTTTCTTTTTCCTTTCCGGGCCAGATTTCAGTTGCTGTCGGGATTTTTTAGTTGCTATGCTGCGTAGCCCACGCGCGAGCTATGCAAAACGAGAACAAAGTTGCATTCCAAATAAATCCATAGGCAGCCAATGGTTCGCATCGAGACAGAGGAGACGCACGTCAGCTTATCCGAATGCGAACTACTGGTAATGACTACGTACCAGGTACTACTGGTAGTCTAGGGTAATTTAGCCGATGAAAAGGCAGAAAGAAAAGCCTGAATAATAATAGGAGTAAGTCATTGTTCGGTGCTCAGCAGTGACCTTTAAAAACAGTAATAAGTACTGATAGGGTCTCTTGTAGCTACAGGTAGTCTACCAGTAGTCGAATCTGGCAGGAAATATTATGATGGGCGGGATGGGAAGTTAGGATTTTTTGTACTACCGTACCTGGTACATATGCCGAAGATTTTTTTACGCAGGAATGTCTGAAAATGTTGGTTTATCGCTGACCCTAATAAATCTTGTCAGTAAAGAAAAATCGAACGATGAAGCGCAGTGCCGATCTTTCAACTCAGGACAAGGACAAACCGTCCACCCTCTTGGTTTTCGTTGAATTACTTTCATGAAAACGACGTCGGAGCCTGACTTTGCTGATTCAAGGAAGCATGATTCTTGGAGTTTGCAGCACAAACGGCGTACTGGAGGCTTCTTCAAGGACGATGGAATGTGCGGTTGTCGTTTCCGTTGGTGGAGCTCAGAATGTTTG
>Ga0100392_1005896_pt1 | contig 10743 bp, 8 predicted proteins | sample CryGeymeta201516_FD_81548 | JGI IMG/M metagenome (GOLD analysis project Ga0100392, IMG submission 81548) | Groundwater microbial communities from Crystal Geyser aquifers in Utah, USA - Crystal Geyser metaG 2015-16 | ecosystem: Environmental > Aquatic > Deep subsurface > Groundwater | place: USA... | reverse complement strand
TCAGTTGATTAACTTGCTCCGCATCAAGTGGGTAGGCAAGGAGGCAGAAATAAAGTGCTGGAAGTTCACCAGGTTTACCTGATCGGCGTGCGTCATCAAATTTACCAGTGAGCCATCCGTTGCCTTTGAGAGAACGGTTTATCCTTTGCAGTGCTCCCAATTCACCAAGTCGCTTAAGAACATGTTCGGGATATTTTTCTCGGAAAATTAACTCCAGTTCGTGCCTTATTCGGTCTCCACTTATGGTGTTCAGCATTGAAATATCTCGCTGGAGTAATTGAGCGGTCGCATGCTCAAGGTTGAATCCCAATCGTTGCTCGTAGCGTATCGCTCGTAGAATTCTGGTGGCATCATCGGTAAAACTCCCGGGGTGCAGGATGCGAATGAGATGTGCATCCAGGTCATCTTTGCCATGATAAGGGTCAAGCAGCTCTCCATAGTGCTCAGGGGTGAGGGATATTGCCATGGCATTGATGGAGAAATCCCTGCGGAAGAGGTCCTTTTCAATGGGGCATGGCGTAACTGTAGGCAGTGCACCATGACTAGCGTAAGTTTCGCTTCGAGCAGTAGCGATATCTATGGCAAAATCACCGCTCTTGATTTTAGCAGTGTTGAAGCGTGGATGTATCACTAATTTTGCCTCGCTCATTCTAGCTATCCGATTAGCTAGTTCTATGGCATCGCCCTCGGTTACCAAATCAAGGTCGAAATTAGGATAGCCTATAAGTAGGTCTCGTACTATGCCTCCAACGAGGTAAACCCTTTGTCCTAGCTTGTTAGCCTCCGCGGAGGTATCTTGAAGTAACTCAAGGAGTTCCTTGGGAAAGTAGCTGTTAATTTTTGAGGCTAAATCCACTGTTGGATTGGCTCTGAGCTATGCCTTTGTCTTTACCGGCTCTGCTTTGGTAAAGCTCAACTCTTCGGCTTCAACGCCGATAGCTATGGTATCTCCCTCGTTAAAATCGCCACTCAGTATCTTTGTTGATAGGGGGTTTTCCACGTAGCGTTGAATAGCGCGCCGTAGCGGTCGTGCCCCATATTCAGGATTGTAGCCTTTGCTTATTAGCCATGATTTGGCTTCATTGTCTACCTTTAATGCAATATTGTGTTCGGCGAGACGCTGTTCTACATCTTTAATCAATAAGTCAATAATTTTTGCCAGATGTTGTTCAGTCAAAGGATGAAAGATGATGATGTCGTCTACCCGATTAAGCAGCTCAGGGCGGAAGGTACTCTTTAGCGCAGTCTCAATATTACTTCTTAACCGTTGTTCTTCATCTTTGTCGCGCTGGAGAAATCCAACACCTTGGCGGCGAAATTCCTCTGTTCCCAGGTTGCTGGTCATAATGACGATGGCATTTTTGAAGTCTACAGTTCTGCCATGTCCATCTGTGAGCCTGCCATCCTCTAATATTTGCAGCAAGATATTAAATACATCTGTATGTGCCTTCTCCACTTCATCCAGCAAAATCACGCGATAAGGACGGCGGCGCACTGCCTCGGTCAACTGCCCTCCTTCCTCATATCCTATATACCCCGGGGGTGCTCCGATGAGACGTGATACGGTATGCTTTTCCATATACTCTGACATATCAAGCCTTACCATGGCGTTCTCGTCATCGAAGAGGAATTCAGCCAGGGCTCGAGCTAGCTCAGTCTTACCTACCCCGGTAGGTCCCAGAAATATGAAGCTGCCTATAGGTCGTTTTGGGTCTTTGAGGCCAGCTCTGCCTCGCCTTATTGCCTCACAGACAGAAGCCACAGCTTCCTCCTGGTTTACTATCCTCTGGTGAACCCTCTCCTCCATGTGAACTAGCTTCTCACTTTCAGTTTCGAGCATTCGGGAAACGGGAATTCCAGTCCATTGAGAAATAAGTTGTGCGATATCTTCTTCACTAACCACGGCATCGGTCTTTATTCCTTGAAGCCATTTTGTCTTGGATTCGTTATATTTCGGCTCTAATTGTAATCTTTCCGCCCTCAGTTCAGCCGCCTGTTGATAGTCTCCCCACTGTGAAGCAGCCTGTTCTTCATCAAGCAAACGCTTTATCTTCTGTTCCAGCTCATTGACCTCTGGTGGAGCGCTCTCTCGGTCAATGCGCAGCTTGCTGGCAGCCTCATCAATGAGGTCAATGGCTTTGTCGGGCAAAAATCTGTCAGTGACATAGCGTTGACTGAGCTTCGCTGCAGCTACTAAGGCTGAATCATCGATTTTAATCTTATGGTGAGCTTCGTATCTGGGCTTTAGGCCCTTAAGCATCTCTATGGTATCATCGGCACTTGGTTCATTGATGAGAACGGGTTGAAAACGCCGCTCTAAGGCTTTGTCTTTTTCAATATGCTCTCGATATTCGTTCAGCGTGGTAGCTCCGATGCACTGAAGCTCACCTCGAGATAACGCTGGTTTGAGCATATTACTGGCATCAATCGCTCCTTCAGCACCACCAGCACCTACCACGGTATGAAGTTCATCGATGAACAGAATCACCTCCCCGCTTGCCTGGCGAATTTCGTCGAGAACTGCTTTCAGCCTTTCCTCGAATTCGCCTCGGAACTTACTCCCGGCTACTAATGCCCCCATGTCTAAGGCGATTACTCTTTTCCCCTTAAGTGAATTAGGGACATCATCAGCGACAATTCTTTGAGCGAGACCTTCAGCAATGGCTGTTTTGCCCACGCCAGCATCGCCAATGACCACGGGATTATTCTTAGTTCGTCGGGAGAGTATCTGCATTACTCGCTTGATCTCCCTTTCTCTTCCGATCACAGGGTCGAGCTTGCTGTGGCGGGCTAACTCGGTGAGGTCATGCCCGTATTTTGCCAGGGAGCGGTATTTGCTCTCGGCATGGCGGTCGGTAACCCGATGGGGACCGCGAATACGGCGCAATGCTTGATATATTTTCTCCTGGGTGATGCCGGACTCCCCCAGGATTCTGCTAGCATCACCTTTGCCCTCACCAGCGATGGCGATGAGCAGATGTTCACTGCTGACGAAGTCATCCTTTAGCCTGTCTGCTTCACGAGCGGCGTCTTCCATAAGTTGTTGAATACGGGGGGTAATATAAAGTTGTGTCCCTACGTAAGCTATCTGAGGATAACTTTTTAATGTTTTGTCTACCCGGCTTTTCACCTCTTCTATGTCTATACCAAGCTCTTGCAATATTTCCTGGGTTATTCCTTTTTCTTGTTCCAGCAGAGCTAGCAGTATATGTTCTACATCCCATTGGCTGTGTTGATAGCGGCGAACCAGCTCCTGTGAGGCTGTTAAAGCCTCCTGCGCTTGCTCGGTAAATCTTTCCGGCGTCATTGAGTATCTCCTCCCATTATGCTAAAATACAACTTAATTATAGCCAAAGGTAAAGCTTTTAGCAAAAAGTAAAGGGAGGTGATACAAATGGCGATGAGAAAATGGGAACCTTTCTCCAAGTTGGTGAGTTTAAGGCAAGCAATGGACAGGTTGTTTGAGGATAGCTTTGTTCACCCATCACGTTTCTTCGCAGCCTTTGGTGAACCAACAATGCCAGCGGTGGATGCTTATCAGACTCCCAATGAAGTGGTGGTGAAGGCAGCTCTACCGGGCATCAAGCCGGAGGACGTTGATATTGACATCACCGGTGATACTTTGACTATCAGGGGGGGGAGTCAAGGCGGGGAAAGAAGTCAAGCAGCAGGCTTATTTCTATCAGGAGCAGCGCTATGGCGGCTTTTCTCGCAGTTTGACTCTTCCTGGCGGGCTCCAAGTGGATAAAGTTGATGCCACAATGGAGAATGGCCTGTTAACCATCATCATTCCTAAGAGTGAGAAAGTTAGACCGAAGGTAATCAAAGTTAAAACAAGAAGTAAATAATCTCATAAGCCCTGCTGTTGCAATAACTCTATAAATTGTTTAACGATATAAGCTGTAGCCCCCCAGACAATATATCCTTGATATTCATAGAAGTAGACCGGGAAAGGTTCCCCGTTAATAGTCATATATTCTTGCCTGAAGTTCTTTTTATCCATTAATGCTGATAAAGGAATGGAGAAAATTTGCTCTACCTCGTCATGATTTATGTTAAACGGGTAAGGATGAGGAATGAAGGCTACAAAAGGGGAAATAACGCAACCACTGGTGACAGTGATGGCATCATCTAATTCGCCCAAAATTTCAATGTCTTCCCTGACTAAGCCTATCTCTTCTTCGGCTTCCCTTAAAGCGGCGGTAACAAGGCTGGCGTCACTGGGCTGGCGGATTCCTCCCGGGAAGCATGCTTGTCCCTGGTGAAAGTTTAACACTCCACTCCTCTCGGTAAATAGAAGGTGATACTCTCCCTGGGCATAGAATAGAGGCACTAGCACCGCAGAGGGAATCAAATCTTTGTCATTAATCTTTTTGTTGTGATAATGACCGAGAATTTGCTTGATTTTCTGTTTCACCGCTTTATGATTATATCATGTGTAAAGCTTGCTAATATAGAAGCTAAAGAGCTATACTAAAAGTTTGAGGATTAAATACCTATGACAGAAAAGCGCGATTATTATGAAGTACTTGGAGTGCCTCGAAATGTCACTGAAGAGGAGATTAAGCGGGCATTCCGTAAGTTAGCCTTCAAATATCATCCTGACCATAACAAAGACCCTAATGCTGAGGAGAAATTTAAGGAGATAAATGAGGCATACCAGATTCTTGGCGACCCGGAAAGGAGAGCTAATTATGACCGTTATGGTGGGGTTGAGGGGGTGCCGGGATTTCCTGATTTTGATTTTGGTGGGCTTGGTGATATCTTCGAATCATTCTTCGGTTTTGGTGGAAGCCCATTTGGAGCTGCCACAGCTCAGCGTGCTCCACAGAGAGGGAATGATCTAAAAACATATATTACCCTTTCCTTTGAGGAGGCAGTTTTCGGTTGTAGTAAGGAAATTGAGGTAGAACGCGTTGAAAATTGCCCTTCATGCTATGGTCTTGGCACCAAGCCAGGAACAAGTCCTCAAACTTGCCCTGAATGCCATGGCACAGGACAGGTGAGAAGGGTTCGCCAGAGTTTCTTTGGACGTTTTACCAATGTTACCACTTGTCCCCACTGTTCAGGCAGTGGGGCGATAATAACTGACCCTTGTCCACATTGCCGTGGAAAAGGGCGGGTAAAAGTGAACCGGAGAGTGACGGTGAATATTCCCGCTGGCGTGGACGATGGCTATACCATGATTTTGGATGGCGAAGGTGATGTTGGCTTATATGGTGGCAGACCTGGTGACCTTTATGCCAGCCTCTCGGTAAAGCCAAGCAAGATATTCCACAGGGAAGGAAGCGATATCTTCTACGAATTGCCCCTGAATTTTGCCCAGGCTGCTCTGGGCGATGAGGTGGAGGTCCCTTCCTTGGATGGCGGAATAAAGTTAAACATACCCCCGGGCACTCAGGATGGAAGAGCTTTCCATTTGAAGGGAAAGGGGATACCCAGTGCCAATGGTCGTGGCCGGGGAGAGGAGATTGTCATAGTTCGCGTGGTTACCCCGGAGCACCTTGATAAAAGGCAAAAGCATCTTTTTCAGGAACTGGGCGAGATATTGCCAAAGCCTCGCCGATGCTAATCTTTTATTACCTTGCTGAAGCTAGCTATTACCTCAGTTGGCGGCTTATTTTGAAACAGCGTGTCATAAATAATTCCTGCTATGGGGGCTTCCAGACTGAGTTTTTTGGTTAGCTGATGAACTGCTATAGTGGTGGCAATCCCTTCAGCAACCTGTGGCATGGAGGCGGATATCTCAGCCAGGGAATATCCTTTAGCTAACTGATAACCAACATAGTGATTGCGACTTAGAGTGCTACTGCAGGTAGCTATCAAATCACCCAGGCCAGCTAACCAATAGAAGGTATCTCTCTTAGCCCCTAAAGTTAATCCCAGGGAAACAGCTTCATTCCAACTCAAAGCAATGAAAGCAGACTTGGCATTATCACCCAGTCCTAATCCATCGAGCATCCCGGCGCCCAGAGCAATAATGTTTTTTAATGCTCCGCATAGCTCTACACCAACAACATCATCAGTGGTAAATATGATGAATTTTGGTGACTGGAGCAAATCCTTCGCCTTTTTAGCAATGATGATATCTTGTGCAGCGATTACTGAAGCAGCGGGTAGTCCCTGGGCAATTTCCTTTGCCAGGTTGGGACCGGAGAGAACACAAATCTGCTCTTTCAGGGAAGGAACTTCTTCTTCCATTACCTCGGACATCCTTTTACCACTGCCCATCTCCAATCCCTTGGCAGCGCTCATTAATATCATTCTGTTATTCAGATGACGTTTAATCTGGGCGATGTTTTCTCGAAATTTCTGGGAAGGAACTGCCAGTATTACCAGGTCAGTTGCGGCAGTGGCTTCTGCAATGTCACTTGTGGAGGCGTAATCATGCTTTTGCTGGTTTAACTGCTCAGCTTCGTCTTCGCTTCTTGCCCACAATGTTACTGCTACGCCGTTATTACTTAACAAAGTTCCTAAAGTATTGCCCCAGGTGGTATTGCCAATGATAGTGGCTTTTGGCATGCTCTAGCTTATTTCTTCGCTTTTTTCACCCAGCCGCCGCTCTGTGCCTTGCTGTAGCCTTATTATATTTCCACGGTGCTGATAGATGACCATGGCTGTAGCTGCCAGGCTATAAGCAAGGTAAATGGGCGGGAGATTATAAGCAATGGTCATAGGTATTAATAAACACCATGTGGCAAGGACTGACATTATTGATGCCAGCGACATATACCTGCTGTTTAGGGCGACTACAGCTAAAACCTCACCGCCGAATATAGCTGCTGGTGGGAAAATAGGTATTAGCGTGCCAAAGAAAGAGGCTACGCCCCTTCCTCCTTTGAATTTCAGGAATATTGACCAGTTATGTCCTGCTAGCACGGCAAGCCCAGCCATTACTTGAGCTGCCTGGTAATAGTGGATATTCGCTCCAGCGATGGTTAACATACCTGAGCCAATAATCACTTTGGCTAAAACAACTGCTCCGGCAGCTTTGCATATATCAAGAACTATGGTTAAAACCCCTGCCTTAGTTCCTACGGCACGCATCACGTTAGTGCCACCAATCTTGCCACTTCCATATTTGGTGACATCAATACCTTTAGACACCTTGCCAATTATCAACCCGAAGGGAATAGAGCCAAGCAAATAAGCGATGACTATTACGCCAACAAACTCAGCGATTATCATTTTGCCACCTCCGCCTTTTTGTTGCTTTTATGACTGGACCTGGTGAAATTTAGCTGGAGCGACACACCACGGAAGCCAAACTTGGAACGAAGCTTTTTCTCTAAGTACCTCTGGTATGGGGAATAAATCAACTTTGGGTCGTTGACTTGGAAAACAAAGCTTGCTGGTCTGGACTTATCTTGGTAAGCGCGGATAATTTGTAACCTTCTTGTGCCTACCCGGGGGGGTAAATGACTATCCACTGCCTCTTTGATAGCTTCGTTGACTGCTGAGTCTGATAACCGTTTTTGCCTTTCCTGCCATACTTGACAGGCAAGAGGTAAGACACAGTCTACCATCTCTCCTGACTTAGCTGAGAGGTAAAGCATAGGTATATAATACATAAATTTTATCCGTTTTTCCAGACGTTGTTTGAATTCCTCCTTCTGTACCTGTGGAATGATATCCCATTTATTGACTAACAGCACTATTCCTTTGCCTGCTTCCACGACGTAACTGGCAATATGTAAATCTTGAGCAGTGATAAATTCAGCAGCATCGAGCAACAGCAGAGCCACATCACATCGGTTAATTGCTTGAAGGGCACGAATTAAGCTGTAGTAATCAATCCCAGCATCCACACGTCCTCTCCGTTTAATCCCTGCAGTATCAATAAGCAAGATAGTCTTATTATTCCAATTAATCGTGGTGTCGATAGCATCACGAGTCGTTCCTGGTGCTTCATGAACGATGGCTCTTTCGTAGCCAATCAAGGCATTTAGCAACGTTGATTTGCCCGTATTTGGGCGTCCTATAATAGCTAACTTAATATCTTCTGAGCCTGTAACGCTACTGAGCACCGGGGTAATAAAGGCCAATACAGCTTCCATTAATTCGTCTATCCCCAGGTTATGATAGGCACTGATTGCTAATGGCGTTCCCATGCCAAGGCGATAAAAATCAGCCACTTGATTTACTTGATGTCCTGAATCAACCTTATTTACTGCTAGAACTATCGGTTTGTTGATAGTGCGTAGCATATCAGCTAATTCTTCATCAGCGGCAATGATGCCGTCCCTGGCATCCACCATGAAGATAATAACATCGGCCTGAGCGATAGCTACTTCTACTTGGTGCTTGACTTTTTGTTCCAGTAAAGAGGGAGGCTCTAATTGCCATCCACCGGTGTCAACTATGGTCAGTTCCTGTCCTTGCCAGGAGGTGGACACAAATATTCGGTCTCTGGTAGTTCCAGGGGAATCACTGATGACGGCGAGGCGCCTGCCTGCCAGACGATTAAGCAAGGTAGACTTGCCTACATTAGGTCGTCCTACAATTGCTACGACTGGCTTTGTCATTTAGGGTTCCGCTTTGATTTAGTAGGTAAAAGGATTTTGACTAGCAGTGCTTTTTGTAGATGAAGCCTGTTTTCTGCCTGGTCAAAGACTACTGACCTCGGGTCATCCAATAATCCTGGGGAAATTTCCTCACCATGATGAGCGGGCAAGGGATGCATGAACAAAACATCCTGCCTGGCGAAGGACAACAACCTCTCATCCACCTTATAATCGTGAAATGCTAAGCGACGTTTATCTGCTTCTGTATCCTGTCCCATGCTGGTCCATACATCAGTGTATACTATATCAGCGTTTGTGACAGCCTCTTCAGGACTAGTGAATAGTTCAATCCTGCTTTGGGATGAGGAGGCAAATTTCTTGCCTTGGCTTAATATTTCTTGATTGATTTCATAGCCTGCGGGCGAGGCGATGTGAAAATTCATGCCCGTAAGTGAAGTGGCAAGGAGAAGACTGTTGGCCACATTATTGCCATCACCGATGAACGCCATGGTTAAACCAGCGAGTCTCCCCTTCTTTTCATAAATGGTGAGCAGATCGGAGAGTGCCTGGCAAGGATGTTCCAGGTCAGAAAGCGCGTTGATTACTGGCACCTGTGAATATCTGGCCAGTGAAATCAATGTCTTGTGGGAGAAAGTGCGAGCAGCGATGCAATCAACGTAGCGGCTCAACACCTTAGCGACATCGGAAACTGATTCTCGCTTGTCTAATCCTACTTCTTGAGGGGATAGATAGATAGCATAACCACCCAGCTGATGTATGGCTATCTCAAAGCTAACTCTGGTGCGCAGGGAAGGCTTTTCAAACAGAAGAGCCAAGGTCTTTCCCGATAGTAGATGTGCTGAATCTTCCTCTTTCAAAGTCATAGCTTGCTCTATGACTTGTTTAATTTCCTGAGGACTAAAATCAGATACTGAAAGGAAATCCCTTTTCATTATTAGCCCTAAAGTGGAGTTTAGTATATCACGATTGCCAAATGTTATAATGGCTGAGGTGAACGCCAAAAGCAAGCCCTTATTGTTACTTTTTGATGGCAATTCCATAGTGCATCGTGCTTTTCATGCTTTGCCTCCGTTAACGGTATCCAAAACGGGCGAGATGGTAAATGCCGTTTATGGTTTTGTCAACACGCTGCTCAAAGTAACTGGTGAGTTCAAGCCTACTTATTGGGCTTGTGCTTTTGACCGTCCCTCCCCGACATTCAGGCATAAGGAGTTCAAGGAATATAAAGCACAGCGGCCTCAAATACCCGAAGAACTTAAAAGGCAAATTAAATTGGTCCATCGGGTTGTGGAATCACTCCGTATCCCTATCTTTGAAATAGATGGCTTTGAGGCAGACGACGTTTTAGGAACTCTGGCAAGGAAAGCAAACGAGCAGGGAATCGAGGTTGTGATTGTTACCGGCGATAATGACATGCTCCAGGTGATATCGTTTGGGGTGAAGGCGCTTATTCCCAAGCGGACTTTCAGCGATACCACCCTTTATGATGAACAAGCGGTTGAAGGTAGGTATGGTATAAAGTCAACTCAGATTCCTGATTTCAAAGCGCTAGTTGGTGACCCCTCCGATAATATTCCCGGCATACCGAGCGTGGGAGAGAAAACGGCGGCTAAACTGCTACAGCAATTTGGTGATTTGGAGGGGATACAAGCTCATATTGGCGAAGTGATGCCTGAGAAACTGCGAGCAGTGCTATGCCAATACCTTCCTCAAACTTTCAAGAACAGGGAATTGACCACAATAGTCAGAGATGTTCCTATTGTCTTCGCTCCAGAGGGCTGTCAAGTGAGTGCTTATAACCGAAACGAAGTGGTGAATCTTTTCCGTGAACTTGAGTTCACCAAATTGCTTCCTAGACTACCGCAACACATAGGTGGGGAAGGTATCGGTGCCAAAAGCGAAGTTCTGGTGGGAACCAGTTATCAGGTGATAAATACTGAGGTAACCTTTAGTGAACTTGTTAACCAACTAAGCAAAGTAGATGATTTCGTTATCCATGTTGAGGCTGATGGGAAGCAAGCTATGACAGCAAAGTTGGTAGGAATAACGATATCGATAGCTTCAGGGAAGACATTTTATATACCCTTAGGATACTCTGGTTTAGCTGAGCCAATGCAGCTTTCCTTGCCTCAAGTCCTCGTTAGGCTAAAACCAATCTTGGAAGATGCCCGAATAGGGAAGACTAGCTACGATGGTAAGCGGGATATGATGGTGTTAG
>Ga0100392_1005893_pt1 | contig 10744 bp, 7 predicted proteins | sample CryGeymeta201516_FD_81548 | JGI IMG/M metagenome (GOLD analysis project Ga0100392, IMG submission 81548) | Groundwater microbial communities from Crystal Geyser aquifers in Utah, USA - Crystal Geyser metaG 2015-16 | ecosystem: Environmental > Aquatic > Deep subsurface > Groundwater | place: USA... | reverse complement strand
TAATGAATGGAAAGGTCTCATCAAGAGCTGTCCATTTAACTACTCAAAAAGTGTTTTGAGACCTTAATGCTTCCTGTATATTTTTTGTCCTTAGGTCAATACGGTGATGTCATCCTTACTCTAGTTTAAATAGTAGACTAATACAAGCTAGTAAAGTAGTAGACTATGGTACTAGTGAAAAGATCACCATTCTTGGGCAGCCTATTACGTAGCAGTAATTACTAATCCTAGTAGTCTAGTAGTAGTAAATTAACCATGATAAAAAAAGCAAATGTAAAGCAATATACTAATTGTGAAGTCGTCAGTCAGACACTACGGGCCTACCCGTAAATTTTGAACACGAACATTGGCCAAGATATTGGAAAGGTTGGCACAATTGAACTTGCGAGCGAAAACCCTACCAATAGTGGCGTGACCGCTCAACAAAAAATACCAAAGCGCACAAACAAGAATCTGTTCAAGCTAAGAAGGAGTTCGCTCTCGCGACTCGACTCGAATGACACTGGACGTACTCTCTACTAGGTACTCGGAGTAGTAAGAAAACTACCCGGTAGTATTTTACTATTAGTCTGCCCCTCCATCCAACAAGGTGATTACAGAGATTGGCGGTGATGGCAAATCATCACCACGGTGCGCCTCAATTCGCTGTAGTAGGTCTAGTAGCAGCAGTAGCAAAATAAATAATAATGATAGGTACGAAAGACGGGCACGGAGAACTGTTAGGTAAGACACCAGCAGGGAAGGGAGCACTTTTTGAACAGCCCGGCAATGGTCCCTCATCCAGTTCTTCCATGTTTCTCATGAATAGCAGCTATCTACGGGATAGTTGATTACTGCTGTACCAGTAGGTCGCCTCCCGCATCCAACTATAAAAATTCCAACATAAATTCTTGGTGGTGTCTAATCATCATAAAAACACAAAATTATACCCTGAACCTCTTAGTATCATTCTTCGCCACTGTATTTTCAAAGGAATTTGTAGCAGTTGACAAGTCCCATTTTTTTACTGCTCCGTCCGAGTATTATAACGTCCTTGATACTCGTAGCTTCGGTTGAGGCGATAAAGATAAACCAATTGGATAGCAACAAACAAGCAGATTTTACACGCAAGCAGATTTCCAACCAATCTGCTACCTTTATTCGTGATTCAATGACCATGACTCAAGATACCTATGATTTGATTGGCTGAAATACATCAACGATTCACTGGTGATGGCGACTTTCAAACGCAGTGCCCATCAATTTCTGAAAAAGCCATTATTTTTTGACGCTTGCTGTCACTTCACATACATCATTACGCACATCAGTTCAATTATTTCTGTTGTTGTATCAAAACAAAGACCGGCTAAAAATGGATTATTACGATATAGATGAAGTCATCCCTCCCATATTGTTATCTGAAACAGAACCGTATGTTGAGAATGACGACGGAATTCCCAAGGAATTCTCACAAGCCAATAGGAACAGCATTCAAAACAACAACAAGAGCAACATGCTCCGGAAGGTCCTCAGCATGGATCGATTTGCGTCGTCTCGTGGTCGAACACTAAAGTCGTGTCGTGCATCCAAATTCAGCCGTGCCGCATCTCTTGGGAAATACAAATCATTGTAAGTTAATTTATCTCGTTCTGTTGTTCTTGTCATGATGTCGGTCGATCGACCCGAATCGTTCTTCCGAAGAGGTATCGTTATTACGGGTTTCGTCTCAGAAAAAGAGTAATAGTTAAGGTTAAGGATTAATCGACGCTATGTCAAAATTGCGACGTGTAATAAGATACACTCAGCGATGACTGTCTGGATGTGGGAGAGTTGGCGTCATTGAGGAACATCAATTTCCTATTTTCCAACCAACTCAGACTAAAAGCACCCTATGCGTTAAACAGTAGTGTCGTTGTCTGCCACATGAATGAGACGGCTCCTGCCACCACCATCCACCATCCAAACCTTCGACGAAAAACAATAATATCATTATTGCATCTCATTGAATTGTACTGGTATCTCCTTATCTGACCTGCCATTTTCTACCCTTCACCAATCGCCAATATGTTTCCTCTCTCTCACAGAAACAAACAGTCCTCCCAACCAGAAGGACTGCTGGTGACAAATCACGATGATCCCCTCTGCTCTTCCAGTTTGAATGCCTGCACATGCACTGCTTCCACGTGTGCCCGGGAACGAGCTAGGGCACGGTCTCTTATGGCCGAAGCTCAATCACAACCACCACCACTGATACAAACCGGTTGGACCGTGGGACGACTCTCGTTGGCCCTTCTCTTGTTTGTGACTTTGACCGATATGACTCTCAAAGTTGTTCATCAACAAATGCACAGATTGGATTCCAATTTGCACGACGATTACGATGCTCTCAGTATGGACGTCATTCGACCTGCCTTTTCCTACCAAATTCACAACCACAATCAATTTCATCATCATCATCATCACGACAAGAAACCCAGTATGGGTCTCGGAAGTGCTGCCATTTCTAGAATCACCGATGCCCTTAGTCCTATCCTGCCTTTTCAGGGTGGTGTCGATTTGAGACGAACGGAATACTACACGTCGGGGAACGTTCTGGAAAACATACAGAGTATGATTCAGGCAACATACGATGCCTATGCGAATGCCCAAGAAGTCAAACAATCCGACCTAAATATTACTGCAACCTCGACAGATAGTACGGGGGACAAGACGAAACGAAAACAAGACGCTCTGAAAAAGTCAAAGAAAAAGTATGTCTTGCACCTCAGTGCCTCTCAACCCTTTGTATCGACGGAGAATATTGCCGACCTGACACTGGAAGACGTCGCAAAGATTTTTGACTATGCCATTCAAAGTACTCAACAAGGTTTCAATTCGGGAAAATTTGTCAAGAGCTTGCTGCCTCGCGTCAAGACTGTTGTCAATGCCATGGATTACGCCGTGTCCAAGTCTCGCGGCAAGCACGTCAAGGTTGCCAAGACTCCCGCAACAGCCACTAGCAGTGAACAGACAAAGACGGGACAGATGGACGTGTTTAATTTTTGTGCCGCTATGCGAATCTTTGCCGAATGGCGCGTCGTGCGACAAGTACCCGAAGGATACAAGGGATACGCTGTTGGCATGAGCTTGGGACACAAAGACGTCGTGCAAAATGTTGTCAAGATTGAGAAGGCCGCCCACGATTGGATTGAATATCAACTCGAACTCACCGAGTCATCCGATGTCCACAGTCCTTCGATGCGCGATCTTCTTCAGTACGAATTGGATTTGGGCATAAGCCCCAGTCTCCCACGTTTAACCGAAAGTTCTGGTGCCATGGGACTCTTGTGGGTTCGACGTCAGTTGCAATACCAAACGCATATCTTTGAAAACATTTTGGACGTTCCTACCAAGTATCATTCTTCGACGGAAGCAGTTTCGGCGGCCTACACACAAACATACGACAAATACCATGGATGGGCAGTACAAAAGATTTTTTCTTATTCTTTTCAGGCATCACCGAAAGTAGAAGTGATTTACAAATTTATGAATCCCCATCGGCTTCAGGAAGTTTATGAGATTGCACGTGGCATGAAGTCGAGTCGCAAAGAAGTTGACGAGACTACCTCTTTGGACGAATCTGATAGTCGGAAGTCGTCTTCTCTAGAAGATGGGCAACCACAAGAGAATATATTTAATCGTATTGGTTGGGAGTGGGATAAGCTTATCAATTCCATTGGCGACAAATTGAACAAGTCGCAGAAAAAGAAAATGCGAGGTGGTGGTTCTTCATCCTCCGATAGCGGTCTTTCTGGCGACGAATTCGAAGAATTTGTCTGTGCCGAAATGAGCCGCAACGTTCACGAACACATTGTTGAGTACTTGAAAGTGGCAACGCCACTGCTTGACGATATTGCCAGTTTGATGGACGAGCTTAACATGGACGATCCGACGAAAGTCTAGCTAGTCTTCATGGCGAAATCCTGCCGCTTGCACTTTCGTGACCGAGGAAGAAGGAACCATAGAACTTGTACCACCAAATAGAGAATTTTGTATTAATATAGTCAGACTTATTGCTTTAATCTACCTGAACTGCATGGACTACTTGCTGTTTACAACTCTATGTACTCTACCAAAATTCTTAGGTAACAAGATTTAGTGTCAACACGAAAATGATAGCAAGTATTTGGAAGAAATATCACTGCGACGGAAATGGCAGAACTTCTCGGTCTTTCCGTCAAATTCAATGGCAGCTCGCGTTATCGTTTTCCTGGTATGCTTTAAAGAATACTAGTACTCGATCCAATCTTTGAGTAAACCCTGTTCACTATTTTATCAGAACTTTCTTGAATCAATACGACAGCTCGCACTTGCACGAAGACAGTAGGCAAATTTCCCATTACCACGTATTAGAACGATAACCTGCCGAACTTCTAGTGGCACTTGCCATTGGACCATTGCTACCACCACTGGACGATAATACTCCGAGGACATTTTCTAAAAATTTCACCGTACCGCTCTTGTTGTGTTCCGTCATATCCCGTTTCGTCGCAATGCTAGATAGCAGGAAGTGGAACAATCTCCCCAAACAAAACATGCTGCATATTGATCACTGCGAGCGGGCAGCTTTCTTCATGAGCCAGTGCGTATTATTTATTTTGTCTACTCTGTACTGGTAGCTTGTCTCATCATGGAGGACAGAAGAGGCGCTACTGGCTACTGTGGTTACAGCAAAAAACGGTCGCTACTCCGAAGTATTTCACTCACGACTACGTAGTACTCTAGTACTAGGGTACCAGGTACCAGGTACCTGCTACTTCTACCAGTACATCACTCTTGGCTTGCTACCATACCGTACTCAACCGCCTACAGTACGACTAGCTGCAGTAGGAAACTGGAATTCCAGTATTTATTTTAGTGTACTCTACCATGTACTAATAATCTAGTCAAACTGGGACAGGAGTCCTTGGGGAGGACAGAGCGTCTCTACTACCTGGTACTGTAGTAACAGGTACCAGGTAGGCAGCTACGGCACTAGCAGTATTCGGCGGGACTGAGTTGTCCACGCCGGACAACTCAACGAAGTGCGCTTGTAATCCCAATTTATTTCGTCCTTATGTGATAAAGGCAGTTCTTCAACAAGACCAAAAAATAGGAACTGGGTCTTTTTTCGGCGTAAATATAATTACTGTCATTGGCCAAAAGATGAGGAAACAGAAAAAATAGAGTAGACCTACGGTAGACTACTAGACCTTACTCGGAGATAATAATATTGATAATAGGGTGGTACTAGACTACGGTAGCTAGTATCTCGTCTGCGCAAGTAGGTCTTCAATCGTACCTCGACTAATAATTTCTCTCTCGGAGTCTACCACTACCCGAGCAAGTTTTCCTCTTCCTCGATCTCATTATTTCAGATTTTAAAATTTAAAAAAAAAGTACAACAGCACGACAATCACAATTCAGTTTATCAAACCATCCAAATACGAAAAAATGATGAAACTTTTCCTGAAAACTACCGTTCTTGCTGCTATTGTGAGCTCGAGTGCCGTGGATGCTCGTGTCGGTCGATCCCTACAAGAACTTGAAGACACCATGAGCCCATCGGAGGTTAGTACGGTAGACGGAACTGCTCATGGAACTGCTCATGGTTCCACCATGGTTCCATCGATGGATGGATCGGGTATCAATTCGATCGACCCCGACGCACCCCTTCAAGATGTCTGCCAGAAGGAGATGGTCGATTCGACGGCATGTGAAGCTAAATGCGCCGTCGCGTCCTGTTGCTTTACAAATGAAAGTTGTGCTGAGGAGATTAATTGTCTGGAATGGACTTCATGCAAGTGGCTTTATTCTGTCGTGTAAAAGGGTACCACAACAGACAGTATAGTAGACACTGACGTGAAGAGCCAAGGAACTTTCTTCGGATCAACTATCTTGTACCGAGAGGAAGACTTGCGCCTGCACAAGACATTCACAATGTCGACGATCAAGAGAGATCGGCTGCAGGCTGCAGGCCAATATCTGGAAACATGTCTTGGCTGTCACAGCGGGGATGTAAGCGACGTTTAATCTACTAGTATCTAGTTTAGTGTTTCGATATTCTACTAATTGTGGTTGCACCGTTCCTTTTTGCATGTCGTAGCGTAGCCTCTAGAAGAGAATTGTACCAGGTACTACCGTACAACCAAGCCTTTTTTTCTAGCAGTAGCTAGTAGTACCAGTACTGGTATTTGGTATTGTAGTTTTAATGGAGTACTACGTAGTACCTGGTACTACTAACAGTAGACTACTACGAGTAGCTACTACTGTAGTCTACTACAGTACTAAATAATATAAAGCAAGACTTAAGTTCAATTATTACATTGTTTGATCTCACACTTGCTCACAATGTTCACTATTTTTTCATTTTTCGATTATCATACCAGTCTACTGCAGACTGAAGACTGCCGTAACTTGCATTCTCCATGTCGATCTTCACCGCTTTGGTTGCACATCCATTCGCCTATGCTCTTCCAACTCCACCTAAGAAAAGATAAAGGCTCATGCTAGCCGAGCACAGCGTTCAAGTTTAGAATGGGTCGAAACTGCAAAACGAGACCCAATTCACTTAATGTCATGGATCATGCAGTAATGAAAATTCGTCAGGGCGAGATCAAGCATGATATGTCACTGCAGGTAATCGGGAATGTTATTTTTACCTGTCAGCTGTCGTCCAGCATGGAACTGATTACGCTGGAATCGTGCAGTGATGATAAGGATTGCTCGTTTCTGTGGAATGATGGGGACGAATCCTGCAGCGAGCGATTAGGTGATGAGCATCGGCACTGCCTTGATTGATATTATTCTGAAGCGAAAGGATCACTGGGAGAAGGATCAAATTAGCTATATACACACAATTGTGGAGAATATTTTGCAGCAAGAACAAGACGATGTCTTTCTCCCAAGAAGGAAAATTCGAGTACAAGGCTTTCCAGAGCGAATGCGAGCCAAAGCCAAAGGTGATAAAGCCCCGATCTGCTTGCATGCTCAAGTAATACGAATTGGGAATATGCCCGAGTTTAAAGCACAGATGCCGAACACTAGAGAGAGCAACAAAGTTCTAACAGCACAAGACCCATTTAGCCCGACGAACCAGAATTTTACACCAACAGCAACCAGCAACGTCGTCAGAACAAACAAAAACAAGCAAGGCGCTGACGACAACACAAGGTTTTCCAAATTTGTCGAATTTCTCTTATCAGAATTTGGTGGTTACGAAAAGTTGTCGCAAAAGCCGGTCTTGGATATCGCGGGAGGTGCAGGAGGTCTTGCCTTTGAGTTGTGTATGCGCCACGAGATTGAAGCGGTGGTAGTCGATACAAGGGAGGTCAAGTTCAATGGGAGACAGAACCGACATTTGCGATTCCGTCAGACTTGCCTGAAGCAACTGGCCAATGATCCCCACAGAACGGCTCACAAGAGTTTACTGAAAAGGAATCTTCAGAGCCGTTTTCGGACGCACGACTTTGTCCAACTCAACACACTTCTTGATAGCTCTGTGGTTCTTCCAGGGAATGACCACGATATTATGATATCGAACACAGCCAATTCACCTCGTAGCAACGACGAAGAAAAGCTGCGCTCGATCCTTCTCAACCGTGAATGCTCTGTCATGGTAGGTCTTCATCCTGACCAAGCAACCGATGCGATAGTGGATATCGGTCTTGCTCTACAGATACCATGGGCAGTGGTTCCATGCTGCGTCTTTCCAAATCTATTTACTCGACGAAAGCTTGCTGATGGTCGAACTGTTCGCAATTATGATGATCTTTGCGACTATATTCGACAAAAGGATCCCAACATTCATGAGAGCATTCTGCCCTGTCGAGGACGAAACGTGGTGCTGTATTGGCATCCATCTTCGTTAGCTAGTACTAGCTAGACAAAGCAACTTTGCTACGAGTACGCGTCTACTCAGTGGTTACATCTTATCATGATGTTCTGGCTATCTATGAAATAATATAGTCAGCCAATCCCAACACCCCAAGGTTGACCTTCAACTGACTACTACTCTACCTGGTACCTGTTAGTACTCTAGCTAGCCATCCGCGTCATCAAGAAGACCTACAGTACTACAGTAATGAGTAAAAATTACTGTATTGTTCCCTTAAATGTAGTACTGGAGGGAGTGGTCATTATTATTTTGAGCAATTGAGATCTTCAAGTGCGCGTAGTCTAGATACTAAGCTACTACTGTAGTCTAGTAGTACCAGTGTACTCTACTAGTACTACTACTAGCACTAGACTAGTAGTACTTGCAGTACTACTAGTCTACTCCACCCAGTACTGTAGTAGACTAAAAGATATTCCAAACGTAATTTTATGGGTGGCTGTCGTTTGTGGTGTCAAGTTACGGTACATGTAAGTCATCAGCGTCGCTGAACACGAGACGACACGTTTTCGTTTACGCATTACCAGGTACTCCGATTATTAGTAGTATCTACTAGACTACGTGGTACTCTGTCGTTGATTGGAAACCATCACCAAAAAAATTCCGTCCAATGTTAAGATTACCATCAACTCAGCATGTATCATTGCTGAATCCACATGAAAGCTAATAGTAACATTAGCTTGAACTCACAAATTCGAAATGCTATGATACCATCGACACGCCAAGAATTAATTCCATTACAAACTACGAAAGCTAGAGAAAATAATATATATTTTTTACCACGATGAGCTCGATTGCTTCCGCTCTTTCCATAGCGAGCAACGCGCATCTAATCTTCTTCGATTTGATGCTGGGGCATCAATCGAGTAAAGAAGTGGACGCCTATGTTGGCTTTGCAACACTTACTTTCATCTTATGGCTCTTTTTGCGTCCATACATTGTGCCCTGGCTCCAGAAAATCAGGTCTTCATCGGCCGCCGAAAAGACACCGAAACACGCCACGGAAGCATGCGAAGTTCCCAATACTTCTTCCGAGCAGGCATTTTCTTCAGACAACAATAATATAATAGACAACCCCGTCATTTCTGCTGAAGCTTCTAACAGGTGCCGACTGAGAGGTTTCTCGTTAGCTACATGCCGAAGAGTGCCACCAGAAAATGATCTTGAAATTGTAATTTCAAGTCCATCTTTGTTCATGTCTCAAAAGGATCTGGATAACTTGACCGTTCGAGAAATTACTTCTATTTTTCGCTATGCAACCGAAGTGAATCGAATGACTTTTGAAAGAACAGCATTTGTGTCAAAACTGTCTTCTCGGGTTACAAATGTTCTGGCCGCTATGGATGTGGCCGTGTCTGCCTCCAGAGGGTCGACCGTAGGCACGGGACGAGTTTTGGGGGATCGGAAGCGCACAAGTGTTAGTGGAAATATAGATGCTCTCTACTTTCTAGCAGCTGTCAGAGTCTTTGCTGACTGGCGATGCACCCGGTTGGTTCCAGAGGGATACCGTCGATATAGTATGTCTGTATCGTTGGGGCGTCGGGATTTGGTACAGAACATTGGCAAGGCAGAACGTGCTATTCATCGCTGGATTAAAGCGCGTCAAGAGGCAAGCTTGTCTCATCAAGATGGTGACAATGTCATCAGAGAATATCCGGTCGTCAGCAGCCCAACCATTGACGAGCTGCTACAATGGGAAGTTGAAACTCTTCATGAGAACCTTCCAACTTTATCCGAGGAATCAGCTGCAACCGGGATCCTTTGGATCTCACGACAACTAATGTACCACGCCAGTATGGTGCGCAATTCTCTCCAAGTTCCCAACATCTACCCAACGACTCACGCAGCCGCAGAAGCGGCATATGAAGAAATCTACAGTGACTGCCATCGTTGGACGACAAAACAAATCTTCCGTCGATCACTGCAGGGAGCTCCAGAATTTAGCGAAATATTAAAGTTCTTGGAAGATGATTATAATGATGGTGTACAAGACGTACATTGGAGTGCCATTCAAAGCAAACAGTCTCTGTCGAGGACAATCTCTACCGAGAAACCCAACAGCAATGTGACCTGTCGTGATTTCAGGTCGTCACCTGTACAACCAGCGTCTCCTGCTGAGAAATTTCTGGAAGATCTGAAATCAAAATGGACTCGGGCACTGACCAATTTGAGCCGCTTCAATTGTCAAGACGTGGCAAATCCTAAACATGCTTGCCTTGGTCCTCTTGTTATTGACTTTGATTTGCACAAAGGCAAGAGTGCCTCCTTTGGTAACTTGCCGGACCGAACAAGAAGTGATGTTTCTGACACGCCAACCGAAGAAATGATGACCTCTGCCAGCAGCTGTAGCAGCAAGAGCGATGATGAAGTCTATCCTATTTCCTTTCTCGAACAAGATTTTGCCGACCACGCCTACGTCTTGGCTGGTATGCAAAGTAATCTCCAACAAGTTCTTTCTGCCAAGAATTTGATTGACCCTCAAAAGGTCTGACACGATGTCCCCGCCTTTTGTAGTCCAATTTTTCCGAAATATTATTATTATTATATTATAGACAATTCATTTTTACAACTCAAAAGTACGGGTGTTAATGGTTCAAGTAGTAAATCATGATGGTCGTTTCACCTTGAGCACGCCCTTCTTCATGAAACCCACAGAAGGTGCTGGGCCATGAATCCGACTTGTCGAATCTCCAAACGAATTCTTCTGCTGCTTCTTCTTATTCTTCTTGGCGACAGACTTTGGTAGTACCATTCCTGATTCCTTGGCTTCTTGCAGTTTGCGTTCAAGCCTTTCAGCTGCCTTCTTTTTAATCCCCCGGGCAATGGGTAACGGGACGTGTTGTTTTTTCTTTT
>Ga0100392_1005879_pt1 | contig 10766 bp, 10 predicted proteins | sample CryGeymeta201516_FD_81548 | JGI IMG/M metagenome (GOLD analysis project Ga0100392, IMG submission 81548) | Groundwater microbial communities from Crystal Geyser aquifers in Utah, USA - Crystal Geyser metaG 2015-16 | ecosystem: Environmental > Aquatic > Deep subsurface > Groundwater | place: USA... | reverse complement strand
ATGGTCAATGGTCAATAGTCAATGGTCAATAGTCAATGGTCAATGGTCAATGGTCAATAGTCAATGGTCAATGGTCAATTATAAATCGTAAATTATAAATCGTAAATCAAAAATCATAAATCGTAAATCAAAAATCATAAATCAAAAATCATTAAACCTCTTTATTATGGAAAGAATAAATGTACTCTATATAGATGATCAAATACTGAATTTAAAAGCTTTTCAGGCTTCTTTTCGAAGAATATTTAAAATTTATACAGCAAGAACAGCAGCCGAAGCAAAGCAAATTTTAAATAAACATGAAGTTGAAGTTATTTTATCAGACCAACGAATGCCAGAGGCAAGTGGTGTTGATTTCTTTGAGTCTATTTTAGAAACCCATCCCAATCCAATCCGAATTTTAGTTACCGCTTATTCCGATATTAATTCAGTAATTGATGCTATCAATAAAGGTCAGGTTTATAGATACATCACTAAACCATGGCATGATTTTGACTTGAAATTAACCATAGAAAATGCCTATCAACTTTATTTGTTGAAAGAACAAAACAATAAGTTGAATTTGAAATACCAACGAATTTTTACAGAATCATCAGACCCAATTCTAATATTTGATTTAAAAGGAAGAATTATTGATTATAACAAGGCAACCCTAGATTTTGTAAAAACAAATAAAGAAAATAATTTACACCACAGAAGTTTTAATTCGCTTTTAAAAGATAAGTCAAGCACAATTTACATCATTCAAAAATTAGAAAGTAATGACTCTATTAAAGATTTTCAATGTCAAGTATTAGGTAAAAATAATACGACTAAAGATTGTTTAATTACTATTAATGCTATCAAGGATAATTATGGAAATATTTTAAGTTTTCAGGCAATTATTAAAGATTTTACAGAACGAAACAAGCTTAATCAACTTTTGTTGAAAACAACCATAGAAGCTCAAGAAAAAGAAAGAGAGCGAATTTCTAGGGATTTACATGATGGAATAGGTCAACAATTAGCAGCCCTTCAAATGCATTTAGATGTGTTTACCGAGTCAACCACAAAAGATGATTCTGATTTAGTAAAGATTTCGTCTATACTTTCAGGTACAATTAAAGATTTGAGAAAAATATGCTATAACACCCTCCCATTAGTATTATTTGATAATGGGTTGATAAATGCTATTGATGATTTAACTAAAAAAACAAGAACTACTGCGTTGGATGTGAAACTTAGTTATTCAAATCATTTTCCAGCCCTTACAAAATCGTTAGAAATAGCCATATTTAGAATTATTCAAGAGTTTGTTGCTAACTCTATTAAACATGGAGGAAATTTATCAGAAATTAATATTGACTTAATTTATAATGAAGAAACCATTACACTTAAACTCAAAGACAATGGTATCGGTTTTGAAGTAAATTCACTTTCTCTTCAAAAAGGACATGGCTTAAATAACATAAGAACTCGGGTAGAATCTTTTAATGGAAAACTAACAATGGAAAGCATTCCAAAAAAACAAACTAATTTTAATATTGTTTTTCCTTTTAAACTAGATGAAGAGTAAAGAAGTTGGACTTTAAAGACAGACTCTAAGCTACTAAATTGTTTTTTATGGCATAACTCACAAGCTCTGCAGTGTTTCTAACACTTATTTTTTTCATAACACTTCTTCGATGAGCTTCTATAGTTCTATTACTTGTTTGTAACATTTCAGCAATTTCAGTACTTGTTAATCCTTGAACAACTAAAGTTAAAATTTCAAGCTCTTTTGGAGTGAGTTCTAATACTTCCTCTTTTTTTGTAGTTTCGTTTTTATGTAACAACCGATTAAGCATCATGCTAGAAACCTCATTACTATAGAATTTTTTTCCCTCATGAACTGTTTTTAATGCAATAATAAGTTCTGCATGCGTGGTGTCTTTCAAAATGTACCCATGAATACCCAAAGAAATCATTTTAAAAATATAAGGTTCGTCATTGTGCATGGTTAGAACTAAAATTTTAATTGGCGGGTATTTCTCAGTTATTATTTTTGCTAGTTCAAAACCATCCATATCTGGCATAGTAATATCTAATAAAACGACATCAACATTAGTGTTGGTTTCAAGAAATTCTAACGCTTCTATACCATTAGATGCTTCACCTACAAGATTAATTTCGGTTTTATATTTTTTTAAAATCAATTTATAACCTTCCCTGATTAAAGAATGGTCATCAACAATAAATACATTTATATGTTCCATAATATCAAAGTTATTTTTCTAGCAAATATAAAGAATTAAACTACGATTTTAATAAGTATAAATACGTATAGATTGTGCAAAAAATACTATGTATGAGTGTTTTGTTTAAATTAATATAGCTTTTAATAATTAAGCAAAATTTAATTGTTATTTTTGAAATTACATTTGATTTGAATATAGTATTAATAATCAATAAATAACTAACTAAATGAAAACACTTACAACTACTATTCTTTTAACACTATTTTTTATTAGTAATTTTTCTTTCGGACAAGTAACAATTGCAAAAAACAACATAGAAAGCACAACAATTACTAACACATTAGAAAAAACCAACAATGTTATTTTCTATGCGTATGAACAAACACAAAAAGGTAAAGTTTATACAGAAAGTTTGTCTAAAGCAGTGAAACACCAACAAATTGCAAAGCAACTTCTAACTGAAAATAATTATTTCAGAGCCTTACATCATTCTCGATTGGCTAGAATTTATGCTTTTAAAGCTATTAGATATAACAAAGGAGTTATCAATTCAGATTGGAATTTCACTGATGAAGAACAAAAATTATTTGGCGAAGGAATTGCTGATGTTGAATTAAATGAAGAAATGCTAAAAAAATATCCAAACGATAAATTTTTAGATGAAAAAGTAAATAATAATGATTTGGAAAACAATGAATTAAACTGAAATACATTGTTTTTATATTTTTTTGTAAAAGGATAGCTTTGTATCAAAAAGCATCCTTTTTTTATTTTAAGTTAAGATGTTAAAATATCGTTTATTAACCAGCGAAGAGCTTCGTGAACTAGAGGAAGAATTTAAACATTTCCTTATAATTAATCAAATTTACGATGATGAATGGAAGTTGTTGAACCAACAAAAAAGCCAAAAAGTAGAAGAGTTAATTGTGCTTTTTAGCAATTTAGTTATCGAAAAAGCACTCAAAAAGATTGCTTTTTTAGAAATAATTACCAACAACGGAATTAATGCCTTTTATTGTAAAGAAAACGAAATGGAGCTAATAGGCATTAGTACAGAAAATAAACAATTTGATTTTACTTTAGTCAAAGAATCCTCAGATATAAGAAATCAAAGTTTATCTATTTTCAAAACATCAAAACCTTACTTCAAAACTAGAGAAATAGAAGTATTTAATCTAATTAATAGTGGTTGTAGTATTATTTCGTCAGAACGATATAAAAAACTAGAACTTGCTTATAATCTTTCCATAAAACAAATTAAAAACTAATGATTAAAGCATTCAAATTTATTTTTACCATACTTCCATTTAGCTTATTAGGACAACAAACACCATTACAAAATGAACTAAAAGCATTAGTTTCTGATGTGGATTTAAAAAATGCTTCCATTAGTTTTTATGCGTTTGATATAGAAAATAATTTGCCAGTAGCGTTCTATGATGAAAACAGAGCGTTGATTCCAGCTTCAACTCTAAAACTTCTCACAACAGCTACAGCCTTCGAAATTTTAGGTGAAGAAACTCGTTTTAAAACATCAATTTTATATCAAGGGGAAATTGATACAATTAACAAAGTCCTCAATGGCAATATAATTATTAATGGAGGTGGCGATCCTGCATTAGGCTCGCACCGTTTTCAAAATCACTATGGAGCTATTTTTCGAAAATGGGCAATAGAAATTAAAAACTTAGGCATAGATTCAATTAACGGAGCTATAATTACCGATGCAACAATTTTTAATAATCAACTTCCTTCAACATGGATTTGGGGCGATATTGGTAACTATTATGGTGCTGGAGCCAATGGACTTAGTGTTTATGAAAATTTCTATACCCTTTCATTAAAATCAGCTAGCGAAGTAGGAGGTAAGGTCGAAATTAATTCAGTTACACCTAAAATTCCTAATTTAGATTTAACAAACAATATAGTTAGTAATAGTGTTGGAAAAGATTTAGCCTACATCTATGGCGGGCCAAATCAGTTTAACCGTTTAATTTCAGGAAGTATTCCAAAAAATAGAAATGAATTTAATATAAAAGGCTCAATTCCTAATCCAGAATCACTTGCGGCATTTCTGTTGAATAGTAGATTAAATGAAACAGGCGTGAAAACAAAAATCAAATTTTTGTCAGCAAACACGGAGGATAGTTTGTATAATCCCAAAGAAACTAAAGAAATAACGTACACAGAATCGCCTACACTTTTTGAGCTTATTAAATTAACAAATCTACATAGTATAAATTTATATGCCGAACACTTAATTAATCACATAGGATTAAAACAAAACGGAGTGGGATCAACAATTTCAGGGACAGAAGCAATGCTTTCTTTTTGGAGAAAGAGTGGAATTGATGTAGAAGGTATGAGCATTTTTGATGGAAGTGGCTTATCGAGGTTTAATGCATTAACTTCAAAACAATTGGTTGATGTGCTAATTTATATGCATCAAAAAAGTAAGAATAAAACAGATTTCTACAACACACTTAGTGTTGCTGGAAAATCAGGAACATTAATTAACATCGGTAAAAATACAGCTGCACAAGGAAATATATACGCAAAAAGTGGGTATATGAACCGAGTGAGAAGCTATGCTGGATATGCTAAAACAAAGAGCGGTAGAACAATTGCATTTGCTATAATAGTTAATAACTACAATTGCTCTGCTGCTGCGATGAAAATTAAGTTAGAAAGAATAATGATTCAAATAGCCGAAAGCAATTAACCTATTAGAGTATGTCTATAAAGTTCAACAAGGGGTCATGACCCTTTGTCAAAACAATGACATTCTGGACAAACTCTAATTATACTGCTTTTATTTTGCCATTTTTTGATTCACCAAGAACGACTACATCTTTCACTCTTTCATATTCTTTAATAGCTGATAACATAGCTTCTTTGGAATCTCTTCTTATTTTGATGCCAGATTTGGCACCTTTATTTCTTATTTCTAAATAAAATCCGTCTTTTAATTTGGTTGGTTTTGTTGCTGGTCTGCCCATTTCGTTTAATTAAGTTCAATATTAAAATTACAATACTCTAAATTAGACTTTTTTTATTAAAAAACAAGTAAAAAGCTATTTTATTTAACATTATTTAACGGAATCCTATTTTTGAAAATAGTCGCTGCTTTTTTAAATAATAAGAAACAAGGATGTTTTTGTTATAATATCCTTTTAGATTTAGACAAGGAATATTTTTACTTGGGTAAGCGTGTCGTAATTTATAAAATGCAAAATGAGCTTTAATTACTGCTAAGGCATGTTTTGGTTTTCCTTCAACCAAAAATTTAATTCCTGCAATGCCGTCCAAAAGTAATCGAATCAAAATAATTGAGAATCGTTTTTGTTTGGGTAAATTTTTATAAAGCATCAGTAAATTATTTCTGAAATTAAGGAAAGTTTTTCTTGGATTTGTTTTGTTTAATGTTCCGCCACCCACATGATAAACAGTTGATAGGTGTGTAAACATCACTTTGTAGCCTAAATGTTGCATTCGCCAACAAAGATCTATTTCTTCCATGTGTGCGAAGAATGTAGCATCAAAACCACCTAATTGGCTAAAAACTGATGATTTAACAAACAAACAAGCTCCCGATGCCCAAAAAACTTCTGTTTCATTATCATATTGGCTGGTATCTTTTTCTAGGGTATCAAAAATTCTTCCTCTGCAAAATGGATATCCGTATTTATCAATAAAACCACCTGCTGCTCCGGCATATTCAAAATATGTTTTGTTGTGATAGGCTTTAATTTTTGGTTGGCAAGCACCAATAAATGCATCGCTTTCAAGTAATTTAATGCATGGATTTAACCAATTTTCGGTTACTTCCACATCCGAATTCAGTAAAACAAAATAAGTAGCATTAACTTCTTTTAATGCTTCATTATAGCCTTTTGCAAACCCGTAGTTTTCTTTTAATTTAATAATGCGAATTTCAGGATAGTTTGCTATTAAAAAATCGATGGAATTGTCTGTAGAACAATTATCTGCAATAATAATTTCAGCATTTTGACTGAATTTTATTACGGATGGGAGAAACTTTTCAAGAAAGCCTTTTCCATTCCAATTAAGAATTACAATAGCTATCTTATTCACGTTAAACGATTATCGTGGATTATTAAAAAAATCATCAGATTGTCCTCCCCAATGTTCATTATTGTTTTTTTCTTCCATATCCTTAGGTTGGTTGGTTCTTTTGTGTAATTGAACTTTCCATTGAGGATTGTTAAGTTCACCAGGTAAATTGGAGTGAAGCATAGGAAAATCGTTACTCACTAAATCTGGATTGTAAAATACAAATCGAATATTACTAAAATTAGTTACTTTGTAATAGTGCCAAATTTCATAAGGATAGGCACTTGGTTCGCTGTATCTCTGAACAATGGTGTTAGGTTTTCCATGTTTAAGATATACTCTGCCTCTGTCGGTTTCATAACCTTTTTTAATAGCCGTGCTAAACTCTTTATTCACAATATCAACCTCTTTTTTATATGTTATCCATGCTTCTTTTGGATTTTCTGGGTTTCGTGTAAACCAAAAATTATAAAAATATTTCTGCATGAGTTCCGTGTTGTTTCCTTTCAATTGGTTTCTAGCATAATTGAGTTCTATAGCAGATGAAATAGGTTCTACGCTTTTTATATAATCAGTTAATTCATTATTACTCATTTCTGCTACAAAAGAGGAAGAAATATCTGTTGGAGAAAGAGTTGATATTACTTTTGGATTAGAGCGTTGAAAAAATATCTTTTTTTGCAACAGGAGTTCATTGTTTTTATCTCGAGCTTCGATGTTGATATTATAATTTCCAGAAGGTAAATCAACAATAGAAAAAGATTTTAAGATGATAGAAACGGGTTTTGCTTTTTCCCTACTGAAACCTTTTAAATTGCCAATTACTTCTTTGGTTTCATAAGACTCTATAGCGTACGTAATCAGATAACTATCTTCATCGCCAATTATATTATTAGCATTATAAATTTCTGCATAAAATGCAATTTTTTCATAATTTTCAGGAAAAAAATCAGAAGTATAAGGAATTATATCATACCCATTTTTAGAAATAATAGATTTTTCAGTTGTTTTACTCAATGATTCAATTAATTCAATATCAGAGATGGCCATTTTTTTATCATTATAATTGATATTGATTATTTGATTGTTTTTAAATGGAGGATGAGAGGAATTTAAGTCTTTCATTAAAATTTCAAATTCATAACTTCCAGCAGGCAAAGAAATACGTTGTTGATCAATAAAATTAACCTTTTCGGATGAAGTGTCTGCTAATTCAGGGCTAAGTAGGTTGTATTTTTTAAATTGTTTAATTTCTTCACCTTGCTTAAAAAGATAAGTGATTTCAATACTCCCTTGGAAAGTATTGTTTTCATTTTTAACGTAATTGATAGAATTTCCTACAATTGATAAATAGGTTTCAATGTAAGGGCCACTTAATGGAGAATAGAAAGTACAATGCGTAAAATAAGCTTTTAAATTTTGTGCGTAAGAACTTATTGTTAATACAAAAAGTAATAGAAGTAAAGAGCTAATTTTTTTCATTTAATTTCAAAGTTAATAAAATTCAGTTTAGAAAATTAATAAAAATTATACCATTTTTCTAACAAGAGGTTGATTTATAATAATCGAAAAATCAATACTAGGTAGCAAAAATAATTAATAAATGCTCAACACACATAGGTTTTCGGGAATTTTGAAGAATTTATTTTTTTCTTTATCAAGGCACGGCAAATAGCCAGTGGCTGTTTGAGCGAGTTTGTGTGTAAGCCAAGCATAGCCGTAGCTATGGTTTAAAATTTTAAAGCAGAGCAAGAGAAAAAGAAAGAGTGAAAAATAGAAAATCTATGTGCGTTGAGTATAGTATGATGCTAAGGGGTTTAAATATATTTTTTCAAAAAAAGCAGAAAACTATTTCATATTTAAAATCAATTGTTACTTTTGCAGCGGAGAAATGGCAGAGCGGTCGAATGCGGCAGTCTTGAAAACTGTTGTACCGCAAGGTACCGGGGGTTCGAATCCCTCTTTCTCCGCCAATAAACAATCAAATCCCTTATTACTATTAAGTTTTAAGGGATTTTTTTTGCATAATTGTATTATTTTTGTTCTTTAATGAAATTACTTAATGTATAAACTTATACAACTTTCGCTTTTTATAAGCATTATTTTTTCAAGTTGTTCAACTTCGAAAAAAATTGCAGCGTTGAAACCCGAACCCGATGATGCCGAATCTTTGGTTTATGACCATACTTCTTCATTTATTAGTTTGCCTGTTACCATAAAACTCAAAGATGTTGAAAATCAAATCAACAAAACCTTGAATGGGTTAATTTATGAAGACAACAACATAGAAGACGATAACTTAACAATTAAAGTATGGAAGTTAGCACCAATTATATTACTAAATAATCAAGAAGGAAAAATTAACACCATTTTACCTTTAAAAGCGGTTATACAGTACCGTTTTGGCATCAGTAAATTTGGTATTTCGATGTACGATACACGCGAAATTAATTTAAATGGTAAAGTAAACTTAGTGAGTAATGTTGGTTTAACCAACTGGAAAATAAATACCCAAACCGAATTAAAATCGTTGGATTGGAATGAAAGCCTAAGTATTGTTATTGCAGGAAACGACATTTCCATCACTTATTGAAGTTGTTTAAAGTTGTCTAAGTAAAATCACGCAAAAAGCTAATAAATTCAGGGCTTTCCAGTGAATTTTATTTGTTTCAAAACGTATCAAAATAGCCTTAAAACTATCCAGCCAAGCATTGGTTCTTTCAATAACAAATCTACATTTATAAAGCAATTCATCAAAAATAAAGTCACTTTCTTGTCCATTTCTTTTGTTTATATCAATATTGCCAATAATATCATTCTTAAAACAACTTAACCGAAATTCACTAGTATCAAATCCTGCATCTGCATTTAAAAACAACCCATCTGTTCTAATATTAGCAGCACGTATATTTTTTAGCATATTTTCTACTGTTTCAACTAATTCATAAGCATCATTATGATTACCTGATATAGCATCACTACACGCTAAAGGAATACCTCTACTATCACTTATGATAAGCATATTACTGGTTTTACACTTTTTCCTTCCTTGATAAGCTACTTCTTCTCCTCCTCGTTTGGTTGGAGTATGTGTTCCATCTAATTGTATGCTTGACATGTCTAATTGGTGTTTATGCCTTGCCAGTATAGCTACCCATGTCCTTTCCCAACTTCCGTCTTTACTCCATTTTTGAAAATGATAATACACACTTTGCCACTTATAAGAAACTCTGAAAAATTGCTTCATAGGTAATTGTCGCCATTGACATCCTGTCTTTAACCGATATAATATGGCTTGTATCACCTGATAATCTTTAACTTTTGTATTCTTAAATTTATTTCCAAAGTTTAATTCGGAACATATTTCTTTTTTATTGTATCTTTACTTAACATTATTTTTTTTTGCACCAATAGTATTAATTTATTTAAAACCAATATATTGTACTATTGGTGCTTTTTCAACAGAGGACTTTAAACAACTTCATTTAATAAATCCAGCCCTTAAGTATTTTAAATCGGATATAGAAAAAAGCATTGATGATGCTATAAAAAAATCGTTGGATTTTAAACCCAATGTATTGGATGCTTTAGAAAAAATTTCTGTTCCCAAAGAAATGAGTGCGGAATATGAAAGTTGGTTACGAATAGTACCTATAGAATTGTACGTTACGGATGCTTTGCTTAAAAACGGATTTATTAAAATGGACATGGGATTGAAATGTTACATAGAAACCTTGATAGGACAAAAACCTGAAAGCAAATTTGATAAAGATAAAATAGTGTTGAAACCAGTGGCAAAAATGCCCGATAAAATAACTGCAAATATTGTGGCAGTTTCTACTTACAAAGATGCAACACGAATAATGCTAAAGAATTTTCAAGGGCAAGAATTTAGTAGTGGAAAGAAAAAAGTAACGGTTAAAAACCTCGACTTATGGCATAAAGACGGAAAAATGGTAATTGCTTTAGATTTAATGGGCAGCATTAATGGAATGGTTTATTTAACAGGTTATCCGCAATATAACGAAACCACCAAAGAAATTTATTTTGACCGATTAAATTATGTGTTAGATACTAAAGACAGGTTGGTAAAATCTGCCAGTTGGCTGCTCTCCGCAGTGGTTTTATTGAAAATTCAAGAAAGCTGCCGTTATTCTATACAACCCAATTTAGAAGAAGGAAAACAACAAATGGTGAAGTACACACATAATTATTCGCCCATGCCAGGTGTATTTATTAATGGAAACATTGGCGAAATTGAATTTAAAAAAATTCAGTTAACCAACAAGGCGATTGTTGCTTTTCTTACCATTAACGGTAAACTAAGTGTTGCTATTGATGGGTTGTGATGGATTTAACCCAGAAAATTCATGAATTTTCTACGATATAAGTAATACCAACAAATTTAGCTATTTTCAATAACCCAAATTTGGGTATTACTAAATCGGGATTAACCGCTTTGCTTCCCACAGCCCT
>Ga0100392_1005878_pt1 | contig 10767 bp, 6 predicted proteins | sample CryGeymeta201516_FD_81548 | JGI IMG/M metagenome (GOLD analysis project Ga0100392, IMG submission 81548) | Groundwater microbial communities from Crystal Geyser aquifers in Utah, USA - Crystal Geyser metaG 2015-16 | ecosystem: Environmental > Aquatic > Deep subsurface > Groundwater | place: USA... | reverse complement strand
TATGCGCGCCTTTCGACGGATTTTCGGACGCGCCGCCCTGAATGATCGCGAAGTGCGGATTTTGCGCGGTCTTTTCAGCCAGATCGATTCATTGCAGACCCGTTTAGAGAAGAAGAATGACTAAAAATCTGATCAAAACCCTGACCTGCACACCTGAGTTGCGCCTTGAATTTTACGATCTCAGTCATCGCTACTATGGGGATTTTCATCAGCTACGGAATGAAGTCGAGCTGCTGCTTGGCGGTGAAGCGCAACCGACGCGGCTGTGCTATCAGCGCCCTTTGCGCAGAATGGCGGTCACAAGCGCTTTGCTCGCAGAAGAGAAAAATCGTCTGATTACGGAGTTTCTCGCTACGACACTTGTTTATTTTGAATCGGCCACTTTTGTCCAGAAGCTGCGGCTTAAACTGCAGGCGGGTGAATATCAGGTTTGGAAGCCGGTTGACTGATTTTTTTAACAGTGTCCACTTACCCTGAGATCCCCAAATTGATTTGGAGGGAGACCCGCAAGGGGTATCCCTCCGGGTCACGAAATAAAGAAATTTACCGGGCGGCCCTTGCGCGGAGGCAAGGTCTTCGATAGCCTTGTGTCCGCGCGTGCTCTACTGGTTCATTAACCTGCCTCTGGGAGATCACACTATGAAAATAGCATACAGCTCGCACAATCACGCAGGTGTTGTCCTGCCTGTTTCCGAACTGCTGCAACAGCTGGACCAGCGACTGAGGGAACCGGAACCTTCGGTGCGGCGGGCGCTAGCTGAGATTCTGCTTCAACAGATTCCTGATGCCATGCGCGCTGGCCTGCAGATTGACGAGCTGTTCCAGGATCTTGAAATTGTTGCGAATTTTCTTGATCAACGTAAAAAAAATATAAAAGTGAAATTGCAGGCCCTTGGCGCTCCCGGCCATTATTTTCTCCTTTGCAACGCGCCCGATGCCAACTATATCTTTACCAGTATCCAGGAATATCTCCATCAGCAGGCCTATAATTTCCGCGTGATCTGCCACCCGGTTTTAAAAATAGTGCGTAAAAATGGGCGGATGACGGAAGTTTCCGCCACCAACCGGGGAGCCGCACGAGAATCTTTTGTGTGGATTGAACTGAAACACGTTGCCGAGAGCAGCCGTCGTGCCCTGGTCGATGACATTATTAAAATCATCGAAACCGCCATGCGCACGTCAAGGGCGCGGCCCCTGATGCAGGACAGACTCCTGCAATTAGTCAATAAACCCTGTTTTTCGGCCTATAAAGATTTGTGCGATTGGTTGTGTCATGACCGCTTTTTACCGGTTGCCGCGCAAAACTTTGTGCAGCAGAAAAATGCTCAGATCAGCGAAATTGTTGATACGGCCCTGGGGGTAACGGATCTGCTGAAGTCGATGCTGGAAAAGCAAGCAAGCCCCACCCCTCTCAGTGATGATGTCTTTACCGATCGTACCAGCACAACCGGCCCGGTGGTGCTGGTTAAGAGTACCTTGTCCAACCCGATTCGCCATTTCGAGCGCTTAACCTATCTGGGTTTGCGTGAACCCTTGCCGGATGGCAGTGTCATCGAACATGGTTTCTGGGGATTTTTCAACCAGACGGCGATTGACGAGCCGGCCATGAATCTTCCCGCCCTGGCGAAACGTATTCTAAAAGTACTGGACGAGCTCCAGATTTCAACGGACAGTCATAACTATCGAAAGATCACGGAAATTCTCAATTCGTTTCCCAAGGTTGAGCTCTTTCTGCTCAGCGATGGTGAATTAACCCAGCTGGTGCGTTCTTTTGTGCAAATGCACCGTCAATCGGGAGTTAAGGTGCTGGTGGCCCCGAATATGTCGGGATCCGGCTTGAATTTACTCCTTATTCTGCCACGCAGTTTTTACACCGCTGAAATTTTGCCACGGATTGAAAATTATTTAAAACGCCGCTTTCGCGCCCAGGCGGCTGAAAGCCGCAACATTCACCTGTCGGCGGATTATCTCAGCTTGCATGTTGGCCTCTGGGTTGAGCGTGAGGTTTTGAATATTGACCTGCGGCAACTGGAACATGGTCTCACGCGTCTGGCGCTGCCCTGGAATCGTAAATTCCGGCGGTTGCTGGAAATGCGCACTGACCCTGATTCCTCCGCACTCTACAACCGCTATCAGTATGCCTTTGATGAGGAATATAAAGCTCGGCTGCATCCACGCTTTGCGGTGCGTGATGTCCACAATATTGAACGTCTGTTGGAAGAGGGCAGGGGGTCGCGCTTTGATTTGTGGGGGCCCTTCGAAGCCGAAGAACGTTTTTTCCGCCTGCAATACTACAAAAAAACCCGCAGTTATCTCAACGATCTGATGCCGTTTCTTGAAAATCTCGGTTTAGTGGTGATTGATGAGGTTGATTATCTGGTCAAGCCCCATGGCGATGAGGTTTATATCAAGAGCTTTGCCTTGAAAGTCGAAATCGGGCGGGGCTTACCCTTCAGGGACATCAAGCCGCAATTACTTGCAACCCTCAGCGCCCTCGATGACGGTCTGGTAGAAAATGACTATCTGCACCGGTTGTTGATGCTGACCGGTTTGCATTGGCAGGAAATCGATATTTTTCGGGCCTACCGCAACTACTATTTTCAACTGGGCACCACCTTTACCAAAAAACGTGTCGCTTTTGCGCTCATCCATAATCCCCAGGTGGCAAGCCTGTTGTACCGCTATTTTGAAGGCCGTTTCAAACCCATTAAAGAGGTGAATCTGGCGCAGCGCGAAGAGCAGTTGATTATGCCCATTCGCATGGAACTGGCAACCGCCCTGGCCGAAGTGAAGGACAGCAACGAAGACCAGATTCTGCGAACTTTGTTTAATTTAATCGATGCCACCGTGCGTACGGGATTTTATCAACGTCGCCAGATGGACGATTACTTCATTAGTTTCAAAATCAGTTCCCTTGGGGTCATGGAAATGCCCCTGCCGCGTCCCATGTTTGAGGTGTATGTGCACGCGGCAACCATGGAAGGAATTCACCTGCGCGGCGGCAAGGTGGCACGTGGTGGTATTCGTTGGTCAGACCGGCCCGATGATTTCCGCACCGAAGTTTTGGGGCTGATGAAGGCGCAGATGACCAAAAATGCGGTGATTGTCCCGGTGGGCAGCAAGGGCGGTTTTATTGTCAAAACGCCCTTCACCAGCCGCGAAGAGGGCGGCGTCCTGGTGAAGGATGCCTATCAGCACCTGATGATGGGGCTCCTCGATCTGACCGACAATCAAACACCTAAAGGGGTGGTGGGCCCGCAGAATGTCGTGGCTTATGACGAGGAGGATCCCTATTTGGTGGTGGCAGCTGATAAGGGCACGGCGCATCTGTCCGACACCGCTAACGCAGTCAGCCAAAGTTATGGTTTCTGGCTTGATGATGCCTTTGCCAGTGGCGGTTCCCATGGTTACGACCACAAGGTTCTCGGAATTACCGCCCGCGGGGCCTGGGAGGGAGTCAAACGTCATTTTCGCGAACTGGGGCAGGATATCCAAACTCAACCCTTTACCGTTGTGGGTATCGGCGATATGAGCGGCGATGTTTTTGGTAATGGCATGCTCTTGTCCCCCTGTATCCGACTGCAAGCGGCCTTTGATCATCGCCACATTTTTCTCGATCCCGACCCCGATCCGTCAATCTCTTTCAGCGAACGTCAGCGTTTGTTCCGCTTGCCACGTTCTTCGTGGGACGATTATGACCGCAGCCTGCTGTCGACCGGTGGGGGGGTTTTTTCGCGTGAATCGAAGGAAATTCCCCTGTCGCCCCAGGTGCGCGAATGGCTCGGAATCCGCAGCCATTCCATTGATGTGCCAAGCTTGATTCAGCGGCTGTTGTGTGCCGAAGTTGATCTGTTATGGAATGGCGGAATCGGCACCTATATCAAAGCTTCAACCGAAAAACACACGGATGCAGGTGATCGCCACAATGATGCGGTGCGCGTTGATGCCAATCAGTTGCGCTGTAAGATTCTCGGTGAGGGCGGTAACCTGGGGGCGACCCAACGGGGGCGCAACGAATACGCCGCCCTTGGCGGGCATTTAAATACCGATGCGGTGGATAATTCAGCGGGCGTTGACAGTTCCGATCACGAAGTCAATTTGAAAATTTTGCTCCAGGTGCTGCGCCAGACTCGGCAGATGAAAACCCGCGAAGACGGCTACGCGCTGCTTGAAGAAATGCAGGAAGAAGTGTGTCAACGGGTTCTGGCGAACAATTACACCCAGACCTTGTCTATTTCACTTGATCACCACCGCGGCCAGCTTGATATTGAACCTTACCTGGAGTTGATGGATCGTCTCGGTCGCTCAGGGCTGCTGGATCGTCGCGATGAATATCTGCCTTCACGTCAGGAGGTTGCCGGCCGCCAGCCGGTTCAGCTGTTGCGCCCCGAATTGTCGGTGCTGCTGGCCTACAGCAAAATGTCACTCTTCCGTGCTCTGATTGAAGAGGGGATCGCCCAGGGCCCGGTGACACAAAATTTGCTGCGTGACTATTTCCCGGTGCAGGTGCGCGAACGTTATCCTCAGTATCTGTCGCAACACCCGCTGGCGAATGAAATAGCCGCGACCATGATGACCAATTACGTGGTGGATCGCGCCGGTAGCAGCTTTTGCCTGAAACTTGCACGCCAAACCGGTACAACCCAAACCAAAGTGGCACAAACCTATCTGTGCCTTGACCATTTAATGCAGGCGGAAGCCATTCGTCAGGCAATTTTTACCCTGGATAATCAGGTTGAGGCCCAAACCCAGTACGCGAAGTTGCTTGAATTAGAAGATGTTCTTGAAGGTTTTTGCCGTTTCGCCTTGCTCCATGATTTGCAGTTACCCCAGGACAAAATTGGCTTGAAACAAAGTGAAACCCTTCTTGGGCGCTATGTCGATTTACTGCCTGAGGTTTTGCCGCCGCAGGTGTGGGCCGCGGGTGAAGAGCGCCGCAAGCAGCTTGAGGCGCTATCGCTTCCGGCGGTAGTTGCCGAGCGTCTCGCCCTGATGCCTCAACTTGAATTATTTTTACCCCTTATCCGTCTGGTTGAAGAAACACAGTTGGACATGGCGGTGCTGCTTAAATTGAGCCTTGATGTTCTCGGGAATCTCAATTTACCGCGCGTCATTGCCGGAGTCGAAAAAGTTGCCGCTCACGACAGCTGGGATCGCAGTGCGCGAGAAGCCCTGCTGGCAAGTTTGCACCGGGTTGCCTTTGCGCTGGTCGAAAAAATTGCGGTGGAAAGCAACGCCGACAGCCGCCACTATTTTCAACAGCGCAGCCAGAAAATGCGCACTTATCGCGATCTGTTTGAGCGCCTGACCGCGACCGCTGCTACGAATTTTCATCCCTATACCGTGTTGTTGCGCGCCCTGGAGTCTTTGCTGAATAATTAATTGGGCCTGAACCCTCACCGGAGGGTATTTCATGGGCGACTTCAGGTTGCCCCTAAAATTTTGCGCAAAAAAAACGCGCGAGCCTCGACAGCGATTCTGCACTGTGGTATGGATAGAACGCTTTTTTGTTTGATTGTTGCGACAGCAGACTGCCTGGATCCAGCGTGACCGGGACGGAGCCGCGATAGCCCTTTTTCAGCCGGTTAGCCTTACGGCTGGAGTTTACGCGCCTTCCGTAAAGGAAGGCTTTTTTATGACCACATGCCAGGTGTAACTCTTGTGAAAAAACGAAAAACAATTCTTGATATTGCCGCCATGAAGGCAGCGGGGGCGAAGATCGCCGTTCTGACTGCGTATGATTACCCCTTTGCCCAGCTGATGGATGAGGTTGGTATCGATATTATTCTGGTGGGTGATTCCGTTGGTTCGGTTTTCAGTGGCTACGAAAATACCCTGCCCGTGACCATGGACGAAATGATCTACCATACCCGCCCAGTGGTGCGCGCTTCGCATCAGGCCTTGGTGGTGACCGACATGCCCTTCATGTCCTACCAGACGGATGTGGCTCAAGCGCGCCGCAATGCCGGACGCTTGATCAAGGAAGCTGGTGCCCAGGCGGTCAAACTCGAAGGGGGTGAAAACATGGCAGAAACCATCGCCGCTTTGACGCGCATCGATATCCCGGTGATGGCGCATATCGGGCTGACCCCGCAATCGATCCACCGGATGGGCGGTTTCAAGGTACAGGGACGTGAAGATATCCAGGCGCGACAAATTCTGGCCGACGCCAAGGCGGTGGAGGCCGCAGGGGCCTTTGCGGTGGTTCTTGAAGGTATACCCACGGGCTTGGCAGCGGCAGTCACGACGGCTTTGAATATTCCAACGATTGGGATTGGTGCCGGCCCCCAGTGTGACGGGCAGGTGCTGGTGATTCACGATATTCTCGGGCTATGTGATAAATACTCGCCCCGTTTTGTCAAGCGTTTTGCCGATGTCCGCCAGACCATCAGCGCTGGTATCGCCGCCTACATCACCGAGGTTAAGAATGGCGAATTCCCAACCGCGCAACATTCCTTCAAATAACTATCCCCAGGATCAGTGCAACAATGCTCATTCTTGATTCCGTAGCGGCCATGCAGCAGTGGAGCCAGGCGCACAGACAGGCGGGGCAAGGCATCGCCTTTGTCCCAACCATGGGGTATCTGCATCAGGGGCATGTTTCCTTACTTGATGCGGCACGTAAGGCTGCCGATCTGCTGGTGTTGTCGATTTTTGTCAACCCGACCCAGTTTGGCGCCGGTGAAGATTTTGACACCTATCCTCAAGACTTGGCTAAGGATACCCACCTGGCCAAAAAGGCCGGGGTCGATGTAGTTTTTGTGCCCCCCGCGGCCCAAATGTATCCCCAGGGCTACAATAGCTGGGTCGAAGTTGCCGGGATCACCGAGGTGCTCTGTGGTGCCAGCCGTCCGGGGCATTTTCGCGGCGTGACCACGGTGGTTAACAAGCTTTTCAATATTATCGCCCCCAGGGTCGCATTTTTCGGTAACAAAGATTTCCAACAGTTGGCGGTGATTCGCCGCATGGTGAAAGATCTCAACCTGCCGGTGGATATTGTCGGGCTGCCCATTGTTCGCGAGGCCGATGGCTTAGCCATGAGTTCGCGCAACAGCTATCTCGCGCAGGAAGAACGTCAACAGGCTCTGTGCCTCTCCCAGGCGATCGCGCAGGCACAACAGCTGGCAAAAAACGGTGAGCTGCGGGTGACGGAAATTTTGCATCGGTTGCGGATGTCGATCGAAAGCCATCTCCTGGTAAAAATTGATTATCTGAAAATTTGTCATCAGGACAGCCTGCAAGAACAGATGCTGGTTGATGAAAATTCGGTGCTGTTGCTGGCGGTTTTTATCGGGCGTACCCGTTTGATCGATAACGCTTTTGTGATGGAACCTGTGGCAAAAATCCCCCTGTGAAGGCGAACAACTAAAACTATGCCGAAATCGAAAGACGCCGCTCGCGCCACCCTGCAAAACCTGTATCGAATCTTTACTGTCCCCGAGGCTCCCGACTCGACCCTGGGGGTCATAGATCAAGAAATTAGCGGCGATGTCGCCGGTTTTCTGCGCACGCACATTGTTGCCCTCGAACGCCCGATCGAAGAGATTGAGGCCGACTTTCTTACCACCGAAATTCCTGAGGAACCGACCTTCGTTTCTGAGTACACCGAATTTGTGCAGCAAAAGCTGGTCGCCCAGTCAGTTCACACCGCCGCACCCGGTTTTATCGGGCACATGACCTCGGCGTTACCCTATTTTATGCTGCCCCTGTCGCGCATCATGACCGCCCTCAATCAGAATCTGGTCAAGGTTGAAACCTCCAAGGCCTTCACCCCGATGGAGCGTCAGGTGCTGGCCATGCTGCATCGTTTGATTTATCGCTGCGAAAGCGATTTTTACCCCCAATGGATTCACAACAGCCGTCATGCCCTGGGGGCCTTTTGTTCAGGAGGCACCATTGCCAATATCACGGCCCTGTGGGTGGCACGTAATCGCTTGTTTGCCCCGCAGGAAAATTTTCGGGGAATTGCGCGTGAAGGCCTGAGCCGCGCCCTCAACTTTCATGGCGTCAGCGGCCTGGCGGTGCTGGTGTCAGCGCGCGGCCACTATTCCCTGGGCAAGGCGACCGATCTTCTCGGCATCGGCCGTGATCAGCTGCGCTTGATCGAAATTGATGATCATAACCGCATAGATCTGAAGCTTCTGGCGCACGAATTCAAACAACTCGCCGCCGAAAATATACGCCCCCTGGCACTGGTTGGCATCGCGGGTACCACCGAAACCGGCAATGTTGACCCCCTGCATGCCATGGCCGATCTGGCGGCCGAACACCGATGTCATTTCCATGTAGACGCCGCCTGGGGCGGGCCGACGCTCTTCTCGACGCGTTACCGTCATTTGCTTGACGGCATCGAACGTGCCGATTCGGTGACCCTCGATGCGCACAAACAATTGTACGTGCCCATGGGGGCGGGGATGGTTCTGTTTAAAGACCCGGCTGCCCTTTCGGCCATCGAACATCATGCCGCGTACATTTTGCGTGAAGGATCCAAGGACTTGGGGAGTCACACCCTGGAAGGTTCACGCCCCGGCAAAGCGATGCTGGTGCATGCCGGCTTGTCGATTATCGGCCGTAAGGGCTATGAATTATTGATTGACACCGGCATTGAACGGGCGCGCAGCTTTGCCGCCCTGATTGATGCGCACCCCGATTTTGAATTGACCAGCGCGCCGGAATTAAACATTTTAACCTATCGCTATTGCCCCGCTCGCGTGCAACACGCCTTCAAGCGTTGCCATGAGCAGGAATCTGCCCAGATTAACGCCCTCCTCGATCAGGTGACCCAACTGATGCAAAAGATGCAGCGCGCAGCCGGCAAAACCTTTGTTTCCCGTACCCGCTTGCGTTCTCCCGCCTATGGCCCGGAATTGCTCACCGTGTTACGGGTGGTGCTGGCCAATCCCTTGACGACAAATGAAATTTTCAGTGAAGTTCTGGCTGAACAGCTTGAGCTGGCACAGCACCCCGATATTGCTGATTTGTTGATGCAGATTGACTCTTTACTTTTGCCTGACGTTGCCCTGTAAACCCCCATGGCTAAAATCTACACCGCCAGATATCTGTTGCAGGCCGATGGCAGGCTGCTCGAAAATGCGGCCCTGCTTGAAGACCAGGGACGGATCCTGCGGATTGATCAACCCGCAGGGTTGCAACGCGAGGCGCCCAGCGCAAACTGGGTTGATTATCCCGATGCGCTGATTCTGCCGACTTTTATCAATGCTCACACGCATCTTGAGCTAAGTTTTTATCCGCAATGGGCCAGCGCGGCAGGGGTGGGCAATGCTTCCTGCAATTTTGTTGACTGGATACTGCGTCTGGTCAAGGTCAAACGCAGCCTCAAACCCGCCCAGCTCGACGAGGCGGTCAGCCATGGCCTGCAACTGAGCCTGCAAGGGGGAACCGCTGCCCTGGGAGATATTCTTTCGCGCTTCGAAGCCAGTAGCTGTTATGCGGCCTCACCCTTGTGTGGGCGGGTGTTTCTCGAAACCCTGGGCCAAGATCGCGACCTGACCCAGCAGCTTTACAAAAAACTGGATAAACAACTTAAAACGGGCAAAGCCGGGCGCTTTGAACAGGGTGTCAGCCCTCATAGTCCCTATACGATACGCCCCCATTATATGCGCCAGCTTTACGAGCGCTGCCGTGCTGACGGGCTGGCCTGTTGTACCCATATTGCTGAATCTGCGGCAGAAGTTGATTTTCTTGATACGGGTAGGGGGGAACTGGTTGAACGCTTCTACACCGCGATCAACTGGCATCAACATCGCCCTGCGGCCAGGAATATCCGTCCCGTGGATTTTCTGCAACAACAGGAGGGGCTTTTCGCCAACCATCTGCTGGTGCATGGCGTGCAGTTGACCTTGCCGGAAATAAAACTCATTGCCAACCGGGGAGCAACCCTGGTTTTATGTCCGCGTTCCAACGCCCATTTACAGGTGGGAACCGCACCCGTCGCCGCCTTGAAAAAAGCCGGGGTCAAGCTGGCACTGGGCACCGACAGTCTGGCGAGCAACCAAAGCCTTTCCCTGTGGGACGAAATGGCTTTTGCGGCACAGGTTTACGAAGATGCGCTCAGCCCTCTGGAACTCTTGGCCCTTGCAACCACAGAAGGCGCAGCGGCCCTTGGTTTAAAGGGTCAGCTGGGTGATTTGCAACCCGGATTCCGTTGCAGCTTTCAAGTCGTGCGACCGACATCCTTTGCGCCCGCCCATTTGTTCCTCGAACAACTCATCCGGGCAGGGCAGGGCCTGCGGCCCGAAGCTGTCGTTCTTGATGGTCAAGAAGTTTTATCGCAGGTTTGTGCTTAAAACAGGGAGAAACCGTGATTGTTGAAACCGGAACCGTCGTCGAATTAAAAAGCGCACAAATTGCGCTGGTACGTTGCCAAAAAAACAGTGCCTGCGACCACTGTCCCAGCAGCAACAGTTGTCATACCGAACAAGCAAGCAGCAGCGCAATGGTTGTTGAAGTTTATAATCCCTTGGAAGCCAAAATCGGCGACCAGGTGAAGGTGGAAACCAGCACACGCCATTTTCTTCAGTCATCATTTGTGTTATATATCATCCCCGTTTTCGGGTTGCTCGTTGGAGCATTTGCCGGGCAATTGATTGGTGAGCATACTGACGTGGGGCTGGAGCCGGCCCTCTTGTCGGCCTTGATGGGAGTCGCTTTTATGGTGGGTACTTTTTTATGTATTCGCGTCGGCACCCGCGCCTTGCCACGGGAACTTTTCATGCCGAAAATTGTTGCAATAATCCCGCATTCCCG
>Ga0100392_1005875_pt1 | contig 10771 bp, 6 predicted proteins | sample CryGeymeta201516_FD_81548 | JGI IMG/M metagenome (GOLD analysis project Ga0100392, IMG submission 81548) | Groundwater microbial communities from Crystal Geyser aquifers in Utah, USA - Crystal Geyser metaG 2015-16 | ecosystem: Environmental > Aquatic > Deep subsurface > Groundwater | place: USA... | reverse complement strand
GCAGGTGCCTACTAATGTGCAGATGTTTATTTCGGAAGAGATTGATGCCTCCCCTTCCGTACGCCTTGGATCTACTAGGTTAAGGCTCCCAAGAAGCGACCAGCTTCTTGAGTGATATAAGCAATACATTTATAAGTGTCATTTTTGTTGATAGACCCCTTGTACCCAACCCTGATCACTACTGGCTAGATAGTTCAACGATCAACACATGCATTTTAGGAAAGTACGAATTCCCCGTATTGAGGCGGACTTTACAAACATATGTACATGTCAGTAATGTCATTCGTCCTACTGGCTCTTCTTTTGCGAACTTGGCATTGCCAAGCTGGGCACTGTGCACCTCGCTGTGTTGCACAGACGGCCTTTTAAGCCAGTTTGATATGGAAAACATTGGCTTGATTATACAATTCTTTTGATCGTCCCTATCTGCGCTGTTATAATAGTTTCTGCTTCTTGGCTAGTCTATTTCTGTTCATCGACCTGGTTATGTTTCTTGGCGTATCTAAGAAAGGCGAAAGACCATGGATCTCCGAGTGGCACTGGGCCTGGAAAATAGCCGCATACGCCTTTTTCGGTGGGTCGCCTCCTGTATTGTGTATGCTTTTATCTTTGCTCGGCTCGTGGCTACATTGGTGGAAGGGACCGCTCTCATGCTTCAGTAGGTGTTTCTATGATCATGCTTTGATCACGTTTGGTGATCGAAGTGTAGGCCGACGGCGCCGTAGTTGTAGGTCACAATTTTGAATACGGGTGACTATCCCTTGGTCGATTTTAAGACAAAGCTTGTCTTGGCAGGAGGGACAGCGACTGAAAGCAGACCTTTGCATGACGTATCGAGAGCTGAACTACAAAGTCAACTAAGCGCGCGACGATCGTCGAAGCTCACGTTGATATGGGCATAGAGCTTGCTTGCGGGCATTGAAAAATTTGATTCAAATGAGCTTGCTACAGCCTGCTCTAGTTAGTTGATAAACAACCCTCTTACGCAACAGACAACATCTATTAGCGTCTGTGAAACATCTCTTTAGCCTAGCCTAGCTTAGTGTCAGTGCTGACGTTGATGTCGCCTTCCGGAAAGTACCGGTGTTGTCCTTTAAAGCTGATGCAAGGTAGTCTGATCCTGGTGCCTTGGTTGCCCCTTCTGCGTCGTTTGCCCAAATTGCGGACGCCTTCGTTTGGTCCATTGGCCATTATTACTGGCATTGGCACCGGTCATAGTGCGTCTTCAAGAGTGCAGCAAGTGCTCCTAACAGGTATATGCATGGCGCGATCGTCTTTCTTTTGGCTGGCCGAAGAGCTGTTCCACCGACAAATCTTTCTGCTATCATCTTTACTGCTGAAAGAGCTGCTTTGTAACGAGTCAATATGGATATTTTCATCATCATCTGTTGACGTCACAGATGTAGCCGACCCTCTGGCATTGTCAGATACCAGAAGAGGGGTCGTCGCACTGCAGATGTGGAGAGTTTTGAAGTATCGTCGAAGCGAGTCTGTCATCGCACTTCCTATAGTTGTTTACAATTTTTTTGTAAGCCAGAATTCAAAAGACGAATTTCAATTTTCGTGCTTACGTAGTTCTCAATCGAAGCCTTGAATCATTAAACCACCAGTAATAATGAATGAAAAATAAATGGCTACTGAGTTTTGGTACGTACCAGGTACTGTACCAGGGTACCAGGTACGGTAGACTGATATTCGTGCCATTCAAGATTTACGGTTCCTAAATCGGATTTACAGTACTTTTTTTTCTTTCATGTTGCCAAATTTCAGATTCAACAATTTACCTAACCCAAATCAATACGCTAGCAGGGAACCTTACCAGGTACCAGGTGCCACCAGGTAGTACCTTTTACCAGTTCTTAGCACCAGGTACGAAAAGAACAAAAAGTGGCAATCCTTGAAAAAATGATCAAGGCTGTATTAATGGGGTCTTTGCTGGCCAGTGACAGAGGTTGGAAAAGAGTAGGGCCTTTTGAGGGCCTGTCTACGATAATCAATGTTCAATGAACTTAAGGGATGCATACTACTACTACCATACGTACAGTAGTACCAGTAGTAAGAAGTGGACAGTGGTGGTGCACATTGGTACTACTACTAGTAGACAGTAGTCTAGTAGATATGCAGGGTAGGGGTGGTAGTCGCCGGTATACAGTAGTGGTAGTCTACTACTAGACTACTATTTTATTCAGTGTTACAAACAGGCCAGTGACACAACAACGGTCGACAGCGGTGCAAAACCGTAGACATTGGAGGGGTGCAGCTGGAACTTACATTAGCTACTGTTAGTTACCTGGTACTTAATTTCGGTAGGACATGGAATGGCGGTGTTAAAACAATATGCTTTCTGGGGTGCGATATTGTTTCTTCGTGGTACATTTGAAGCCGTTGCGAAAGCTACAAGTAGAAACATTTTCCGCAGCGACACTAAAACTGATTATGCGGGATCCTCGAGTAGTCACAGAGCGACTTGGTCGGTGACTACCATACTAGAATACTTTTTTCAGAAGGATCTACCACAGTACCCGAAGGAATATTTAGATTAAACGACACGTAAGTATCTGTCATTACAATGATGAGAGAACCCCAAGAAGAAGATATAACTAGACTATTGCTTTGCAATCAGTTGAACAAAAACACGTGACGTTTAAGCAACCACGTCGTCGTCGTCGTAATAATAGTCGTATCCTTTTAGAGCGCTGGTTCAAGTGTAGCGTGACCGATATAGGGGTACTAGATACCAGTACTGTACTCAAATAACTAGCATGACCTCAAATGGTAAAGCTAACTAGCAGGAGATCAATTCTGGCAATTCGAGCGGAATAGTCGTAACTGGTATAGTATGGTGTTGGATAACATTATATGGGAACAGTCACGTCGACAACGTCTTCAAGACGATCGCACAGTGTTGTATTACTCCGGAACTTGCAGCAAACTACTAGTATTACGGCTTCTTTGCTCTCACCGTCTGCGCTTTGCTGAGCTGTGCAGGCGCTGAATCTCCCCTCCGTCCAGGACAAGCGATTCCAGAATTTAGCAAGTCGCCATGTATGTGTACGTTCTCTCTCAAAACTGGCTTTCAATCCAGACGGCGATGATGCATAACTATTTTTATGTTTTTTAATGGCGATATTTCATACATCTAGACTCTAGCTACGGGTGGATTCATGATATTTTATCCCCAACTCTCATCTGCATAATCTGGTAATCCGTTTTAATAATAAAAATCATTCAAAAAATAATGGAATGACAGATGACAGATGCGTCGCGAAAACTGAAAACCATTCTCGACGACGGACATGTGCCGGGTAATTATGATAATAAGATCATAATCATGAACGTAACCACGTATACACATTTAACACACCTTTAGTCATTCATATTACTTACCACAGATGTGCAAGGACAAAGGAGAAATAATAATAGAGGCAGTGATTGTCACTCCGTCTGCAGTTCACAGTGCATCAAACCCTAAATGTTTTTCTGACGTATACCTTAAGCAAGAGCAACAGCAAGAAGTGCGCTCGCCATTAACAATACGATGCTGGCGGTGGCTTTTGCATTTTTCGTAGAGACCATCCAATCCAGAACACCATTTTTCGCCTTCACCTCCGCCACAGAGGGGCTTCAATCCAGTATCCACCTTAATTCCGGGGATGATTCCATTTTTGTCAAGAACCTTTACAAAAGGAGTTCCGTCGGCAGCAGTTTGGTATAGAGTCTCTTCGAACAAAATTGCTCCAGAGACGTAATCTCCGAGGTTCTCTGTCCTGAAAAGAAGTTCGCGCCACTAGACCAATCATTGCACAAGAGAAAATAATAATAATTTGCCTTTTTTAGAATCATTCGGGGAGAAGGAAGTAATGACACGGTATGCAAAACCAATAACTTACATCGCGGCGGTTTTCTTCTTTATTCTCCAATCCGATGCTTTCAAGACGCGTCCCGACGGTACCGGTGGATTCATCGCAAGCCAAGATACCCTTACCAGGTCGAACAATAGTTTTAGCCGTTCGGCGCAGTTCATCCGAATATTTTTCCAGCGACATTTTTAGAGGGGATCCTCGGCTGGTTGGGGCAATCATCCCAGTGTGTGCAGGCTCCATCGGTTGAAAACCCTCTGAAATGGCTGTAAAAAGAAGGAGCGAAATGGAAGTAAACTTCATTGTTGTTTGTATTCAATTTCTAATTTTCGCTAGTGTCTGATACTAGAGTGTAAAAGTAAATATGGCAGGCTATGGGCTATGAGATAAAGTCGAGGTGAGTGGTGAGTACGTGTAAGTTTCACAGTTTCACATTTCACGTATCCAATTTTGCAATGTCACAGGTCACAGCTGGATGAAACGGTCGAAGATTCTCTCCGAGTAGATCTATAATTGCATTGGCTATGTACTGTAACATGTAGCCAACTACTTCACAGACTTTTATCGAAAGGTAGTTTCCAGAGTAAAAGCTTACTTTTATCGAAACTCTATCAAACATTTTTTTTTCTTTTTCAGTCGAAATAATGATAAGAATGATGTGTTGTGTTTAACAGCAACTCTGAAGACTTTCATTCGTGTCAATATGTCGGCATTAGTCTGTTACGTTAGAGTAACTCGCCGGCTCACACCCTGTCCTGCCGCGCGAATAGGGTAGACTAGAATCTACTACCTGGTAGTCTAGTCTACTACTTAGTCTACTAGACTAGTCTAGGGTTTTCCTAAAAGAAGTCTAATACACTCTGAAATAATTAAGGCGACGGTTGCGAACGGTACCAGGTAGAACTCACCAACCTGGTACTACTACCTGGTAGCAGCCTTTAAAGCAGCCGCCCACAAGATCCGCCGTCGGATGCAAAGAAGCTTTTGGAATACTACGTACCTGGTAGTAACTGCTGACTTGATGCCTGGTACTGTACAAAGCTTTATTGAACATTTTCGAAGAGTACCAGGTACCTGGTAGGTACCAGGTACCATGGTACCTGGTAGTCAATATAAGGCATCTTCAGAAAGCCATCACAGTCGAATACGGAAAGGCACTGCCTTAGATTCGCGTCTGACCGTCTGACCGTACTTCTTAGAGGCATTTGTTTCTCGATATCATATCGAGGGGCACTGGTCCCCTGCTGCTTCTCCAAAGAGAAAATTGGCATGCGTTGGAGTTTGGAGTCCCAAGTTCCAACCAATGCTTTCACTTCCGTTTTCAAAATAATCTTCCAATCTGCCCGTCCCCAACCAATATTATGACAGATGATAAAGTTGGCGCACATGGACAACACAGTGCTACAATACGATACGTTGAGACAAGATCATTATTTTACTTAATTTTGACTAGAGTAGTAAGAAATTACAAATTCAGTCCCACAATAACCATATCGTGATCAGAGGCACGCCACGGCGTTTCGCCATTATAATAGGACGCATCACGACCAAAGCGGGTTTGGTAATCCAATGCATCGGCTTCATCAGAGTTGGCACCCGACCAAATACCACCATCGGCCACTAGTTCAACGGCCATCTCAGTATTGACCATGATGTAATCCAGGGTTCCTGTCTGACCGTCAAAGACGTACGAATGGGTCTCGACGTCGTTAATGACATTGCGATAGTTGTTGGTTTCCAGAAACGCGATAGGGTCTTCCTGGCGGTACGAGTTCAAATCCCCAACGATCATGCGGCGATTGTCGCAGACTTGTCCGGTAGGGCTTGTGGCCAACCAAGCAACCAGCTTCTCAGCGGCCTTGAGGCGAGTTAAGTTGCAATTTCCTTGGCCATCATCTAGATTTGGATCGTCCAAGTCATCGCAATCGCTGCCCTTGGACTTGAAATGATTTACAGAGACCGTAAAGCACGGGGAGTTGTCGTCGTCGTCGTTCGCGGCTTGAAAGGATTGAGCCAGAGCCGCCCGAGTTTTCATGTCCTCAAAGTCCAAGACAGCAGGAGTGGCTCCCGGAAATTCACGAATGGTGGACTTTTTGTAAATGAGAGCCACGGCGATTGCATCAGATCCAACACGATCAGTCGGAGGCTGGACATAAGTGAATTCGTCGATCCCAAGCTTATCATTGATGGCAGTTACCAGGGTTTGAATAGGAGAGCCATTCGAAGAGAAGTCGTTCTCAATCTCAATCAAACCGTAAATGTCAGCATCCGATTGAATGATGGCGTTGACCAATTTCTTCAACTGACGATCAAACTCTTCCGCATTTTCTGCTCCTCGTGATCCGAAGGTAGTAAAGAAGTTTAGGACGTTGAAAGTGGCAAAGGTGCGACTTCCTGACAGGCTTGGCACGTCCGGACGGTTCGTGGAGGCCACAAAAGCGTTCTGGTTCTCTCCCTGGAAGGAGCTAATTACACGAAAAGCTCCAAAAGTATAGGTCAGGACTCCAGTCAAGCCCTGGACCTTGTCTCCCATACGCCGTGCCACTTCCTCGCGGTATCCATTACCGTCCGGGTTGAAACCATCCAGTAGCGAAACGCCTCGATTTTGCGTGTTTGAACCGTCATCGTAAGTGATGCGTCGAGCGGCCAAATTCTGGAGATGCTCCCGAAAACCAACGGTATCTTTCTGGTTGTTCTGGGTAAAGGTGATGGGGCGCCCGATGATTTCATCAACAGCCACGAGCTTAACTTCATTGAAGCGATCGAGATTGAATTGCTCCGTAATCATGAGTTCACCTGCGAAGGTAACGTACATGTTCTCGAAACGTTCCAAATCAATTTCGAATTCAAGAGAATCGCCTTCAATTACTCCAAAGCTACCTTCCAGAAGGTTAATGACCACAGGATCGGGCAGCACGTTTCCAGAACTGATAAGAACAGTGGAATCTTCGCTGATCTGAGTGGAACTGAAGGATTCTTCGACCTTCCCCGTGACCTCAACGATATCACCTCGTGATACCGAAACCGATGGCACTGTTCCCACAAAAACAAAGATGCCTTCGGAGGTCATTTCATCGCCATCGTCATCCTGGGGGAGGGACTGAACAAAGAATCCTTTCAAATCCGAGTCGGCAGACGTGACAATACCCGTGATAGAGACAGTTTTACCGATCAGCGGTGATTCGGTGCCCGAGCCTTGAACTTGATTGATCAGGACCTCTTCTACATCATCTACATCGGAGTCACAGCTATTATCCGAGCCCGGAGTTTCATTTCCGATTTCGAAAGTTCCAATCTGCCAACCTCCCAATTCTTCGCAATAGAAGGCATGACCAGGTACAAAGGTTCCATCTGGACCGACGGTGGTATCTGTATAAATTTTCTCTCCCGTCGAGAAACTCTCGACTAGAGCCACCGAGTCAATGACGGCATCCCACGGCTCAACGTTCAAGACTCCGTCGTCGTCCGTGTCAAGATCGTCGCCGTTTGCTCCCGTAAAGTCTTTGACCAAAAAGTGGTGAACATTGTCACTATTTTCAAAGTTGAAATTACTGATCAGGTCAGGGGTTGCTAAAATGAAGGTGCTTTTTTTAGCCACCAACAAATAGCCTGAAGTAGGAATGGCGACACCGTCCAAATCGGTGACCGATTCAATGGAGCCTGATCCCCCGGAATCGTCTCCGAGCACCAAGTATGTCAATCCAGTGAGATCAAATCCAGGAGGACCTGCAAGTTCAAAGAATTCATCCGTATCTTCGCCTGGCATGTCGATACGAATCTCATTGATGCGGACTTCAAACAGAAAAGAAAAACGTAGCCAGAAAGATAGTTAGTACTAGTAATTCCCAAAATGCCCATGATGCGTGAGTAGTATCGTACCTTGGCTAAGTACTACTACTGCTGACAGGGAAGGGGACAGAAGGCTGAGTTGATGGTACCACTGCAGCGGGCTGAGAGCTAGGTACTCCCTCTGTAAACGTTTACTAGTACATGAGACATAGGGTTTCAACGGCCCCTAGAGTCTTTATTTCTAGCTTCCACTTAACATAAGACACATTTCTCTTAATCCTCTCGATCTAAGCATTTAACGCATTGACAGTGGCAAAGTATAGTTGATTAAATAAAGAGTATGACCTCTCTACTTATACACTAGCTAGCTAGTAAGTATGGATCGTACAGAAATGCAAGTACGAGGAGATTAATCACAAACAAACAATGAAAAGGTTAAAAAAGCTTAAACAAAGAAGGGAGTAACCTCTAATGCCTTCTTCCTTTGCTCTGGGAGCTACTTAAGTAGTGCAGAGGGCCGAGAGCTAGGTACTGCAGAGGGCTGAGTTGATGGCACTGCAGAGGGCCGAGAGCTAGGTACTGCAGAGGGCTGAGTTGATGGCACTGCAGAGGGCTGAGAGCTAGGTACTGCAGAGGGCTGAGTTGATGGCACTGCAGAAGCAGAGGGCTGAGAGCTAGGTACTGCAGAGGGCTGAGTTGATGGCACTGCAGAGGGCTGAGAGCTAGGTACTGCAGAAGGTCTCAAGCTTGGAGACACACTCGGTCCCAAGCTTGGAGACACACTCGGCGTACGGCTGGGACTATATGTAAATGCAAGGGGCATATTGGCTGGGGCAATCCAGTTGCCATCTGAACCGATAGGAACTTTGTTAGTTTTGATATTTGTGCCAGCACTCTTTGCAAGAAAGAATGCTTTCGATGCCCTGACATCATCACTAGGTTCGTCCAAGTTTTGGCCAATTGCAAATCCTACAATCATGCCATCTTCCACTAGCATGCCGTCGCTAGCTGATTGGAGACGCCGAATATTGTTATCATTGGTCATCAATCTGTAAAAGTTGCAAAGGTCAAACCAATCAGATTGGTCGAACGCCATGCTGTTGTCACGGTTCGCTTTTCGGATAATGACATTGGAGTCGGAGAACATTTTTGTTGGAATCGTCAGAGGCTTACTAGCACCCCGGACTTCTAATAAACAGAAGGGACGGACGGGATATTCTTTACGGAAAGCGTCCCATTCGTCATCAAGAACCAGTGACGTAGTCTCCCCGTCAACCACAGCAAGATATGGAGTGAACTCATCTTGTATCTCCGGATTCATAACGGTTGGAGCGATAGTGGGGTTTCCTGGAGTCACAGTGGGCGTTACAACCATCTCGCAGAGATCCACAGTTTCCTTGAAGAGATTATCGTATTTCATTTCAAAATCTCCATTCAGCCAGGACGTTAACAAAGGAGTGCCTCCCTTGTCGTCAACAACGACAAAAGCTGCATACTTGGAGGCAAAGGACTTGGCAGTAGCAGCAGCTTCCAACCAGGAATTGACAGCTGCCGTGAAGCTTCCATCAAGAAGCTGCTTGACATCAATAATATCAGTTCGAAGACGGACTGTATCCAGGAACCGAACATACGCATCGTTCGTATCTCCCGTATCCTTAAAAATATTCAAAAAAAGAGGAAATACCGATGTCGTGATAAGGCGACGGCCTGCTTCATCCGTTAAAGACTCGGTCAAGTGACGACGTTCGTCAGGGTCCTTGCCCACTCCCATGAGTGAAAAGAAGTCGGCGTTGACAGTCTGGAGGGTAGACGTGATCTTGTTTCTGCAGTCGACTGTGAGGGTGTCCTCTACCGGCAACACAGTCTTGATGGTCATAGCATCTAAGATTTCACTATCTTTAGTGCTTTCATTGATCTCATCGTCCTCAATGAATTGGCGGGCGAGATCAATGAAGCCACGAATCTGTTGTCGGGGGGAAGAGTAACGTTTTCCACCCTCATAGTAGTAGTCAAACCATATAGCCAAGCTTCCAGTAGGAGTTTCCATCAAGTCATCGATAGCGAGAATAGTTTCTTTGCCCAGATCGCAGTATCCTTGCGTGTTATCATCAAAGTCAGGGTCGCGATCTTCAGGTTTGTAATCATAGTTGTCCTTGTGCTTTTCGGCATCTTGGCCCGAAGCAACGGTGCCAGTACTACTAGGGACCTGAGCCCGAGCCATGCGGCAAAGTGCGGCAACGGCGAGACCGAGGAAAAACTTGCATAACTTCATCCTGGCGTGAATGAGACTTGTTCTTTTAGTGTGCAGTATATTGTATATTCTATATCCACAGATACAGAACGATTAAGCTGCACTCAAACGCAAACTTGTACAAGGAGTGTTTCTTCGACCGACCGAGACCTCCAGTAAAATATCCTACTTAAGTAATCCTATCGCCACTACTCTTTGTTTGGTGTTCGAGTAGTTCATTTAGGACACTGTCCTCGCTAGTTTCTTCATGTTTAGGTTACACTTCGTGTTACTTACTAGATTGTTGTGAGCGTTGAAAAAGAGGACTATCGCTGATACCAGGATACCAGGTACTGTATGTAGACCTACTTGACCCTTTTATTTGCTCACTGGCGGAGATGATGATTTTAAAGTTAGGAATAGATCTTTCCGAGCGTACCAGGCATATCTTATTACCAGGGTACCTACCACTAGCTAGACGGCTATTTTTAGTAAATAACGGCATCCGGGGTCGGAACCATTGAAGAATCTTGCAACAACTACTGTACTAAAAAAAAGGGTTTATCTTTCTGCGCGTCTCTTACAACAACCGCTTTTGAACAACGGGTTTTGGACTTCACATCTATCGCCAGGCTGCTAAAGCCAGTTGAGCCTATTTTGCAACTTTCTTTCAATCAACTTGAGACACATATTTACTACTACTAGACTAGTCTACTAGTAATCAAAATCAAGGTGCCGAGCGGTACCAGGGCGGTGCACTGATCAGCAAATCTTTACCCGTGATAGCCAACCAACACGAATGGAATATTTCCATTTCAGCGACCTACGAGTAAACTATTGGTACTGGTACCTGGTACTAGACCTACTAAAGTCATAAAATGGAGCACGAGTG
>Ga0100392_1005851_pt1 | contig 10790 bp, 7 predicted proteins | sample CryGeymeta201516_FD_81548 | JGI IMG/M metagenome (GOLD analysis project Ga0100392, IMG submission 81548) | Groundwater microbial communities from Crystal Geyser aquifers in Utah, USA - Crystal Geyser metaG 2015-16 | ecosystem: Environmental > Aquatic > Deep subsurface > Groundwater | place: USA... | reverse complement strand
GAAGCGGGTATTGCTTATCGCTCAGATCACTTTAATCTATCGAAAAAAGGCGTACCCATACTGTATGCAAAAGGTGGTAACGACCATTTTGAAAATGGCGAAGCATGGGGCAAGGCACAGCGTGCCGAGTACAACAAATGTTGCTATCACAAGGTAGGCGACGAATATAACGACAACTGGGACTTACGCGGTGCGCAGCAGGATTTATTCTTGTTTTATCAGGTAGGTAACGAGCTGGCAAACAGTCGCAACTGGCCAAACTGGCATGAAGGCAACGAATTCCGCGCCCTGCGTGATGCCTCAGCCGCGGCTCGTAAAGAATAACCGGTGAAAGGTTTGCGTTAACAGTATTGCTTAAAATCAGGGCAGCTCTAGCTGCCCTTTTTTATGTCACTGCAACACCTTGTTAAACAACGTGATAAACAACGTGATATATTCATTATCTATTCAGTAGATTCGCTTTAGTCTCAGCTTAACAACTTAAAGGATCTCGTTATGCGCAGGTGGCAAAAAACGCTGCTTATAGCTTTAGCACTGTTACTGCTGTTAACAGCAAGCGCGTATTGGTATCTGCAAAAAACGCTCGCTGCCCTGCCGTTGCAAAACCTGCACTACCAGATCAGCAGCCTTAGCTTGCGTCAGTTACACCTTAGTAGCGTTAGTTTCAGCCTTGATAACCCGGAATTAGAGATACAACTCAACGATATTAACCTAAGTTGGCAGCTGTTCGACCCCAGGTTAACCACGGTACAACTTGGCAACGGTGAAATCCGCTTATTACAGTGGCCGCAAAAAGCTGAAAACCCCAAACCTACAACCGCAGGCTCTTTGCCTGCAGATTGGCAACTGCCAGCAAACCTTCCAGAACAGATAAACATTAACCAGTTGGTACTGCATCTGCCTTGTTCCGAAGGAGACTGCAGCTACCAGCTGTCTGCAGCTTTAGATAACGTAGCACAACAACTGCAATATCAGCTTAGTGCAGCAGACACCAACACCCCGAATACACCCCGCTTAACCCTTAGCGGCGATTACACTACCGTGCAGCAGCTACCACTGTTAAATTTGCGTCTGGATTTAGATAACAACACGCAATTGCAACTTCACCAGAAATTAAGTGGCCATAACAGCATTGATGTCACTGGCAAGCTAACCATAGATATTGCCCCCCCATCACCCTGGATAATCCAACAACTGCAATTATGGCAAGCCGCTGTTCCGCCAGAAGCCCTCGAGCGCTTTACTGCCCCCGTGTCAGTTCGAAGCGACTGGCAGTTCCAATTGCCTGGCACCTCCTCGCTGGCAAACATAGCCGCTGAAGCGAGCGGACATTGGCAATTAGATGCTGAACTGCCCTCGCCTTTAGTACTGCCAGGCATTGGTCAGTTACAAGGCCGTGTTACAGCCAAACTGGGCCTGCAACACGGCGAACTCAGCCAATATCAACTTAATAGCCATTTAACCTTATTACAACCAGAATTATCCGAAGATTTACTGCAGCAGGGCATTAAAGCCGACAGCGTCGATATCACACTCACCGCCGACGGACACACTCTGCCACAGCTTACTGCGCTGCCATTAAAACTGGCACTAAGTTCCAAAGGCGCCACCGAGGTTGATATTACGGGTGATGCAACGTTCAACCTCACCCCCCCTTTTAGCGCACAAATACATAATGGCAAGCTTGGCCTATTGCAGCAGCAATTAAAGCCGGCCCCAGACGTTCTTTTGCAGAAGCTTGCGCTGCAAACTCAGTTTAATGCGTATTGGCTGGCCGACCAGTGGCAACTGGATCTGCAAAATACCACTGCCGATTTTGCTTCACTTAATACAACAGACATTCAGCTACTCAAGGGTAATATCACCACAAAAAACAGCCGTTTTAGTGGCGATACGTTGTTTAACAACACCACGTTGCAAGCCGCAGTTGGCGTTAACATTGGCCAGCTAAAACAAGCACAATTAAAACCTCTTAGCTGGCAATGGCAGGCGGAACTTAGCGGCAATTTACGCGAGCTAAGCGTGGCCGGACAACTGACAAACAGCGCCAGCCTGGGTGTTGCACATCAACTGCGCTATGTTAACGACGCCCTTACCGTTAGCTGGCAACTGGACGACATATTTTTACTTGCGGGTAATCCGCTGGCGGCAACATTGACCAGTTGGCCAGCGCTGTTAGAACTTAACCGAGGACGGCTTGATGCAAGCGGCGAAGCAAGCTTGTTGCCAGCAATAAACACCACAGCCGAGCTCAGCTTGTCTGGCGTCAGTGGTATTTATGATCGCAGCCTGTTTAAAGACTTAGCCAGCACCATACAACTGGAATACGAAAACGGGCAAATTCGAATCCATGCACCAGAAGCACGGCTGGCAGAAATTAACCATGGCCTGATTGCCGGCCCTTTGCTACTTAATGCTGACTACCGGACCAACATGGATGCTATCAGTGCCGGAATACTGGATATCAAACAGCTACAAATTAATGCCATGGGAGGGCAAATCCAATTGCAACCCACCCAACTGGATTTAGCATTGGCTCAGCAAGATGTGGTACTAAAACTACAACAAATTGCACTAACAAATCTGTTGCAACAACATCCCACGACTGATTTAACCGGCAGTGGCCTTATCTCCGGCACCGTACCGCTTCGAATTAATCGCACTGGCGTTACCGTGAATAACGGCGCAATTGCCGCAGAAAGCCCGGGTGGAGAACTACAATACCGGCCTGCCGGAGCCCAAAATATGGCTGCAGGAAACGCAGGGATGAAAGTGGTGCTCGAAGCATTGGATGATTTTCACTACTCCGTACTTTCCAGCGACGTTAACTATGACACGCAAGGCAAGCTGAGCCTTGCATTGAAACTACAAGGTAGCAACCCGGCGCTGGAAAATGGCAGAGCCATCAATCTAAATATTAATCTGGAAGAAGATTTACCCGCGCTTATTACCAGCTTGCAACTTAGCAGCAAAATCAGTGACAAAATAAAACAGCGGGTACAACAACGGATCCAACAGCAAAGCATAAAAAACACTAATGGAGTTAAACCATGATACAACAACTAAGCGCAGCGGCAGTGCTGGCGCTGGTTCTGGCTGCTTGCACCCCAAAGGTGCAGGTCGCTTTGCCAGCCGAGCCAATCAACATTAACCTGAACGTTAAAATTCAGCATGAAATTTATATCAAGGTCGATAAACAGTTGGACGAACTGTTCAGCGACGACAGCGGTTTATTCTAAGGAGCCCAACATGAAACTGATTAAACATATCAAAATGCTACTGTTGCCTGCCCTGTTCGCGCTAAGCTTGCCGGTACTGGCAATGAACTTGCAACAAGCCATGGCGGCACTGGGCCAGGCTAAAGCCCAAGGACTCGTTGGCGAGCAAGCTAATGGTTATTTGGGTGCGGTACAAAATGATGCTAATACAGCCGACATTGTAAAGTTAATTAACGATGCACGCCGGGCAGAATATAGCCGCTTAGCGCAGCAAAATAATATTGCAGTTGCCGATGTAGAAGCCATGGCCGGCAAAAAAGCACTGGAACGTACCAGTGCCGGGCATTATATTTTGTTAGATGGTAATTGGGTTAAAAAACCTTAAGCTGAAACACGGTTGCTGAGACGCCATTTATTGGCGTTTCAGCTATGCTATATCAGCACATTCTTTATTGGGATCAACTGTTTGAAAGCATTTACGTTTGTCACACTGTTGTTTTTCAGTTTTGTCACTGTTGCCGAGATAGCGAAGCAACAGCAATTCGATCGTTTAATTGAGGAAATTAGCAGTGGTGAGCGGTATTTTTTTAAGCCCGAGGATTTTCGTCAAACACTTGCTGAACTTGAAAATGCATTACCGCAAAACGATGCCGAACGCGCCAATATACTAGACAGACAGCGCTGCCTGTTGGCTTATTTTGATAATCCAGCAGCAGGAATCGCCTTTAGTAAAACAAAATTAAACCAGGCGCAATCTGCTAACGATTTTCCAGCACAATATGACTATCATACCTGTCGGTATTACCTGTACAACATGCTGGGTGAAAACGAACTCGCCCTGAAAAGTGCCAATCTCGCTCATAGCGCTGCCGAGTATAGTGAAGACCCGCTGTCTATAGCCCTAAGCGAGACCGAACTTGGCAACATATCATCTTATCAAGGCAATTACGCTGATGCGCTAAAGCATTATCTCAGTGCCTATCCGCGTTTACAGCATCTTCGTTACACACCTTATATTAGCGATCTGGTGTTATCTATAGCGTCGGCATATCGACGCATGGTGCTATACGACAAAGCCATTACCTATATTGACGAAGCGGAAAAAGAATTTAATGCGCCAGAGGAACGTTTTCGGCTCGCCATGATCATGCATGAAAAAGCGTTTTCTTATGCAGAACGTGGCGAACCTGAACAGGCATTAGCACTTTTTAACCAGTCTATCGACGTCTATAACGAACTCGCTGTACCTGAGTGGATAGCGTACACCAACGTAAACCTGGTGTGGATATATAATTTACTGGGACAATTCGATAACGCGCTTGCTGTTGCCGCAGAAGCCGAAAGTGTATTAAACCATGGTAACCCGTCTAATATGGCGAATTTGCAAACCTACCAAGCCTTACTAGCATTATATAAGGGCGAAGCTTTATTGGCAGATAAGCAAGTAAACGCCGCCTTAGAAAGCTTAGCGTTAGCAGACAAGTTACTGTCAGAGCAAGCGGTACCGCGTTATATGCTGCAGCTGCACTTACACTACGCCGATGCGCTGGCGCAAGCCGGACAATATTCGCTGGCCTATACCAAGCTAGGGCAATATGTTGAGCTGAATAATCGCCAACAAGCTAACGCCCGAGAGCAACAAGCTAACTTATTACGATTTCAATTCGATTTTACCCGCCAACAAGAAAAGAACGATCAATTAGCCGCTGAAAAACTCGCCGCTGAACAATACATTAGCACATTACAGCTGGCACAACGCTGGCAGTATGTTGCGATCATCGCAATAGTGCTAATGCTGTTCATTCTGGTGTCTTTTGCCGTTTCACTGAAAAAACGAAATCGAAAACTGCACCGTCTGGCCATGACAGATGAATTAACCGGTATCGCCAACCGGCGCCGTATTATGATGCTTGCAGAGCAAGAACGTGTCAAAGCAACGGAAACATCCTCGCCCATCTGCCTGCTTATTATTGACTTAGATCATTTCAAAAAAATTAACGATAATCATGGCCATGATGCCGGTGATATCGTGTTACAGCAGGTCTGTTTAACTATTAGTAGTGTACTGCGTCAGCAAGATCACTTTGGCCGCACCGGCGGTGAAGAATTTTTAATCATACTGCCCAATACTGATATAAACCAGGCCCAGCCTATTGCCGAGCGGGTTCGCCGTTCTGTTGCGGCAATAAACCTAAGCCTAATACAATTAAACTTACAGGTAAGCTGCAGCATAGGGTTAACCCAAGCCAAGCCCAAAGAATTACTTAATGCCAGCATTAGCCGGGCAGACAAAGCGTTATACCAAGCTAAAGCAAACGGCAGAAATCAGGTTGTAGAAGGTTAACCCAACCATAAAAAAACAGCCCGGACTTACGTCAACGGGCTGCGTTTTATAGATATAGCCTTACCAATACTACGCCGCAACAGTGCGTTTTTGATGCGCAAGCACTACGCCAATAAGCCCGACAACCGCGATAACAACACCAATAGGCTTGCTGTAGTCCATGGGCAAATTCAGCCCAATGCCTGCAGTGGCAATATAAGATAAGGTAATTGCAGTCCCGATCACCGCAGGAATACTAACAATCCAGTGGAAGGTGCCACGGTCAAACAGATACTTAGTCGCTAACCACAACACGCTGGTTGATAACAACATATTTGAGAACGCGAAATAACGCCAAATCACTGAGAAATCAAGGAAGGTCATAAGGTAGGCAACGCCCAGTAAAGGCGCGGCCAACGCCAGGCGATGCTTGGTGGTTTGAGAAATACTAAACGCATCCATAATGGTTAAGCGCAAAGAACGAAAGGCAGTATCACCAGAGGTGATGGGGAAAATAGCAACCGCAAGAATTGCCATTACGCCACCAAAAATACCCAGATAGCTGGTTGCAATGTGATTAACGACCAACCCCGGGCCACCTTGTGCCAGCATCATTTTTAGCTCTACATAGCCGCCAGGAAAAGCAGCAATACCCGCCAGCGCCCAGACACAAGCCACAATACCTTCGCACATCATGGCACCATAAAATACTGGCCGGGCATATTTTTCATTGGTAAGGCAGCGGGCAATCATCGGTGATTGGGTCGAGTGAAAGCCACTGATGGCGCCGCAAGTAATCGTTAAAAACAGCAAGGGCCACACCGGAGCGCCGTCTGGGTTTGGTACTAAAAAGTCGTCATGATGATGGCCATCAAAGTAAGCAAATATGTCGTTTATCTGCGGCAAATGCGGTGCTTCAATTAACAAGGCAATGGCAATTAATGACGTCATAACGATCATCAACAAGCCAAAAAACGGGTATAACTTGGTAATGATTTTATCTATCGGCAGCAGGGTTGCTAAAAAATAATAGGCCAGTATAACCAGCACCCAAAACGTGTTGCCGGCTAAAAATGTACCTTCAAAAAAAGACAAATTACTTAACAGCCCCGCCGGGCTCATAATAAATACCACACCAACAAAAAACAGCAGCATGGCGGTAAACACTAACATAACACCTTTAAATACAATGTTGTAATAATGCCCCGCTATCTCTGGTAAACTTTTACCGTCTTCTTTTAAGCTCATAACGCCAGAAAAATAGTCATGCACCGCGCCGCCAACCACATTGCCAATAACTATCCAAACCAGGGCAACCGGGCCATATACCGCACCCAGGATAGGACCAAATATAGGGCCTACACCTGCCACATTTAAAAACTGAATGAGAAACGCCTTTACCGGGCTTATTGCCACGTAATCAACGCCATCATTTAAGCGCGCTTGCGGCGTTTTTGCCTTAGCATCTATCCCGGCTTGTTTTTCAACAAAGGGGCTGTAAAACTTATAACCGAGTATGAGTATGGCAATACAGATAAAGAAAATTAGCATAACGCAAATTCCTGATGTTTAGTGCAGTAATCGCAATACCTGCGCAGTATTGCAATAAAGAGAATTCTAACCTGCAAGATTAGCACGCTTATTTCAAAGTCACATACTAGCCAATAGTCGAAGAACGGTTTAACAGGCCCACCAGCCGGTTTACAAGTGGCCTAACAAAATTATGTTTCCGCTTCAATATGTTACTCAGTTAAATGAAGAATAATGCCACCTTTGTGGCAGTTTCCTGAAACTATTTGTTGCGCATTCTTTGGCGCACTTTGTTCGAATGCCACGCCGCAGGCACGACAACAAGGATGACAATCGCGGCTAAAATCCACAGATAACTTTGGCCCATCAGGCTGAGGTTAGCGATGTCAGCCGCCTGGTCATTGTTTATCTGTTTAGCGAAAGAAAAGGGGCCAAGCGCGGCTTCCTTTGCGATAGAAAAACCAACACCACTAAAGGCACTGTCCCAGCCCAGAGCTGAAAAGGACGCATAAGCTTTGTATCCTATGGCTGACGCCCCCAATGCAATGAGGCCAATGCCTATAGTGCCGATGCCTAACAGCCCAACCCCCACCGCACCGATACTGATAACCCCAACAGACACTATGCCAACACTAATAGGCGCAATGGCAAGCCCACCCCAGGCAAACAGCAAGCCATAAGCCTGGTCGCCGCCAGCAACCCAACCAAATACCGGCTTGTCGCCCTGCTCTGCTGTGCCAAATCGAAAATGAAATAACGGTGCGCCCGCCAGGCAAAAGCGACTCTTGTATTCCCGTTGTTTGGCCCCTATTTGATCAGCGTCACTCAGAAATGCCTGCGGATTAACTTCGCGTTCAAGGGCCCTAAGTTTAGGGTTGCCCTTTAACACGCGCAGCATCAGTATTATGTAGCTGGCAACAAATGCCAGCACCAACGCTTGCGATGCAACCGCATAAACTATCGCATCCGCATAATGGTTTTCGGCAATATGCGTTAAACCGAACATGCCAAGCACATAAACAATGGCAACACCAAAGAACAATGAAGTCGTCAGTATCACATTACGCCGCTCTCGTTGGGTGCGCGATTGATCAAGTGCCGCCCTCACGCCGAAGAATGAACTTACCAATCCAGACAGGGAAGCTAGCGTAACGAGCAGGCCGGACCACTTTATTAATGAACCAGTTTTCACTGCACCGGCACTTAATGCCGTCGCTTTGGCCGGAGGAGAAATAACGTTGATCGCCGCCAGTACAGACAACGCAAACCCAGTGCCTTGTTTAGTTTTGGACAAGGTATCTTCAACGAAGGTTATCATGGCGCTTTGCAGTAGCTTGCGCCCTCGTGACAAACGTTGTTTCACGGTGTCTTCAGACAAATCCAACTGCTCAGCGACAGATTCAACAGAGCACTGCTCCCGGTAGAACAAAATCAACGGCTCGCGGTACGTTTCGGGTAGTTTTTCTAACGTTTGCCACAACAACGATTGCTGCTGGGCACTGATAGCCTCACCCTCTAATTCGCTTTGATCCAGATAACTGCCGCCGTGCTCATCGATATCGTCAGCATCATTCACCGGTTGTTTCAATTCCTTTCGGCGAAAATGGCTCACCTTAAACCGTACTATGCCGCACAACCATGACTTTAACTTCTCAGGCTCACAAAGGGTGTCGAGCTTTTTCCAAGCTTCGACAAACGCTTCTTGCGCTATGTCCTCACTGTGTTTTAAGTCACCTACTGACGAATAGGCTAACGAACACAGCAAGTTTTGATAGCGTGTAACAATTTCACTAAAGGCCGCACGATTGCCTCCCAATGACGCCATTACCAAAGCGGCATCGTTGTAATCTACTATTTCCATACGTTTTTTAAAAATGTTCATGGTTCTTACTCTCTGCTTCTGAACCAATAAGTGCCAAAGCTGGCACAAAAGGTGACAGGAATATCTAAAAAAAACCGCTGAAAGCTAAATATTTATTAAATAACGCTAAACTTTAATTCTTTAGGGGAAGTAACGCTGCCTTTGTTGGTTAAATTGCGCAACTTACTGGTTTGTGGCGTCATAATTCAACGCATTAAACTGGCTGTTGTAACCGGCATTTAATGCTTTTGCTTTGGCAAACGCTGCTTTGGCTTCTTCAGCGCGTCCGGCACTGAAATAGCCATATGCTAAGCCATCATATACTTCAGCATGTTGTGGATATTTATCAGTCAGATATTTAAAAAAGTAGATGGCATTCTCTGCTTTACCCGCCGCAACGAGTTCTCGGGCAAGATCGGTCAGCGTTTTGCCTATAAATGTTTGATAGCCAGCTTGTTGGTAGACCGCTTCAAATTGCGCATTAAATACGTTTTCCCCAAGCTGCAGATACTGTTGATAAGCAAATAATGTGGCAGGCAACTTAACAGCTGAGTATTGGCCAGAAACCGCCAGGCTTCTTAGCCTTGTGGACAGCTCTTCCGCTACCAGCCTATCTGTATTTGCCAAAACAATCACCCAGGTATCATTAGCAAAATCCAGCTCAACAGCGGTGCTTACCCCAACCCCACCACCGAAAGCCAGCCACTGTTGCTGATCTTTCTGTAGCCTTTTGAATATGTTTAAACTGCGACCAGAGAGTAATTTTTTCTGTTCAAATAATTGATGATAAACAGCGTATAGCTCAAATACGGTCATATCCCCACCGCCTCCTGGAGATTTGAACTCGAGCCTCGTTGGATCGATTGGCGACCGTTTTCCTTCGTAATTAAAATGATAAGGCAATGCCACAGTATCATGACCTAATTGCTCTGCTATAAGCACAGCTCGAGAAGGCTTCAATACATTTTTTTCTAACAACTCCCAGTAGTTCTGTTTGGTGATTTTCTCGAGAATGGCGCCCAAAACTACGTAGCCATAGTTTGAGTATTTTCGATCGCTACCTGGCGTAAATAACAGCGGCTGATTCTGCAAAATAGCCAGTTTTTCAGCGATATTTGTATATTGGGCCGGATTATTGCGGTATTCCGCAGTAAATATGTCAGCGAAACCAGAGCGATGTTCTAATAATTGTTGGATGGTAATGTCTTTTGTCTGTGGGTCTGTAAACCCCAATGCAAATTTATCAAGCGTGTCATTGAGTTGTATAAGATCATTGTCATAAGCCTGCAGCACTAAAACCGCAGTGAGATTTTTTTGGATAGACCCAATGTCAAAACGTGTTAACAGTGATACAGGCTTTAACGTTGACTCATCAGCATACCCTACCGCCTTTGCCAAAATGGGTTTGCCATTTTTTAGCACTAGCACAGAACCGGAGAAATCACTCTTTTGCTGATACTGCGCCACAAGCTCATCAAAGGCTGTATTAGATTCAGCCTTTACGAACGACAAATATGAGCTTAAGAGCAGCATAAATACGAGAGCTTTTTTCATAACGATCCTTGTATTAGGTCACTTGGCCTTGTGCTTAGTGCTTAGTCACTTGGTAAAGCGATTTGACATCCTAGCCAGCGCTTGTTGCTGACGGTAAAGTTTGATTGTTATGAGTCTGCTGAGTCATTAAACAATATCCTGTTTGAAAACGGATCTGTTACTGTGAAACATCTTGCTCCCCAAGGTGCATTCTCAATGCTTGGCTTATTGTATTTATATGGCTTAGTAGTAATTTGAACAAAGAGTTTATCAAGATCGCTTACATTGACGAAAACTTTACTGCCTGGCGTGCAGTCTCCAGAAT
>Ga0100392_1005831_pt1 | contig 10815 bp, 10 predicted proteins | sample CryGeymeta201516_FD_81548 | JGI IMG/M metagenome (GOLD analysis project Ga0100392, IMG submission 81548) | Groundwater microbial communities from Crystal Geyser aquifers in Utah, USA - Crystal Geyser metaG 2015-16 | ecosystem: Environmental > Aquatic > Deep subsurface > Groundwater | place: USA... | reverse complement strand
TCCCGTCACCCCTCCCGATGGGTATCTCGATAAACCGATCAATGAAGAATCGCTGTTGACAAATGTCCGGATGATCCTTGAGCTGAAACATCCTCATGGGCACGCGTAAGGACACGGGGAAAAAGGTGTTTGATGATCGATAATCCTTATAAAAACTACTTCGAAATGATGCCGGCCTACGTGACGATCCTGAATCCGGATCTGCGGATCGTTGAGGCGAACCAGCGCTTTCGCCAAGACTTTGGAGATTTTGAGGGGCGGTACTGCTTTCAGATCAATCAGCACCGGTCGGAGCGCTGTGAGCATTGTCCGGCGGAGCGCACCTTCCGGGATGGGTTACATCACGGGATCGAAGAGAAATTCATCAACCACTTGGGAAATGAAATTTTCCTGCTCATATACACCACGCCAATTACCAATGAAGCCGGTGAAATAACCCATGTCATGAAAATGGCAACGGATATCACCGAAATCAAACTTTTGCAGAATCAAATTCGGGACAGCCGGGAACGATACCGCCAACTTTTTGAAGAGGTGCCCTGCTACATTTCAATTCAGGATCCCAATCTACGGATCGTGGAGGCGAATCGGCGGCTCCGGGAAGATTTCGGGACTTCGCCGGGGGAAAAATGCCATCAAACTTACATGCACCGGACGGAGGCGTGCGTTCCCTGCATCGTGAAACAAACGTTTGGAGACGGCCAGGTCCACCAGTCAGAGGAAGTGATGACGTCCCAAAAAGGGGACCAAGTTAACGTTCTGGTGTATACGGCCCCCGTGCGGAATGCAGAAGGGCAGATCAAGAACGTAATCGAGATGAGCACCAACATTACCCAGATTCGCCAGCTCCAGTCCCAGCTAACTTCCCTCGGGTTGGTGATCGGTTCGATCTCCCATGGAATCAAGGGGCTCCTGACGAGTCTCGACGGTGGGGTGTACCTGGTCAATACGGGACTTGCGAAAAACGATCGGGCGCGTTTCGAACAAGGTTGGAAGATGGTGGAGCGGAATATTACCCGGATTCGGAGGATGGTGCTGGACCTGCTCTATTATGCCAAGGACCGGGTGCCGGAATTGGAAAAGACATCCGCTCTTGCGGTGGCGGAAGAAGTTTGTGAAGTGATGCGGGGAAAAGCAGCGGAAATGGGAATCGACTTCAATTGCGAGTTCGATCGCAAGGCCGGAGAATTTGATGTCGATCCCAAAGCGATCCGTTCCTTGCTAATCAACCTCGTAGAGAACGCCATCGATGCCTGCCGGGTGGACAAGAAGAAAAACGCCCATCAGGTGCGCATGGGATTGAAGGGCTATCCGGAGTACATCGAATTTGACGTGGCGGACAACGGTATCGGCATGGACCAGGAAATCCGGGAACGGGCCTTCAGCCTCTTCTTCTCTTCGAAAAGGGGAAGCGGAACGGGCCTGGGGCTTTTTATCTCCAACAAAATAGCGCAGGCCCATGGCGGGGGAATAAAAATAGATTCGGAGTTGAATAAGGGAACCCGCATGATCGTAAAACTTCCGCGGAATAGTCCATCCTCAGGGACCGAAGCGCCCAAAACTTGATCAAGGAGGGATTGATGGCCAGCCCGAAACGGATTTTGATTGTGGATGACGAGCAGGATATTCGCACCTACCTTTCCACTTTGCTTGGAGATCAGGGGTACGAAACCTTTCAGGCAAAGGATGGAGAAGAGGCGATGCAAAAGCTCCTGGCCGAATCGCCGGACATAATTACGCTCGATATTTCCATGCCGGAGAAATCAGGGGTCAAGTTTTTTCGCGAGATGAAAATGGACGACCGGTGGAAAAATATCCCGATCATCGTTGTCACCGGGAGCACCGAGGACTGCAAGAAATTCATCTCTTCCCGCCATAAGATACCGGCCCCAGAGGGGTTCGTTTCGAAACCCATCAACCAGGAAGAAATTCTGAATCTTGTTCGAATACTCACCCAGCAAGGAAACAGTTAATGGGATTCTATATTTTATCTTATCTGTGCGTTGCGGTGTTCATCCTTGCAACCGGGTACTCGGTTTACAGGCAACTGACCCTTCCCGTCCATGTCCGCTGGGAGATCTACCCCGTCCAGCATGAAACCGCCGCCAAGGCGGCCTATGGTGGTTCCTACCTGGAAGAGGTGAACTGGTGGGAAAAGAAGTACGAAAGCTCGCTGTTCAATGAACTGAAATATATGGGACCGGAGATTTTACTCCTCAGGGGGTTGTGGAAAGAAAACAGGTCCCTCTGGCGCGTCTCCTTCCCCTTTCATTTCGGGTTGTATCTGATGATCGCCACCTTCGGTCTGCTTCTTCTGCATGCCTTCCTCACCCTGTGGGGGATTCCCGCCTTTGCCGCAGGCAGCGCCATAAAAACCCTATTGGACGGCCTCATCGTTTTCACGGGCTGGGTCGGCCTGATCTTGGGAAATATCGGCAGCCTGGGGGTTCTCTACAAACGGCTGACCGACCTGGAGCTGAGAGATTATTCATCTTTTGCCGACTATTTCAATATCGGGTTCATCTTTCTTTTTTTTCTTTCCGCTTTCGTCGCCTGTCTGCTCGGCGATCCATTTCTACAAGGCGCAAAGGCCTATGCCTTTGGCCTGCTGACCGGGGGACATTCTCTGAATTCATATGTTCCGGGTCAAAGCCTTCCGGGAGGGGTGGCCATCGTGTCGGCATCGCTTCTGGTCGCTTATATCCCCTTAACGCACATGTCCCATATGTATATGAAGTATTTCTTATATCACAATGTCAAATGGGATGACGCCCCGAACCGGCGGGGCGGATCGATCGAAGCCGCCATTCGGAAGAATCTTGAACTCAAACCGACCTGGAAGGCAAAACATGTGGAAGCGGACGGACAAAAATCCTGGCGCGATATTGCGTCTTCGGCGCCCAAGGAGATGAAATGAACAAACCCCTGAAACCCTCCGACATGGCCAAGTCGTCCGACTGCTTATGTCACATTGAACCGGGTGAGCTTTCACCGTTGCCTCCTCCCTATGCGGATTTCAATCAGGCGACGATTACCCCTCTGAAACCGGAAAAGGTCAAGAACATTGAGACATCCCTGGACGACACGGTGGCCATCGGCATCCCCAAGCCCGCCAGCAAGGAGGAAGAGGAGGAGCTGGTTCGTCAGTTTCTCTCGGGTCTGAAAAAACTCTTTGAAAAGGAGAACAACTGGACGTTTCTTCAGCCGCTGCTGCTTTCGATGAAACACTGCGCCAAATGCCAGACCTGTTCCAATGCCTGTCCCGTCTATGAAATGAGCGGCCGGAAGGAGATCTATCGGCCCATTTTCCGCGCCGAAGTCTTGCGTCGGATTTACAAAAAGTATCTCAAACCGGGCGGAAAAATCACCGCCAAACTGACCGGCGATATCGATCTGAACTGGACGACGATCGCGCGTCTTGCCGAATTATCCTATCGCTGCACGCTCTGCCGGCGCTGCGCCACGGTTTGCCCGATCGGCGTGGACAATGGCTTGATCACGCACGAAATCCGCAAGCTCTTCTCCCAGGAAATGGGCATTGCCCCCAAGGAGCTCCACGAAAAGGGCTCCGTCCAGCATCTCCGGGTGGGTTCTTCCACCGGCATGAATCCCTTGGCCGCAAAGGACAGCGTCGAGTTCATCCAGGAAGAGATGGAAGAGATTACGGGCTATAAGGTCGAAATCCCCTGGGATGTGGAAGGCGCGGACATCCTGCTGATCCACAATGCTGGTGAAATTCTGTCCTGGCCGGAAAATGTCGGGGCCTTTGCCATCATCTTTCAGGCGGCCGGCGTTTCCTGGACCTTGTCTTCGGAAACCACCGGTTACGATGCGGTCAACTACGGTTTGTGGTATGATGATGTTCAATTTGCACGCGTTGCCGTTAAACATGCCGACATCGCCCGGAGGCTGAAGGTAAAGAAGATTGTCGTGGGCGAATGCGGCCATGCGCATAAAGCGCTGACCGTTACCGCCGACCGTCTGTTGACGGGAGATCTCAATGTTCCACGGGAATCGGCCATGGTCACGCTGGATGACATTGTCATGAGTGGGAAATTACAATTCAATCCCAGCAGAAATAATTTCCCCGTTACCTTGCATGATCCCTGCAACATGGTACGGGCCATGGGGATCGTGGAGCCCCAGCGGCGCATCCTCAGAAAGATCGCCCCGCGATTCCGGGAAATGACGCCTCATGGCGTGGAGAACTACTGCTGCGGCGGCGGTTCCGGTTTCGCCATCATGTCGGGATATAATTTTGCGGAATGGCGAAATCTGGTCAGCAGTCGCAAGAAGTTCCTCCAGATCCTGAATGCCTTTCAGGGCGAACCCCGGGAGACCCCGAAATATGTCTGCGCCCCCTGCTCCAACTGCAAAGGCGCCATCCGGGACATTATCAACTGCTATCATGCGGAGGAGCGCAGCCGTCTGTACTACGGTGGTCTGGTCGATTTGATCGTCAATGCCATGGCGAACATGAAAAAACCGATCATCCGATTCGGCGAGGAGCCATCATGGGCAGCATGAACCTTTGGATATCGCTTATCACCATCCTGATCCTGATCCTGTCGGCTCTGGGAGTAGCATTCAGCACCCTTACCTTTTTCCTGATGGCCGTCCTCCCTTATGCCGCCTTTACGGTCTTCATTGTAGGGTTTATCTATCGCGTCGTCCAATGGGCCAAAGCCCCCGTTCCCTTCCGCATCACGACCACCTGCGGCCAGCAGACCTCCCTCCCCTGGATCAAGAATGCTCCTCTGGAGAGCCCATCCAACATTTGGGGCGTGATCGGGAGGATGGCACTGGAGGTCTTCCTTTTCCGGTCTCTCTTCCGGAACACGAAGGTGGACATCCTGCAAAAGCGGCCCGTGTACGGCAGCGCCAAATGGCTCTGGTTTTTCAGTCTTCTCTTCCATTGGTCGCTTCTGATCATCTGGCTCCGGCACCTGCGTTTTTTCATCGAACCGATTGCCCTCTGGATCAACGGCCTCTCGGCGGTCGACGGATTCTTCAAGATCGGCGTCCCGACCCTCTATTTGAGCGACGCCGCCATCCTCGCGGGGCTGACGTTTCTCTTCCTCCGCCGGATTGTCGTCCCGCAGTTGCGCTACATCTCCCTTGTCACCGATTACTTTGCGCTCCTGCTGCTGCTGGGTATCGTGACCACGGGCCTCCTGATGAGGCACTTCTTCCCCGCCGATCTTCTCCAGGTGAAGAATCTGGCCCTGGGGTGGGTCACCTTTGCCCCAGCCGCCCCCAAGGGGGTCGGTAAGGTCTTTTACATCCATCTGTGCTTCGTTTTTACGCTTTTGACCTGGTTTCCCATGAGCAAGCTGATGCATATGGGAGGGATCTTCCTGAGCCCGACAAGAAACCTCGCCAACGACAACCGCATGAGGCGGCATCTCAACCCCTGGAACGCCCCAGTCAAGGTCCACACGTATGAGGAATACGAGGACGAGTTCCGGGACAAGATGAAGCTGGCGGGACTGCCGGTGGAGAAGGAGTAACGATGTCCTTTGCCAAGATACCCAAGCCTGATGACCTGATCGCGATCCAGTACGAACCGCCGGAGACGCCCTGGATGGAGACCCCCGCCGTTTTCCGGCCGGGGACCTGGAGCTACAGCGGCACGGCAAAGAGCCTGACCGCCCTTGGCCTTCCGAACCCGCGATCCTGGCAGCCCCCTGACGAGGACTGGAAACTGCCGGAGAACTGGAAGGAGATCATCCTGGAGGGCATGAGGGAACGCCTGGAAAAGTACCGATCTTTTAAGCTCTTCATGGATGTCTGCGTCCGGTGCGGCGCCTGTGCGGACAAATGTCACTTCTACATCGGCTCCGGAGATCCGAGAAATATGCCCGTCCTTCGGGCAGAACTCCTGCGTTCCGTCTATCGCCGCTATTTTACCAAATCGGGAAAGCTCTTCGGGAGGCTCGCCGGCGCCCGGGACCTGACGGTCGATGTCCTCAAGGAGTGGTTCTACTACTTCTACCAGTGCACGGAATGCCGCCGGTGTTCCGCCTTCTGCCCCTTCGGCATCGACCAGGCGGAGATCACCATGATGGGCCGGGAGCTCCTCAACCTCGTCGGCTGCAACATCAACTGGGTCACCGAACCGGCAGCGAACTGCTTTCGAACGGGAAACCACCTCGGCATCCAGCCCGGCGGCATCAAGGACATACTCGATTTTTTTGCGGACGACATCGAGGACCGGACCGGCGTGCGCGTGGAGGTCCCCCTCAACAAAAAGGGCGCGGAGATCCTCTTCGTCACGCCCTCCGGCGACTACTTCGCCGACCCCGGGACCTACACCTGTATGGGCTACATGATGCTCTTCCACGAAATCGGTCTGAACTACACCTTCAGCACCTACGCCTCCGAGGGGGGTAACTTCGGCCTGTTCTCCTCTCACGAGATGATCAAGCGCCTCAACGCCAAGATCTATGCGGAGGCAAAGCGGCTGGGGGTCAAATGGATCCTTGGCGGCGAGTGCGGCCACATGTGGCGGGTCATCCAGCAGTATATGGACACCATGAACGGCCCCGCGGATTTCCTCGAAGAGCCGGTTTCCCCCATAACCGGGACGCGGTTCGAAAACGCCCGCTCCACGAAAATGGTCCATATCGTCGAGTTCACCGCCGATCTGATCCGGAACGGGAAACTGAAGATCGACCCGTCCCGGAACGACGCCCAGAGGGTCACGTTTCACGATTCCTGCAACCCGGCCCGTGCCATGGGACTGTTCGAAGAGCCCCGTTACATCATCAACCATGCCTGCAACCATTTCTACGAGATGGCCGAGGATACCATCCGGGAAAAGACCCTGTGCTGCGGCGGCGGTGCGGGACTCGGAAACGACGAGAACCTGGAGATGAGGATGCGCGGCGGGATGCCTCGGGCTATGGCCGTCAAACAGGTAAAGGAAAAACACGGGGTGAACCGCCTGGCCTGTATCTGCGCCATCGACCGGGCGACGCTGCCCCCCCTGATGGACTACTGGGTGCCCGGCGTGACCGTATCGGGCGTCCACGAACTGCTGGCCAACGCCCTCGTCATGACGGGGGAAAAGGAAAGAACGACGGACCTGCGCGGGGAACCACTTGAAGGAAAGGCAGTCGATGAAACTCTATAACCGGGGAATGATCATCGCCGGGATTGTGGTCTTTTTGATCGTGGCCACCTTCCCGTTCTGGTCCGGCAGGGGAAAGGTCGTTCCCCCGCCGGACCTGAAGCTCGATACGCCCGCCATCCAGCGGCTGAAGGAAAAGCTCTGTGTGGAGCCGGCCCCGTATATGAGAGCCAACCATATGAAACTCCTTGCTGTCTGGCGAGACGACGTCGTCCGGGAAGGGAAACGGACCTACACGGCGGCGGACGGGCGGGTTCATAACATCAGTCTCACCGGGACCTGCCTGGAATGTCACAGCAACAAGAAACAGTTTTGCGACCGATGCCACGATTATTCCGGGGCCAAACCCGCTTGTTGGAGTTGTCATATCATACCCGAGGAGGTCCGGTGATGGCGCCTACCCGAAGAGAATTCCTGAAGATAGCGGGGGTTTCTGCCATCGGCCTGGTTCTTCCCCCTCTGCCCGGCCTATCGGCCGCCAAAGGGGATCTCAAGGCACAGGCGGGCCTGAACGAAAAAGCCCATGGGGCGCCGCTCACAGCCGGACGCTGGGCGATGGTGGTAGACGCAAGAAAATGCCGTCCCGGCTGCACGGACTGCATCACCGCCTGCCACCTTGAGCACAATGTGCCCGATTTCGGCAACCCCAAGGATGATGTCCACTGGATCGGCCTCGAAAAGATTAAACATATCTTTCCCGCAGAGGCCCATCCCCGGCTGCCGGAATCGATCACGAAGCTTCCTGTCCCGGTTCTCTGCAACCACTGCGAGAACCCGCCCTGCGTACGGGTCTGTCCGACGCAGGCGACCTTCAAAAGGGCGGACGGGATCGTGATGATGGACTATCACCGCTGCATCGGGTGCCGGTTCTGCATGGCCGCTTGCCCCTACGGGTCCAGAAGCATGAACTACCGTGATCCTCGGCCGTTCATCCGCAAAATCAATCCGGCTTTTCCGATACGGACCAAGGGCGTAGTGGAAAAATGCAATTTCTGCGAGGAAAGGCTTGCACAGGGGATCCTTCCCGCCTGTGTCATCGCCTGTAAGGACAAGGCTCTGGCGTTCGGCGATCTGGAAGATCCCCGTTCAGACGTCCGGCTCATTCTTGACAAAGGCCTGTCTCTCCGGCGAAGACCGGAACTGGGAACAGGACCTCAGGTCTATTATATTTTGTGAGGCTGCCGTGCTCGAAAAAGCCCTGAAAGGAAGTCGCGGATACGGAATCTGGGTGGCATTTCTGCTGCTCCTGGTTGCGATCGGTTTTTTCTTCTACCTGAAACAGCTCGATTACGGTCTGGGGATCACCGGCATGAGCCGGGACGTCTCGTGGGGGCTCTATATCGCCCAGTTCACCTTTCTTGTCGGGATTGCGGCATCGGCGGTCATGCTGGTTCTGCCTTACTATCTCCATGACTTCAAGGCATTCGGAAAGATCACGATCCTCGGGGAATTTCTGGCCGTCTCCGCTGTAACGATGTGCGTCACTTTCGTCTTCGTCGATCTCGGCCGGCCCGACCGGGCTATAAATCTACTCCTTTACCCTTCCCCGGGATCCGTGCTGTTCTGGGATGTGATCGTCCTGAACGGTTATCTTTTGTTAAACATTATAACCGGCTGGACAGTCCTTGAAAGCGACAAGAAAGGCGTACCACCGCCGGCATGGGTGAAGCCCCTGATTTACCTGTCCATTCCTTGGGCCATCAGCATCCATACCGTCACGGCCTTCATCTACTCGGGTCTGCCGGGGAGGAGTTTCTGGCTCATGCCGACCATGGCGCCGCGCTTTCTCGCCTCCGCCTTCGCCTCCGGTCCGGCACTGCTGATCCTGCTCTGCCTGATCCTGAGGCGGTTCGGCCGGTTTGACGCCGGGGAAAAGGCGATCCAGACACTGGCCAAGATCGTGGCCTACGCCCTGGCGACGAGCATCTTCTTTGTCCTGGTGGAGCTCTTCACCGCCTTCTACAGCCAGATACCGGGGCACATGCAGCATCACCTGTATCTTATTGCGGGCCTCGACGGCCACAACGTCATCGCCCGGTGGATGGCCGTGTCGGCATTAACCGCCGTAGCCGCCCTCATTCTTTTGATCATCCCCCAAACGAGAAAGAGGGAACCCCTTCTGGCCGTGGCCTGCATCGGTGTGTTCCTGTCGCTCTGGATCGAGAAGGGCCTAGGCCTCGTGGTGACGGGCTTCGTGCCTTCCCCCCTGGAGAGGATCGCCGATTATACCCCGACCGGGCCGGAGATCGCCATCACAACCGGGGTCTGGGCCATGGGGCTGCTGCTGATTACGATCTTCTACAAAATTTTCGTTTCCGTGAGAAATGACGAATGACATGAACATTTTCAGGTGGACACGATCCGGCACAAACGACCCGCCCGACGAGATGACCTGCGGAAACTGCCAACACTTCGATGACGACCCCCAACGGCTGGAAGAGGCATTTCCGGGGATCAACAGTCTGAGTTCAGTTCGTGGGTGCAGCCGAGGAGACGCCGGCATCTGCAACTACCGCAACCTCTATCTCCTGCCGGTTCACAGTTGTCCGGACTTCCTGCGCAAATCGCAGCCCTCTTGAACGCCAGCCTTCAGAGCGTCATTCCGTCCATTGGCCGGAACTGACCGACATCGGCGTGAGTACACTGGAGGAACTTCTGAAGATTTTGCCGGCGTAACACTTCAAGATTCGCCTTCGGAAGCGGTCATCGTGGACAAAGGCAACGCCTTTTCGACACAAAAGGTTATGCTAAAATCTCCTTGACAGACAAGGGCTCCATTCGTATTCTCCCCGCACATAAAGCGAGTCTTTAACAATCATCATAAACTTGCCAAAGGAGTACCCGATGGACAAGAAGGACGCCATCCGAATCGTTGCAGTAGGAGCAAATGCAGCCGGTCTCAGAGCCGCCGCCCGGGCAAAGAGGCTTTTACCCCATGCCGCTGTCACCGTTATCGATCGCGGCAAATTCATTTCTTATGGGGCCTGCGGGATGCCCTATCTGGTTTCCGGAGACATCGAGACTGCCGATAAGCTCCGCGAGACGGCGTATGGCGTGATCCGGGACCCGGATTTCTTCCGGAAGGCCAAGGGACTTGAGGTTGTTGTCCAAACCGAGGTGGAACGGATCGACCGGGAAGTTCGCAGAGTCGTCTGCAAATCCCTTCTGAGCGGAGAGACCAAAGAGTATCCTTACGACAAATTGATCCTGGCCACCGGAGCCGCTCCTATCGTGCCTTCCGGAACCCCCAAGAACAGCCCTCGTGTATCCACTTTCAAGATTCTTGAAGATGCGATTGTCTTACGGAAGGCTCTCCAATCCAGACAGATAGAAACGGTCGGGCTTGTAGGCGCCGGGCCCATCGGCTGCGAGCTGGCCGAGGCGTTCACGGCCATGTGGGGCGCCAAGGCGATCCTCTTTGACGCTGCTCCCACCATCTTGCCCGCCATGCTCGATCCGGAGATGGCCCGGGTCGTGGAAACATACATGAAGGGCGAGGGAGTGGAAATCCACACGAATTGTCCGCTGCTGGGCGTTGTTGAATCCAAGGAAGGGGTCACCATCAAAACACCAGAAGGCGACTTCGAAGTGGATCATGTCATCATCGCCATAGGGGTGAAGCCCGATAGCACGCTGGCCGCCGATTGCGGACTGAAGATCGGCAAGACGGGCGGAATCGTCGT
>Ga0100392_1005815_pt1 | contig 10829 bp, 10 predicted proteins | sample CryGeymeta201516_FD_81548 | JGI IMG/M metagenome (GOLD analysis project Ga0100392, IMG submission 81548) | Groundwater microbial communities from Crystal Geyser aquifers in Utah, USA - Crystal Geyser metaG 2015-16 | ecosystem: Environmental > Aquatic > Deep subsurface > Groundwater | place: USA... | reverse complement strand
TTTTTTTTTGTTTATCATTTTTTCCTTACCCTTACTAATTTTGGTCTGAGTAGTTTAAAGAAAAAAGTGTAGATGAAAAATGGAAGAGAAGAAGGGGGGGGGGGGGGGGGGGGGGGGGGGGGGGGGATAAGATTGTCTAGTTGCACAAGCGTGCCAGATTGAAATACCTAGACCCAACCGCACAAAATCAATCAATCAATCAATCAATCATTCAACAGCGACAGGTAAGCAGGAGGCAACTGTACTTACCAGACAAGGGTCGTTTGGGTTTGTCTTTGTTTTTCATCTTTTTGGCTTTCTTATCCGTTCGAGCAAAGGGATTCAAGACCGCAGATCCTCCGCTCATCATACTTGGCATCGTGGCCTGCTGCATATCGACAGCACCTCCTCCAATGCCCGCCTGCTGCGCCATGTTCAGGTAATTGGCAGCTGTAATACCAGCTGCTCCACTGAGTCCAGCTCCTCCTAATCCAAACATGCCCTGTCCTGGTTGCTGTACACCACCACCGATGCCGCCGCCGCCGCCAACAAAGGCCTGTTGTTGCATCATTTGACGTAGCAACATGCTAGGATCTCCCATCATCATGGAGGAGGGATTCATTCCAGCAGCCTGTTGCAAAATAGCTGCCTGTTGAGGATTCATGGCACCGGCAAGAGCAGCGGATGTCTGCATGCTGGCGTTTTGAGCTTGACTCATGGGGTCACCACCATGAGAGTGACCTGGCTGTTGCTGCTGCTGTTGCACACCAGGAAAGAACATGCCATTCATACCTGCCATTTGCTGCATTTGAGATGGATCGAACATACCTCCAAAGGCCCCCATTTGCATTTGCTGCATCTGGGAGGGATCGAACATGCCACCGAAACCAGACATTGATTGTCCGTAGGACTGTTGTTGTGGCTGCAGCTGACGTTGCTGTGTGCCTTGAGAAGTTCCATCTGCACCATTTTGAAGCATGTTCATCATGGCCTCCTGTGCACCTTGCGAGAACCCACCGGCACCTCCAAAGCCTCCCATCTGACCTTGCACTTGTTGTTGCTCCTCGTTGTTGTTATTCATGGTGGAGTCGGATCGGATGAGAGGTGCACTGAGATCTGAGATGATGAACTGCACCTATGACTCTATGACCTAAAGAGCCGAAAGAAATGTGAATATGAAGGGCGATTGATCTATCTGGGGGACTAACACTATCCACTCTTGTCTCTTGACAGTTAAGATATCCTTAGAAAAGGGAACAGGTTCCTCTTTATTGGGATTGAGATAAATACTACTACTGGTGTAGTACACTATAATGTATAATGTAGTAGCTAGTAGTACTAGGAGGAGTAGTATACTACTACTACTACTACTAATGCTAGCTACTAGTATTAGTAGTAGTCTAGTAACCTCGGAGATATAATGCAGTTAATTAGTACTGTTGGTGTTTAGAAATGGGTGCCAGATCATATGGTATGTCGCTGCTAAATAATAAGGAATCTGTTCATCTGCGTTGAGTTCCTAAAATCCAAAACCAGCTGTATGATTGAAGGACAGACCAAAGTGGAGCTTTAGGGTTAACATCGGTGAGTCAGTTGTGCAATAAAATAATAATAATGATAACTGCACGTACGTATTATCCAAAGTGTTTGTGTTGCTACCAAAAGATACCGTATATAATAATACTGCAATAGAGAAGAGTCTACCCGACGAGTTAAAAAAAACAGTTCTGACTTCTGACCATCAAGGACAGCAACAGCCAGAGTGCATACTCCTACTCTCCAGTATAAAGGATCAATCATATCATGCATTCCAAATCGTCCACTGCCGCCGCCCTGTTGGCGTTCTCGACACTCTTCCAGTCGGGAGTCTCTTTCCAACCTCAAAGTAGGGCTACCTTTCTAGTGTCGAAGGCTGCTCCTTCGAATAATGAATTCATCTCTCCTACTGCCCTGCAGGCCGAGAATCCTCCTGATGTTGCTGAAGCAGCTGAACAATACGAGGAACCAAAGTTGACAGATAAAGGATTGCCAGAGTTAAAGGGCGACTTTGATTGGGATGAAAAGTTTTCTGGAGACGATGATTGGATCACCGAAGACGTTCCCGGTAAAATTGTCCTAGACGAAGTGACACTGGCAAAGCAAGTGACCGCCCTCGACCAGCTCGAAACGGCATGGAGAAAGGACCGGTTGCGAGCGGAGTACGATGATTCCCAAAAGATTGGCTTTGTGGCCGGGGCCGAAAAGCTGAACGGACGGTTTGCCATGTTCTTTTTGGTCACGGGTCTACTCACAGAGTTCTGGACCGGAATTTCCATTCCTGGACAAGTGGAGGAAATGCTTCGAGTTGGAGGTGTGATCGGATTCGATGGTTAAAGATATTCCCCGCGCTCCCAGCAAAACTTCGTTTGTAACAAACTAATGCATCAAAGAATGGAGGGAAGCAAATTGGTATGCAAACTAATTAATCAAGTCGAAGATTGCTGCGCTATTATTCTTTCTTGGATCCTTTCGTTTCGGACTGCTACGGACAGAGCCTTGCCACTTGCTGGGGGTTGCCCCATTTATATTTATTCGCTGACGTTGTGGCTGCAATGATAATGCTAATCTAGGCCCATCTGAACTTTGTGACACCAGCCTAGCTTGCCTGGTACTTTCTTGAAATAATGTTATCATCGCATGCATTCTTGATGCAGGGTCTTGGATGTTTGAAACTTTATTTTAGCTAGCCAACAATTCATCAGAAGCTAGCTACTAGCAAGCAATCGTTGATTTTTGGAATTTTGCAGCCTTCATCGAAACCAGCATCGTATATCAAATTGTCGTCTGCCTGCCTGACTCTATAGTTCTGTAGCAAACTACGACCACATCGTTGAATTGGAATGGTAGTGCTACGACAAGTCGTTGTTAATCTGTAAAACGATTGGCATGAAAATGAACCAAAATTTGGTTGTCCTGAAGGATTGAAACTTCGCTCTCATGAAATCAGGAAATTTGATGCTTTGGTTTCAGGTGCTACGTCTACTACATCTGCGCTTACTTTTTGTTCTTCCAGGCAGTTGTGCTCTGAATTTTGAAAATCATCATCGCCTTGGCAAATGATCTAGCTTTTTAAATGCAGAATTCAACCACGTGTTTAAGTACAGTAGTAGTGCTACAGCAAATCATCATCGTCAGCAATGCTGAAGTGCTCAATGGCATCTGTGGGAGGATTGGCGGGAGATTGGATCCAATCTCCATCATCGCCATCATCTGCGTCATCCTCAGAGGCTGAAAACTTCATCAAATCAGGCGAATTTGGTCCCCCAGCTTCGTGTCCTGCATTTATAGTATCTACATTGATTTCTTCTTTCCGCAGTGGGTTGAATTTTGGACCAGCTATCTTCATCTTGGCAAACATACCTGCTGCCATAGTACCTGCACCCGAGGCAACATTTGTCACACTAGTTGTAGCTTTGTTTATGACCTCGCCAGCCACCTTTCGAGGCTCTTCCAACTTGATCCCTGCCACTCCAGCAGCAAGCTTCGATTCTTCCGCTTGATTTCGGTCACTGTCTGTCGTATTGGACTCGGAGGCTGCCTGTCGTCGCTGCTCTTCTTCTTTTTGCAGTTGCTGTTGGGCTCTTTGCTTCTTTTTTTCCAACTGCATTCCATACTTTTGCTTGAGTCGCACTCGAATGGCTCTCAATTCTTCCACTGACTTTGGGCCACATCCCAGCAAATCTCGCTCGACGCGCTGTTCTGTGCGTTCGCTAATAAGAGAAAAGTCAAACACAGTCACCTATGGAAGAAACACAGGTAAGCCGAAAACCTTTGGTGAGACACTTATTTCTCATTTCAGTTATCCCAGAAAACTTCAATATAAGAGGATTGTGCACAGCTACCCACACCCACACATACGTACCTTTCCCGGCTTGCCCGAGTCTCCTGGCATATTAACGGCTGAGCTAGTATTGTTATCATCGTGGGCTACATAGCCTGGAATTTTTCGTTCTTCTCCTAATTCTACCACAACATCAGCGAGCATGTCGAGTGATAATTCTTGCAATGCCAAAATGGAACTTGGATCGGCAAACATTCTCCAGAATGGTTTTTGACTCAAAAGAGCATCCATTCGATCGACGCTTTTGGCCAGCATGCAAAATTTGGCCAACATATCCGTGACATTAATGCAGGTAATACCAAATGGCAGGACAGAGGCATCTCCCGTTGGTGCTACAAATCGTTCGTGCACTTCTGGACAAGACTCGACAATGTGAACCATCATGGCCAAACTGAGGACTCCACCGGATCGGAAATCCGTCACGGGATCGGTTTGTTGAAATCCGAGTCGATCGACCCAATACTCGTGCGGTACGGGTGGCAGACCCTTTTCATCTACGAGCGTATCAATGGTGACCTTATCTATAATACCACCACTACCATCATCATCATCATCATCATCATCAATATTGTTACCAGTGGGTGCGTGCGGCATAATGGCTCCATTTAGCCACAGTCGAGTAATGAGATTATCGTAGGAAATAATCATTTTACGAGACGTTTCAATCCCTTCTTCCCACCACTGTTATATTGTTATATTATTATTTGGTACGCACGATTTGCGGAAATTTTTACACAAGTAATATATTATGGTAGTTGGTTGGTTGGTTGGTTGGTTGGTTGGTTGGTACGTTATCGCGAAACAAAAAAGTAGCATTGTTTGTGAGATGAGTTCCGTCTACATTTAACAGTTCTGCTCGCAGACAATAAAGAAGAAGAAAAAACACCCACATTCATATTATTTGAAAACGTTTGTTTTGTTTAACAGTACTCAACACTCAACATACAACATCCATAACAACAAATAATAATATTGTTTCAACTAACGTACCGGCATGTGCAAGACTGCTTTTTGAGCTGGTGTTCCCTGATAGTCTCTCGATAACTTCAATCCGGGACGGCATTTCGTGTGCAACAATTGGCGGTACATGAGGACCTGTGATGCCACTGATTTATCTGGCAGAGTGTACCTTCGCGTAGTAATATTTTGTGCAAACGACGTAAAAGCACGTCCCGCAGAACCCGCCCATTGGTTCACGGCCCGGGGAATGTGTTGCGGATTATTGCTATTGTTGCTGCTGCTGCTGCTATTGTTGACATCCATTGTACGAGTAGTAGTGGTAGTGGTGTTTGGTCCACAAAGAAAATCCAAATCGGGAAGACACCCCTCCAAGAAAATGGTAGAAAGGAATGTCGTGTCAGCGTTGCTGTGAGTGGTGTTGATATTGTGTGCTTTGATGCAAGAAGTTATAGTAGTGGAACAAGGAGACTTCCAGGCAAGACGAGTCGTAGGAGGTGTTAGTAGTAGTCGTTCGTTGCCGCCTTTTTCGAAGGGAAGAAAGGACACCGTCGTAATTTCGTTACTGTCAGAGGCGTAGCACTTAGTCTAGTGAATACTAGAGTACTAGTCTGAATCTCTAGTAGGAGATGGACAGCCCTATGTGTATGTGTGATAAGGGAATACCTACCAGTAGTGCACTACTTTATTCCCTTGTTTATTACTCCGAAGTACTAGTCTAGACTAGACTACTAGACTAGCGTAGTACCAGGTAGAGTAACTGGTAGTCATCTAGTCTACTTGTTGGTCGCTGCTGTTGTTGGACTTGAAAAATGCCATCGCTAAATGTTTTCCCTATCCCTAAAGTCTCTGAAGAAACGATTCCCCAACCCTATTCAAATCTTACAATACTCCTACGCAATGCATCTTACTTAGAAACTAGTACAGTACTACGATTAGACTACTACCAGGGTAGCTAGAGACTACTTCAGCCTCGATGCTCCTTTTTTATCTCGCTTTTGCTACCGTGGTAGGGTGAAATCAAATCTTTTTATTATGATGTATGTGTGTTCTTCGCAAATAAAAAATGTTGAATGATTGAGGTATCTTTTTTTTTGGCACTGCCGATGCAACAAGCACATCAGTATTATGTATTATTAGTATTATTTGATTGACTAATTGGTTGATTGATTGATGCTCGCAATACGCTCTTTTTGTCTCTCTTTTCCGTAGCTATATTATATCGAGGTCGGAGATATACATTATTTATACTACTGTGCAGTACTGTAGACTGTAGTAGTAGCAGGCAGGTTAAGTAGTGATTGAAAACAAACAACAAACCTACTCCTACATACAGTACTCAACATCATTATTCATCGCCCAAAAAAATTATGCTGCGCGTCATAACTGCTAGTGGAGGAGTATCATCAGTGTCGGCGGCATCTCGTCGCAGCAGCTCTTCCCGCACTTGGTCTCGTGTTGCTTGTCGTTGTCTGTCGTCCAAGGATGAACCCAAGAAGGATCCGCCAAGGGGAATGCCTTACGATAAATTAACCGTGGGAATTCCCAAGGAACATTTCCCCCTCGAACGCCGTGTAGCAGCCTCACCCGAGTCGGTAGCGCGCTTGGTCAAACCTGGATTTAATGTATTGATAGAAGACGGAGCTGGTGCTAAATCACATTTTTCCAATGCCGATTACGAAACGGCAGGGGCTAGTATTGCTGCCAGTGCAGATGAAGTCTGGAGCTCTTCCGATATCGTCCTCAAATTGCGCCCCCCTTCCTCGGAAGAAGCAGCAAAGCTACACGACAAGACGCTTATTTCATTTGTTTATCCCCAACAAAACAAAGAATTAGTGCAGCAATTGCAAGATCAAAAAGCGACCGTCTTTGCCATGGACTGCATTCCTCGGACTCTCTCGCGTGGACAAACCTACGATGCTCTTTCCAGTCAAGCTAATATTTCTGGATACCGCGCCGTTCTGGAAGCATCCAATGTATTTGGACGCTTCTTTGCGGGACAAATGACGGCCGCTGGTAAGGTCCCACCTGCCAAGGTTCTGGTGATCGGAACGGGTGTCGCAGGACTGGCTGCCATTCAGACAGCCAAGAATTTGGGTGCTGTTGTCCGAGCGTTTGATGTGAGTGTGTTTTTCCCTTGGCTTTTTTCTTGGTTATTATTCGCTTCGTCGAATTTTTTTTCTCACTGGCAAGTTCCTCGTGATTCATGTTTATCATTTTTTATTGTATATTAGGTGCGACCCGTTACCAAACAACAAGTGGAAGCAATGGGTGGTCACTTTCTCGAGGTTGACTATGAAGAAGACGGAAGTGGTACTGGCGGTTATGCCAAAGAAATGAGTAAGGAGTGGCACGCAGCTGCCCGCGAAATGTTGACCAAGCAATGCGAAGATGTGGATATTGTTATTACCACTGCTTTGATTCCAGGACGCACAGCTCCCATTATGGTTACAAAAGAAATGGTGGCCAAAATGAAGAGTGGATCGGTGACGGTCGATTTGGCAGCTGAGGCAGGAGGTAATATTGAAACAACAGTCGCCGACGAAAAAATTGTTACTGCCAATGGTGTCACCTGTATTGGGTACACGGATATGCCGTCGCGTCTTGCAACTACTTCCTCCAATTTGTATGCGAACAATATTTCTAAATTCCTTCTCAGCATTGGACCGCATACCAGTAAGGAACCAGGATACTACTACATTGACCACGAAGACGATGCCGTGCGTGGAATGTTGGTGTTGGAAAACGGCAAAATGATGTACCCGGCACCCGCTCCTCCGCCGCCACCCGCACCAAAGGAAGAGAAAAAGGATCTGGCGGAACCTGTCATTGATTACAAAGCTCCCTACATCCAAGGGGCCAAGCAGGCTGGATATATTTCGGCGGGTGTGCTGGCGATGGGAGCGTGCGCTCCGAATCCGGCATTTTCTTCCATGTTGACAACCTTTGCCCTCTCCAACATCATTGGGGTTCAAGTGGTGCTCGGCGTAAGTCACTCTCTCCACTCTCCCTTGATGGCTGTCACGAACGCAATCTCAGGTACCACCGCCTTGGGAGGTATGCACCTGTTAGCACACAGTACCAAACCCAGTGTTAGCTTGTTGGGAGCTGCCGCAACTACTCTTTCGACTGTCAATATTGTTGGTGGCTTCATTGTTACCACGAAAATGCTGGACATGTTTAAGCGCCCTGACGATCCTCCGGAATACTATCACTATTATGGAGCACCCGCAGGAGCAACCATGCTGATCTACACGGCTGGGTCTTTGTCTGGTAAATTTCCAGAGATCGATGCTGCCGCTGGTACCTTGGCAGGACTTCTGTGTATCGGTGGTATCGGAGGTCTGGCGTCACAAAGCACAGCCCGTCTTGGAGCTGTGTCCGGACAAGCCGGTGTTGGTCTAGCTGTTGCCTCGACTCTCGGGCACTTGCATCCTAGCATGGGTGCTACTGCTGGTATTGCAACACTCATGGGTGTTGGTGCTGCGGCAGGTAACTACATTGGCAACCGTGTGGAACCAACATCGCTGCCCCAGACTGTCGCGGCTTTCCACTCGTTGGTCGGCCTTGCTGCAAGTGCCGCCGCCCTTGGAGATTATATCAATGCTCCCAGTGTCACAGATCTTGATGGTGTCCATCTCAGCAGTATCTATCTTGCTACTGTCATTGGAAGTGTCACCTTTACTGGTTCCCTCGTGGCATTCGGAAAACTGGATGGCCGTTTGGATTCGGCTCCTCTTCACTTGGAACACCGTGACAAAATTAACGCTGGTCTTGGAGCTGCCACTTTAGGCGCTGGGGCTGTTGTCCTGGGAGGCCCTGAAGCTGGTCTGGGTCTGGGCGCACTCAGTAGTGCCATGACCACCAGCGGAATCCTCGGCTGGCATATGACTGCATCGATTGGAGGCGCTGATATGCCAGGTACGTTTCCTTGGTTTTTTGCTGTTTCGTGAATACAAAATAACTTTCTGCGTGTTCCTCGTCAATATTTTTTTGTGTCCCTAATATTGTGATATTTTGGTCAAATTCAGTCGTAATTACCGTGTTGAATTCTTACTCTGGCTGGGCCCTTTGTGCGGAAGGATTCATGCTTGATATGCCAATTATGACAACTGTTGGTGCTTTGATTGGATGTTCGGGAGCTGCCCTCACAAAGATCATGTGTGACGCCATGAATCGAGACATTTTTTCTGTGATTCTTGGTGGCTATGGAACTAAGAAAACTGGACAGGGTGAGGCTATGAAGTTTGAGGGCGAAGTCACAATGACCACTGTCGATGAAACCGTCAAGCTTCTGACGGAAAGCAGCAGCATTATTGTTGTACCCGGATATGGTTTGGCTGTTGCCCGTGCTCAGTACCCCCTCAAGGAACTGACCGACATCCTCCGCAAAGAAGGGAAAGAAGTTCGCTTTGCTATTCATCCTGTTGCAGGACGAATGCCCGGTCAACTTAATGTAAGTGGATGGGTTTTGAGTCGCATAGAAAGGTGTTACTGCTGCTGCGTCTGCCAGAGTGATCTCACATTTTGGCGCATTTTTCTGATTGCATTTTACAGGTCCTTCTTGCGGAGGCTGGCGTGCCATACGACATTGTGGAAGAATTGGAGGAGATCAATGACGACTTTACTGGAACCAATGTGACTTTGGTCATTGGTGCTGTAAGTTCTGTACTGAATAGTCGGTTTGGTTTGCTTCCCTGCGTTGCAATGGTGGCGAGGATTCCAGCGATTGCAATCTCTATCTCACGCGACGATAACTTTTGTATGTAATCGATGTTCTTTTTTCATGCCACAGAACGATACGATCAATTCTGCTGCCGAAGATGATCCTAACTCGCAGATTGCGGGTATGCCCGTCTTGCGTGTCTGGAACTCCGAGCAGGTCATTGTGATGAAGCGAAGCTTGGCTGCCGGATATGCCGGAGTTGACAATCCCGTGTTTCTGAAGGACAACACTGATATGCTTCTGGGCGATGCCAAGGACACAGTGGAGAAGCTCGCCGCTGGAGTGAAGGCTTACTACGGAAAGTAAATTTTGGACGAGCCTGGCTTTTAGAATTTTTTGAATTGACACTGTTTCGCTGCTACTGCTGCGAAATCCTACTCCAATAAAAAGTTCTCTGGTACTTTCAGTTGTAGCTATTTGAATCATATGACACATACTCGTACCAGTACTCTGGAATACTTTCGCATCGATGGTGCAGATGAAAGAATAATAATAATACACTATTATTACAACATAATATGATGCTTTCTTCCGGGTGAAAATAGAATTTTTCGAAAAAATATTCGAAAAAACGCAAAATATCAATTTTTAACGAACGATTGAATGATTCTTGAAGATTCTTGACAAACACATACCTACTCGAACTTGCATTGTCGGCTAACAGAATACTACTAGTCTACTACTAGTAGCTAATACTAGGCAGAGAGCTACGGTCGCTCATAGCTAACCTTTCTTATACCTACAACTTTTTCATAGAGTAACATCTTCCACTCTGTTTGAAAGATACATTACGTTTTACAGTTACTACAACAACAACAAGAAGAGGAAGCGACGACAGTAGAGTCACAAAATCAAAGATATACCTTGGTGAAAATTGGCGCCAATTGCATTCATAATATATCCATTCATCTATAGTACTTCGCTTCTGACTTCACCTCTCTTCTGCCATACAGGAGAAGTGCAAAGCAGTAGGAAATATGGACCAGACAACATCAACAGCAGCAGAAGAAAAGGACGACCACGAAATTGACCATCGCGGTACTCTTCCTTTGAGAGCAGTGAAAGTGGAAGAGCCAGGAGATGATGAAGATATCACTACCACAGACAACGACAAAAACAAAAACACTGGCCATCATCGTTACCCGACAAACGGTGGTCCTTCTACCAACGACTTTTTGGAAACCTCCTCCGACAACGATCATTTCGCTAGATTATTGTCTGCTGCAAAGAGCAACGACAATCATCATGGCATAATATCTAGCAATAGCAATAACCACGACCGCAGTG
>Ga0100392_1005812_pt1 | contig 10833 bp, 5 predicted proteins | sample CryGeymeta201516_FD_81548 | JGI IMG/M metagenome (GOLD analysis project Ga0100392, IMG submission 81548) | Groundwater microbial communities from Crystal Geyser aquifers in Utah, USA - Crystal Geyser metaG 2015-16 | ecosystem: Environmental > Aquatic > Deep subsurface > Groundwater | place: USA... | reverse complement strand
TGCATCGCATGGCACTGAAGAATGCTCTCAGGTTTATCTGCCAAGGGTATGGCCTGTTGGAGCAAGATTCGTGCGACAGACGATACCGGTGCGGCTTGGTGCTCACCAATAACGCTTGGGATAGAGGGTGGAAACCCCACTAATAGTCGATTGCGTGGTGTGAACTGTTCAGGAATCTTTGTCACGTGCACTTCGTAGCCAGCATTACGTAGGGTTTGGCAACGAACCGCATCTAGGACTTGGGCCAGCACTGTTTGCTTTTGAAGGCTTGGAAGAGATGGCTGATGGTGCTCACGTTGCTTCTCCCTCTCCTCTATCACTCGCTGTGCAACGTCATCTGCTGTCAATTTCGATAGTTTGTGTGGTCGGTATCCCATGTGATCTTGATTGATGGTGTGACAACAAGGAACAAGGGCAAGTGGTGCCATAGATGACAAACTCATAGATATGATCAAATCGCTCAAAGTTCCACAGGCGTGAACACTCACTAGTACACAAGATGGATCCGGTACCACAGCTGTCAAATCAGATTCAATGTAGGTCCATCTTTCTTCTAATTGCGGATACTGTTCTATCGTTGCTCTGGCAATGACATCGGCTGACAGAGGCTTGCGCCGATCGATGCAAATTAAAGTCCTATCAGGCCTCTGTCTTGGGATAGAATGTGAATCGACCTCGTCCAGTAATAACAGGCACCATGCCAGTAATCCGTGTCCTGCCGCCAGATCTGCCATGCGATGAATATTATTTTTTCCTTGAAACTGATCATGAATAGCAACTGCCGCAGAAAAGGATTCTAAAAATTCTTTTCGACATACTACTCCAGATCGACAAGCAATTTGACCGAATTTGTCAAACGCACTGTTACCTTGAAATAGATGGCTGTGAAGGTCTTGTTTTAATCGACTTCGTGGTCGTAGTGTCTCCAAAAGTTCCTTAACCGCTGGTAGCTCGATTATTGCATCTAGCATGAGGGATGTACGAAGAAGTATCTATAAGAGCTTACAAGATAAGATCGAACAAAAGAGTCGATGAGGGTATGATGTATGATACATGCTATCTACTACAATTGACATGTATTGCACGCCGGTTTTGTAGAGCTGAAAATTACTGTAACTATTAGGTATATCACGTTAGGGTTAAGGGTTATTCTTTCTGACTTTTCGCTTGGATGTTTTCGTATCTTCGACAGCCGTCGAAGCAATGTGTCGGGTCATGTCTCGAATCCACCATGCCATCAGTAATGGCGATCCAACAAATCCTACCAGTGCTGCTGTTACGAGCGCTAACTGCAGGGCAGTATTTTTGGTCAAGGTAGGATTTTCCAAATGGTTGGTCGCATCGACACCCAACGCCGTCCACAGGAGTGTGTACAGGAGCCCGTGACAGCAGGTTGCAACGGCAAAGGCTGCAAAGGGCATATCGAGACAGGCACTACCAAAGTTTTTGACAAATTCTGGAAAGCAGCTAAACTTCATGAGCATCGCTACTACCAATGGTGGATGGACTTCGGTAGACTTGTCAATGGTCGACCATACCGTATTTTTGGCCAGTCTGGTTCGGACCCATTCGCTCATGAAGGATCGACCCATACCAAAAGCAAGTGCGGCACCAATCATTTTACCACTTCCACTGGCAATAAATCCACGTTTGATGCCAAATACCATCCCAGCTGCAGTTTCAACGGGAATGGTACTAAGACCAACAAATTCCCAAAATGCCATACCCAGTGCGTACCACCACAGGGCACCGGGTTGAGATTCTAAATGTTGCAGAATCGATAGTGCTGTTTCTTGGATGTAGTGCTTATCTAAAAAGGGACGCAACAACTCCCAGTGTTGATATCCCAAAAGGCCGAGCATGGCCGATATCGCAACACTGACGAAGACAGCACTGCTGCGAGGCATACCGAACAGTTTATGGGGAACAATACTAACAACAGTATTGTCTTCCGCTACAGCAGTTTCCGTTGGTTTCAAAAATGATGACGAAAAGTCTTGATGTTTGTGTTGTACTGCTTTTTGTTGTCCTCCTTTTCGTTGTTTTTTGTCAATGAGCTGCCATCGTTGTTTCTGGCTAGTCGGCGTATTCTTATTATTTTTACTACTATTATTATTATTGGTGTTTCGTGCATTAGATCCTCCACGAGGCGACCAAACAATAATATTACTTTTCACAAGCAGAGCAGAAGGTATCGAGCGACTTTCTCTTGTGCTGGATGCAACAACCAAAGATTTGTCGTATTGCTTATTGCGAGCCATCAAAACTTCGTTGTACGAACAACAAGAGGAAGCAGATTGGTGTGATAATTGTGTCGATCGATCGGCAAAAGCCGATGATGCCAATGCAATAAGAATCACAAAATATGGAGAAAACATAAAAATCATAATTTATTTAATTGTTTGTGTGTGTATGTGCGCGTGTGTGTGGAAATAATGAACTTTTATTCATTACCGTCGATAATAGGATGGTAGGTCTATGATAATTGATAATACCGTTACCCTGGTGTATGTGATGAATCTCAACTTTCAGCCATGATCATCTCACAGACCTACTACTTGCATCGTTGTTTTGATACTAATAACAAAAAGTTTTCCGTTGCTTCATAAAACATGCGTACCTTGAAATATTTAGCTCACATTCCTTCAGTACTGTGAGGTGCATCATCAGGGTTAAAAATAACTCGTAAATCCAAACCCTATTGATAAAACCGTTTATCAAAATAATAATAATAATATCCAGAATCGACGACAACGCTCATTACTCATTGATATATTGAGATATCTCCAACTCCCCAACAACTACTGCGCACACACCGGCTACCATCCAATGCTCTCGAGATCAGTGTGAATAACGTAGCCCCAATCACTCGATAAAACATGATCGGAATCATGAAACGATGTAGTACTACTAGTAGGACGAGATTATTAGTATTTTCGATTGCTGAAGGAGGTAGTCACCTTCGTCGTCCAGCTGTCATTCGGCAACATCAACAACTGAAACGTTCCTTAGCAGGCACCTCCAATGATGGTTGTTCTTCTAATCTACCACTAACACTGCCACTACCAATTCCTTCGTCTTGTGAGAATGAATCATCACCACCACCACCCTTATCTTTGGGTTACGTGGCTGGATTACAATTTTCATCCGATGATACACCGTGGTCTACCTTTCAGGAAGCGTACGAAATACTGCAACAGGTTGATCCACACGTTTTGCATGAATTTGAAACGGATCTTTGGAACAATCAGCGAATGAGATTTGTTCATGCTACTCGAGATATTAGTATCATTGATTATTGGATCGAAGAACAACAACAACAACAACAGTGCGTGATGAACAGCAGAAATAATGCCAGTCAAAAAGTTGTGCGATCTCTGGTTTTCAATGCACGTCCCCAGTTGATCCAATCTTCTATTCCAGTGGAATACAGTACCAGTAGCGACAGCAACAACAATAGTAGTAGTAGTAATGGCAGCAGCAGCAGCAACAGCAACAACAACAAGAGCAATTGTCGTATTTTGTGGGAACAACCACCACCATTAGTAGGACCCACTGCTACGCATCTTGGTGGACTGGCACTTGCTGTACCCTTGTGGTTGGCTGCTGCTGCTGCTGTTGGCTCCTCCTCCTTCTCCTCCTCCAATATTACTTCGGACAAGTCAGGACACCACCACTACTGTTGCTCCAGTCAAAACAACAATAAAAACAACAGCAACAGCAACAGCAATATTCTTTCAAGTAGTAAGCGTATCATGCCACGTGTTGTCGTTTTGGGTGCGGGAGGTTGTACGGTACCTTCTCTCTTGTCCAAAGCAGGATGCCGTTCTGTTACTGCCATTGAACCACATCGCGATGTTCAACAAGCCGCTTTGCAATACTTTGGAGCAACAGAATCGAACATTACCCTGTTGTTAGGAACCGGTGAAGACTATTTGAAGAAAAATGATCCACATAATGATGATACTATTGATGTACTAATTATTGATGCCGAAGATGGTGGTCAGTATTCTTTGGTGGCACCTCCAGAAACCATGCGGACACAATCCTTTTGGATGGATGTCGTGGGTCGAACTCTTACTGCCAACGCCGTGGTGGCTGTGAATGTCATTGCCGAGACACAGATCGAACGAATGCAGTTCCAACAGCTCGTGTCAGAAGCAATGCCACATCATCATGTCTGGTGTTGCGAGGTTCCAGACATTGCCAATGTCAGTAATCGACACTGTTTATTGTTTGCAACGCCTACTCCTACAAGTAGAAGCACGAAAGACCCAAAGCAACAAAATAATGTCCAAGCCAGAAATGATGATTTCCTGGAACAAGTAAAATTGATGCTGCTGGAGTTTCCATTTGTCGATATGCCGGAACACTGGATCAAGGAAATGACAGCTGCTTGGACCGGAACGTCTTAATCTTTTTTTGGATTAATCAGCTGCTTTCATTTCGTCCATCGACAGGGCAGGGACATATGTTCTTGCATCCACAGAGACGATTGCTGCAATCAAATGCCAAGCTGGTCGTATTGAGGGATTGACAAAGTTCGTCGGGGACATTTCCATTGAGTAAAGGGTTACCAGATACGTTCAATCCTACAATATTCTTCCAGATCAAGGTGTTGTTCGACCCTACTTCGCCTAGAAGAGGAATACTGGGAATAGAGCCCGAGAAGTTGTTGTTGGAAACATCCAACAACTGCAAGGTGTCTAATGCTGCGAGCTCCGATGGGATGTTCCCAATAAACATGTTGTCATTCAACTTGATATCAGTGACAGCGGATTAATTTCCAAGCTGTGTCGGAAGAGTACCACTAAGGCCATTATAAGAGAAATCCAGGGCTTTCAATTTCAATAGTAGTCCGATTTGCGATGGTAATGGTCCTGTAAACCTATTTTGTGTCAACCGTACCGTCGCAAGGGATGACATTTGCCCCATGGAAGTTGCTGGCAAGGTACCGGTGAACCCATTTCCACCCAGGTCGAGCAAATACATTCTCTTCAAGTTCGCTACATCAGTGGGGATAGATCCGGTCATCGAATTTCCATCCAATCTTAATTCTTGCAATTCTGTCATATGGGCAACTTCTAATGGCAGAGCGCCTGTGACACCATTATCATTCAAATGTAAATACACCATTTTTTCTAACAGACCAAGCTCTGATGGCACTGGTCCTTCCATGAGTCGATTGGAATTGATGTAACAGTAGCGAAGATTAGCGAGTTTTCCCATTTCCTTGGGAATGGTCCCAGTGACATCGGTGAACGACATCGCAAACAAGATCAGACTGGTCATGAGGCCAACTTCAAAGGGTATGACTCCTTTGTACGGAGTCCGTGCGAAGATCATTTGTTCCATATCGGTCAACTTCCCCAACTCGGTCGGCAGAGAATGCAACGTTTGGTTGCGTGCTAGTCCGCCAAAAAACAGCAGTTTTAATTCGGTATTGAGTCCAATTTCACTCGGAATCCGGCCCGACATGTAGGTCGCCGGAATATTCAATTCTCTCAAATTGGTCAGCTTGGAAATGTTAGAGGAAAGTGTGCCTTGCAGTTTACTCCAGCTAAAGTCAATGCTTTGCAAGTCTGTCAACCAAAAGAGCTCATCAGGAATTGTCGTTCCATCCATGTTGTTTTGCCTCATTCCCAATAATTTGTAGGTCCAGTCATCGATTTGGGTTGCATTTTGGTCACCGTTGTCAATCGTATCATTGTTGATGCTAAGGTTGACACTTTGAAGCTTACGACTATTATTGTTCTCGTTCTCATTGTTGCTGCTATCGTTGTAGATTCTGTGGCAGGGCGATTCGGACTTGATAAGCCCTCGCTGGATAAAATCGAACCGAGGGGCGTGGTACCAATAGCATTCGTGAATATCGTAAGATAACCAACCATTCTTTTTGGTCCAGAGTTTCCCATTCATGGCGTGAAAGAACGTCGCCAGAGCAAACCGTTGTCGTAACCGACCAGGAGAGTATTGGCGCAAAGCAGGATCCTGAACAAGCCATTGAAAAGCAAGTGTCTGTGGTGTTGGCTGGTCCTCTGAAACTTCTACGTCGTCATTGTGCTTGTCTGAAAGAACTATGGATGATAAGGTCTCATTTGGAAGGAATAGTTTCAAGTAGCTTCTGTCATCGACATAAAAAGCAGTGTCAATGTTGTTGTTGTCTAGACTAGGATCGTTGTTGTGGTTGACAAAGGCGCCCGTAGCCCAAAGAACCATCATGACAGCAGTAATGCCAAAAAGCAGCATGAGAGCGAAGTAGATCGAGAGTTTCTTGTGCGATTCTTGAAGCTTCTCTAGGCTCCTCTTGGTCAGTTCCTCGTTGTGATGGCTAGCCACGACAAAGGGAGAGTTCATCTCTTCCACGGCTCGTGCCTCAACTAAATTGTCATCAGGTACGACTCTGCAATTATCGGTACGTGTATCTCTTTCGGGTACCTGTGATGGTGCTTCCAAGTCTTCCAAGGGAGGCGATGGTACATAACTCAGGTTGGGCACATTATGTCCTTGGACGTGAAAAGCCCCCGGAAGGCTCCTACAGTGGACAGGCAAATCTTGGCTAATCGGCAGTCCCATGACTGCATGAACGCACGCTAGAGGCCATACAAGTCCTGCCTCTGAGGTGTCGCTGCCGATTGGTAGAAACGCAAGGCCTCCTAATAGCACTGGTAACTGTTGGTCCTTTTCAGTTCCACTTCGAGCAGGACAAGGACCAGAAGAACCCACAGTGAAGTGCTCCTCCTCCTCCTCCTCTTCCTCCTTTGTGTCTTCTAACAGCATCAGCTGATGTTGCTTGAGTTCCTCCTGGCTACTGTTCGCAACAGAAGCAGGTTCAGCTGTAGTTGTAGTAGATGCAGTGTTCGTAGTCGTTGCAGCACCGGTATCGTCTTCAGTGCCTTTATCAATCAGCTGCAGCTGTGATTCCTTCTTGAAGTTCACATCAGCAGAAGCCACCGTGCTCTCGTCGTCCTCTGCAACCTTCAGCTGACCCGCGTCATGCTGCTGCTGCTGCTGCTGGTGGTGGTGGTGGTCCTTCATCATTTATCAGGGTGCTTGTTGGAACGAATTTGAATTTATTATAATGCAGTAATTTTCATGGACTGCATTACACCCTACGTACCTGGTATCTGGTACTAGTACTTGTGCGCACCATCCGGAAATTACCTTTCTCCTTGCCGGAAAGTATCGTACTATTACTAAAGTACCTGTACCTGGTACCTGGTGGTGGTAGAAGATCTCTACTACTAGCAGTAGTAGTAGTAGACCACCAGTAGTAGTAGACCAGTAGTAGTAATACCTGGCTGGTGGTACCAGTAATAAAAAGGAAACCATGGAAAGAAAACCTTGCGCCTTTCGCAACCGAGCGACAGTCATTTAAAAATGCTTGCAGATTTAGGGAGCATGAAACATATTTATCTACTACCAGGTACCGTACCATGTTACCAGGTACCAGGATACTTGCCTACTACTAGAATTATTACCAGGTAGTACACTAGACTAGTACTATTATGTCCCAACTGTTTTTCAATCGTCAGAGCACAAGAAACGTACTTCGAATACCAGGGTACCGGTACCTGGTAGTGGCCGTATTAATCATATTTTCCTGCTTTAAACGAGATGCAGAGTCATATTAAATAATATTATACTGTTATTTTCGAAAATATTACATGATTATTTTCTAGGAAATCTTCCCGTAAGATGCTGCTGGCTACTAGTACTCGAGTAGTCTACTGTATTGGATACTTTGTATAACTCAGCAGCCACTATAAAATCGTAAGGACAAACAAACGCATTGAAAGCAGAGCAATGAAAATGCAGCGCGGTGGTGGTGCGTGCAGCAAGGATGTCCAATAACGCCAACAATTCTCATTATGCATTTGGCAGTCTACTGTCATTCAATTAGTACCTCCAAAACTTGCCCGAGTCAGGGAACACGCGTCTTGGACTTCTTTTTTAACATTTATTTTTGCTGGGATTGGTAATATCTGTTGTAGCTACTAGACCTCAAATTTCCCGGCACTCCAGAGCAGCAGCACCCCTATCTTGTTCCTGCATTAGTGCCCAGGAGTATGAAGTGTTCTACTTTAAAAACTATCAGTGCACAGACCTCGGGAAAAACGTTTACCAAGGCATTTCGTCTTCTTCGGTCTGTAAGCTAAAGCTCGCCACCAAAACGACACGTTTTCCCTCCAGTACCGGTCTTCCTGCATGCGTTACGCATCCACCAAAGAGTATCACTGTCCCTGCCGGTGGTTTGAGGACCAGAGTTGGTGCTGGCATGTCACCATCGTCATTATTGTTGCTGTTGTCATTGCTGTTTCGTCTGTTGCTGCGATTCCTTTTAGCATCAGTTTTGGACCAGTAGGCGGTTCCGCCTCCCTCGTAATCTTCCGGACTGGACGACAACGGAATTAAAACCGTCAAGGATTCATCATCTTGGTGTGCCGCAAATTCTCCACCCTTGGTATAAATATTGATCGCCGGCTCTCGACTGGCAAATTTCAATTGTTCCTCTATTAGATACTCCGTCAACGAGGACTTTTTCGGTGTCGTTTTCGTGGTGGTTGCGTCGAACAGTACCGGTACCAGCATGGACAAATGCTGGTCAATAAACTGTGTTGTTCGCTGCAAGATGTCTTCAACGACAGCCTCAATGTGATCGGGTAGTGCATCTCCACACGGCGTATTATTGCAGTATTGGGCTGCTGCTGCTGCTGCTGCCGCCGCTACTGCATTGACGGCCCGTTGGGTTGGCAAGCGACGTCGACCAACGGTTTCAAAATCAGTCGGTTCGCTTGTGGCGGCAAAGTTAGTACAATCAGCAATTAATTTTTCACATTCGTTGGCTGTGATAATAGGATTGTCGCTACAGGGAGGAATGACAATCAATGAGTGACCATTTTGGATACGTTCACCTAATTGTTGTTTTGTACAACCGCCGCCATTGTCACCGCTGTTTTTGTCCAGAGGGATTTCCGTCCATAAGAGAACTTTATTCGCGTCATTTTGACAGGAGTTTACGGCCGTAAGAGTTACCATGGCAAGTTGTTGTATCCATGAGGTTACACTATTGCAATAGAATATAATTTGTGTTAATAACTTGTGTGCTTGTAGTGGGGATGGATAGGAAGTGGTTTCAAGAATTGGCGGTTACGTATTACAACCCTAAATGCCAAACACAGTGGTTGATGAAGTGTTGGTTCCGCAAAAACATGCTTCACAATATTTTTTTCTGAAAACAAAAAACAGAACTGTAGTACCACGTGGTATCTCAGAATACTAGCATTGACAAAGTTTTCAAGCTAAGAAAGAACGACAGCGTTTAACACCTAGATGCGACATCCCAGTGTGAAACTCTGCATGGCTTTCCATTGAAAATATACCGGCGGCGACAAGTTTGAGATATGTGTGCTTCAAAAAAAAGAGCAGAGCAGTCGTTCATTAAAACGTTCCATTCTTTTAAGCCTACAAATGTAGATTCTGATGCCACGGTTTTCCATCTCTACCTGTGTAGGTTCGACTGGCCACGATCTTGCGACGACCCTCAAAGGGTTCAAAGACGACGGGATTATCCGATTTAGAACAAGCGAACATGGTTGGCCCGTAAAAACAGCCCAAATTGGCTTCCCACTGCCAAGCCCCGCACTTTTCGTCGGCACAACAGGCCTGCATGCAGTTTTCGGCACTGGCACTGGCGTGCGGTGGTCGCAGATCACCCAAACCAAAGCACTGTCCAGGTTGTTCGTTGGGGTTCCACGTACTGGTACTGCAGGCCTTGTCGCGCTGATCCAAACCTCGTGACTGACGTACCAAGAATTGTCCCTGCCATGGAACGGGTGCTTTTTCGTGACAGTACGCTATCGGTCCGTCTCCTTCCATGCCGAGTCGCGTATCTTCTCCCATCATACAACCAGTATCACGCCGATACTGCCACGTTATACATTCGGATCGCGAACAACAGCCCTCGGCACATTCGGCTGCCGACGAAAATCCCGCAACAGGCTTGACAACACCCGGACAAGCACCCACCAGATTTTCGTTGGGTTTCCACGGAGATGTAGGACAATCTGGAATACCTTCCATCGAGGTTGTTGTTGCTGCAATTGCTGATGTCGTTCTTGCTGCTGCTGCTGCATCAGTCGCAGCTTGACCAATTGGTGGTTGTCGTTCTGTTTGTGGTGTGGTAGATCGCAACATTGCCGCTGTTGTCGTGTTATGTTTATGGAATGTTTCAGGTAGCTCTCCAGTACGCTTGTGTGCAGCACGAAGTACAAAAACTCCCACCATTGGACCCAACAGCAGAATTGCAGCGACTACTGGTTGCAATAAGGCAATGAACCGGTGCTTCAACATGCGTTGAGAATTTTTTGATCCATCTTCATACAAAGCACTGCTGTTGCTGTTTGCACTTCCACCTGCCGCATCCACCACTTCCTGTGCATGCTTTTTTCGACCAGGATATTTAGGCGATCGTCGCTTTCCACCACCTGCACGTAATGATCGGACCATCTATCTTTCAAGTCGAATCAAACTAAATTGAGGAACAGGTTTTGCTTTTTAACTATGATTGATTCAAGCAGTTAGAATAAGAAGAGTTGAATACTCTCTTGGTCGTGTTGCGAGACTACTACTGTTAGTAATAGTAGAGAAGTACTGTAGACTTCTTACTTATTACAATTAGATGTATGTAGTACAAGCTATTAGTACTACTGGGCCATTCCTGAAATAGAGGCGCACCAAATACTTGAAGCCAGACCACTTCTCATGCGAAAAATTTAATTAGAGGAAAGTTTGGCTCATGAAGCCAAATCGAGCGCAGACGACTCGTCCACT
>Ga0100392_1005804_pt1 | contig 10841 bp, 5 predicted proteins | sample CryGeymeta201516_FD_81548 | JGI IMG/M metagenome (GOLD analysis project Ga0100392, IMG submission 81548) | Groundwater microbial communities from Crystal Geyser aquifers in Utah, USA - Crystal Geyser metaG 2015-16 | ecosystem: Environmental > Aquatic > Deep subsurface > Groundwater | place: USA... | reverse complement strand
GATGTGCCCACGCTAATTGCTGCTGGGACAAGACAACCACCAACAACAAAAACAACGTACAGTGCACCGACGATTCTAATAGTTGTGGAGATTACAAGGATGTTTGCGATTTTCTAAACGATCTCGATTCAGCTAGTACAGGCGGATCAGGCAGTGGTATTGGCAAAGAGTGGCCCTGCCCCGATGCTCCCCAAGGGCTCAGTGTCTACTGTGATCCAAGTGAAATGGAAGAAATCAGTCTTCACATTTGCCAAGATCGTTGCGCTGAGGCCGAGTGTTGCTGGAAGGACGACGTGGATAGCTGTGTATCGACCTACCCGGTTCAAGCGTGCCACGACTATACCCAAGCTTGTAGTATTCTCAATGATTTGGCCACGGCTGCAGGAAATTCGCACGATACGACGTCGGAAACAGCACCATCGGGAGCCACGTCTTCGACGGCTGCCAACATTCCTGAGCCCCCCAGCAACTTGTCCGAGATTTGTGATAATGAGAAAATTACAAATTCCGAGATCGGAGGGGAAGCCTTGGTGCAATGTGAAAAAATTTGCTTGACAGCATCTTGTTGTTGGCAACCCAACTCTGACAATCCTTGTACCGGGGACGAGAAATGCACCCCCTACAATGAAGTGTGCCAACTTTTTGCCAAACTTTTTGCCAAACCAGATGACTATAACCCCAATGCAGAGACGCTGCCACCTATTGTCAGTCAAGTTCCAGAAGCAGCCAGCAACATTGCCACCACCTGCAGTGCCGATGTTCTGAAGCCATCAGTCGAAAATGGAAGATTCATTGTGGAATGTGAGAAAGAATGCCTAAGAGGAGCTTGTTGCTGGAAACAAAATCATCCAACTGTCTGCCCAGACTCTGATGAATGTTCTGCCTACATGGAACCATGCGCTGACAACCTCGTTGCCGCATTGTTGAGCTTGCAAGGTGGTGATGAGGGTGACGATAACACATCTTTGGTACCAGAAGCTGCCAGTGATATTGCCATAACATGCAATCCAGAAAATTTGAAAACTACGGTGGAGAATGGAAAATTCCTTGTGCAATGTGAGAAAGAGTGTCTTGCTGGAGCATGTTGCTGGAAAGAGAATAGTCCAAATCCTTGTCCAAATGATTCCATGTGTTCTGCCTACAAGGAACCATGCGGTACAAACCTGGTGGAAGCTTTGACTGTTCTGGAGAGTGCTCTCCAGGAGAGTGAGGGTGCATCAGCTGTGGTGCCACAGGCAGCCAGCAACATTGACTCAATCTGTAGTCCTGGTAATTTGAAGGCTACTGTGGAGAACGGAAAATTCCTTGTGGAATGTGAGAAGGAGTGTCTTGCTGGAGCTTGTTGCTGGAAGGAGAATGACCCTAATCCTTGCCCAAATGCCCCTGAGTGTTCTGCCTACATGGAACCGTGTGGTACAAACCTTGTGGATGCATTGGTGAAATTAGAATATGACAGTTCACCTGTTGTGACAGAGGCAGCTGCTGATATTGATCAGGTTTGCAGTCTTGATGTCTTGAAGCCATCTATAGAAGATGGGAAGTTTATTGTGGAATGTGAAAAGATTTGCCTTGCTGGAGCTTGCTGCTGGAAGGAGAATAGCCCAAATCCTTGCCCGGATGCCCCTGAGTGCTCTGCTTATATGGTACCTTGTGCTACAAACCTTGTGGATGCATTGCTGAAGTTGGAATATAATGGTCCACCTGTTGTGCCAGAGGCAGCTGCTGATATTGACCAGGTTTGCAATGCTGATATTTTGAAGGCTGATTCTAAAGGCGGAGAAATGATTGTGGCATGTGAGAAAGAGTGTCTTGCTGGAGCTTGTTGCTGGAAGGAAGACACTCCAACTCCTTGCCCAGATGCTCCTGAGTGCTCTGCCTATGTGCAGCCTTGTGGTACAAACCTACTGGAGGCTCTTTTGTTCATTGAAAATGGGGGTAACGAAGTTAATCATGTATCTGCACCTGCTCCAACACCCATGGTACAAAACAATGTTCCTGAAGCAGCAAGTGACATCGATATGACGTGTGATCCTGAAGTCTTAAAATTGAGTGTCTCCAATGGAGAATTTATTGTTGAGTGTGAAAAGAAGTGTTTGTCTGCTGCTTGCTGCTGGAAAGAAAATCACAGTACAATTTGTCCTGATGCACCAGAGTGTTCGGACTATGATGAGCCTTGTAAAAAGAACTTGCTGACAGCCTTGGAGTTACTGAACAGCCAGGATCACACACTTGACATTCAAAGCATTGTGCCTCCAGATCCTCCGTCGGACCTGTCGCAGATCTGTTCCCAAACCAACATCATTGACATGCAAGGGCTAGAAAAATGTCGTGAAGAGTGCTCATCTGCTAGTTGCTGCTGGGAAATTGGCTCTGCCTCCTGCAGTTCCAACAACAATTGTCAAACTTTTAAAACCGAATGCGAGTTGATGCGAAAAGAATTGAACTTGGATGGGAACAACCGCCGTATGCTGCGACATGTTTAAATTTTATTTCGAAGGAGAACAGAGGGGAAAATTCACATCGTGAATAACTACGATATAATATAAACATTAAGAATAGGATATATGTAAGGACGTATTTCTGGTTTCGAGTGTCATGAGATGGTTTCAATGAAACCAGATATTGGAGTCCACAGCAGTGCTAGTAGGGTCTAGGATCTAGGAGATATGACCGAGTCGCACCTTGTTGAAACGAAACAATATTTGGACGATCATGAGCTGCAACGCAAAAGAAAAACGGGAGAGCAAGGCAGAAATGTGAATAGCTTTTTGTGAATTCTCGTTTCTCGTGCATCAACATATCCTCAACAGAGGTTTTGCTAATTATTTACCAGGTAGTTGCGAACGAAGCGATGAATGCGCAACTAAACACGTCTTGTGGTGTATTATTATGAATTATGATAGTATTGTGACTATTAAAAAAATATTATGATACCAACAAAACTATGTCCAGGTGGACCAAGTGGAACATTTCAGTTTAGCGATCCTGCACAGTCAGTTTAGCGATCCTGCATATTATTATTAGCGATCCTGCATGTTTCAATTCATGGCGCGAAGACTGTTCGCATGTGCAATAGGACTTCTGTACAGGGTACGGTTACAGCTTACTACAGGTTTATTAAATTTATTCTAATACTACTATCTGTATCTAGACTATCTATCTCTCTATCAGACTGTCTGTACACTAGATTCTTACACCAGATCACAAACCTGAAGTGGTCTTGCTGCCATTAACTTTTATTTTCGCGAAGAGGTCCGAAAGACAGTACAACAAACAACTGAATCCGAAATCCGAATGCGTCCGCTTCTACATTGGCCCGTCTTGCTAACCTGGGTGTCCTTTCCATCAATGGTGTTTTCTACCAAAATCATAACGATTGGGGATTCATATAGTGCAGGCATTGGCATTAATATTCACGAGAATCCACAATAGACGGAATCTCTATGGCAGAGACAGAAAATAGATGGAATCGAGTACAACCTCGGCGAAAATGGTTTTATTTTTGGGCGGTGCACGAGATACCTAGAAACCACACCGGGGCCTCGTCTTGCCAAAGAACAAAATCTAGAATCAGTTGTGTTAGCCTGTGGAGGAGCTACAATTCCCAATTTACAAGATCAATTTGACTTATTGCTCGAAGAATACCCAGAAGAGAGGGCTGTCAACTTTAGAGGATCTACTATCCTCTTCACAATAGGTCTGAACGACACTGAAAGCGAAGATGGCCACTACTGGTTTCGTGTTCTAGTCAACTGCTTAGCGAAGTTTTTTGATGGCGGTGCTAAGTGTGCGAGGAGAAATGAAAACCAATTATCTAACACTGACGACATTCAAAGCAATTTATTGATTTTCGTCGAACGACTTGTGGCCGAAGCCAGCGAAGCCAAAATCCGGATCTTTGGATATGGAAAGCTCTATCAAAGAAAAGGAAAAGATTGTGAAGCCTTTGGTGTCAGCAATGAATTAGCGGACTTGTTAGACGAGGATTATTTTGGTGGTGTCAATTCTGTTTCTGCTTCCATTGCTGCTACAATTAAAACAGCCAACCCGAAAGTAGATATCAAATACGTCGATCCAACCGATTACTTAACAGTCGGTTCTTGCAATCCTAATAAGGATTTGCAGCATTTGAACGGCTTCTCACTGATAGGGCTCCCAATCAATGCGATTTGTTACCACCCTTCCCAGCTCGGGTACGATCAATATTATCATGCGCTCAATGATAGTCTTTGAAGAAAGTAGTTTGTCAGGTTTTTGTTTGACTAAGCGAAAAACTTCGAAGAAAAGAGAATCAGCATTCTTGCCCTAGGGCGCGATCGATCAATGAAGCAGCCAAATAGTCTCGAGAGCGCGGTGACGTTTGCACTTTGAGTTCGAGAACGCCCCTCTAGGCATCCTTCCATTTTGCTCAAACCCATATTTCTAAGATATTCAAGCAAATTCTTGCCAACTGAGTGGTGCAATTTCTAAATGACAAACTGGTGTTGACCTGGAACTTACGTCCTTGGTAGACAGACACTCATCAAAATAGATGACGGTGGCTTCTTCCTGTTTCAAAGACACCGGGGCCGTTCTAACCAAAATATCACCAAGTGCAAACAAGTTGAGGACGCAAATACTACTTAGATGACATCACTGCAACTGCAAAGCTATCGACTTGCTTTCCTTGTCAACCTACACTCGTTTTACGGTACCGGTCGAATGTCAGAAAGATTAGTGACATAGGGTTCGTGTTATCAGAAGATACCTTGATTTTGGATGGGCTGGCTCGTCCCGAAGCACGATTCGAACAGAGTGCGCTGGCTATTACTAGTAGCCTATTAGACTAGTCTACTACTAGTAGTCTACATAGTGTATCAATTTTTATCAATAGTAGCTTCTAGTACGTGTTACCAGTAGTAGCCTACTACAGTATGAAAGTTGCTTCTGATGAGGTGTCAACATCATCATCATCATCAGAACCGAATTTGCCACTCTAATTTTTTCCTTTCCGAATGATTCAGAACTCATTATTCGGATGACACCGCTCCTTTATTTATTATTAGAGCACAATCCTTTGGTTTCCCTGACCCACCATCATACCATTATACCTAAAATTAACTTACTAACCTTTTTATTATTTGGATTCACAAGACAACGATGTTATTTTCTCGATCGCCTTATCTCGCCTTCGTGGCAGTACTCCTTTCCTCCAGCACCTCGATGCACTCGGTCATTGGGTTTGTGACCCCAGCCGTCTTCACCAGTCGGCACAACAATGTGATGCTTTCCTCAGATTCGTCGACCCTCCTTCGCGACTCGGAAAATAACCGTGCCATACCATTACCTCTGACGACCTCAGATCTGGAACGGCTGACAGCTCTGAAGGCTCGTCACAAGACGATTCCCTTGATGATTATGGATCCCTTGGTCCCGGGACAATCAATTTCCTTTCAAAGGTGTGTTTAATATTCTACGTCCGTTTGCTTTGATAGAGTATACTGGCCGAGCCTGACAGAGAGATGTTAAAAAAAATTGTATCATTGCATTCTTAATTTTTTGCTGCTAACATTCATTTATTTGATGCCTACATTGCGCATTATTGCAACAATATTCTATTAAAATAATTGAACCATCCCACACGCCGCAATCACAAAATAAAATTACCAATTCAAAAGTGCGGATCCAAGGTTTCACAGTCTGGTTCACTATGTTTTGAGTGGAGAAGGTGAAATTGGCATTGTCGGGTTTAACCCTCAAACTGGAAAGCCCCTTTCGGTAGGTGTCACACTTCCTGTCCATCCAGAAGATGTGGTGGTTGACAAAAGTACCAAAGTTGTCACCCTCAATGTACAGGCCAAGGACCGTTTCGAAGTACAGGGTCAGCCATGGATGTTTGATGATGATGCCACTATTACTCGGGAGGGTGACGAGGATAATGCCGATGCCGCTTTTTATTTGGCCGATGTTAAAACCGTAGATGGCCGCAGAGAAGCGCCGTTGACCGATGAAGCCGCTGTTACTACTCAAAATCTGGCAGATCAAATCCCCAATCTAATTGGTACATGGGTTCACCATTTAGTGACAAAGAACAAAGCGGATGCCTTGAAAATGGAATCACGTATGATGGATTTGGGACCTCTTCCATCAAGCTGGACCGAACAGGCACTATGGATCGCGGCTTTGTTGAATCCTACATCTTCAGATATGGCAGAAAGTGAAGATCGTGTTTGTTTAGAAATCCGCCCGGCCATGCTATCCTGCAAAAATGACCACGAACGTATGATTTTGGCCACAACCGCTCTGCAATCTAGTATTGACCATGTATCTGGCAAGAACAAAATGTTCTAATCATTTTGCTTCTGAATTTGATTATTATTACACCTGCTGACTGGATAAAAACGTAACCAGACACTCAAACATTTACTTTCCCTGCTTGCAAGCCGACGCCAGGGCTTCAATGACGCAATTTGCATTACGATTCATCACAAAACGGAAGCTTTTTGGATTTTTCCAGGCACGTACTTCCAAAAATCTTCGTCGACCAATTCAACACCTCAAAAATTGACAATCCAAGCCACACACATGAAGGTAAAACGCTTTACCACATTCGCACCAAAACATTTCATGACAATTTGACGAAAGTGAGCGCGACACAATTTTTTATCCTCGCGCCTTTTTGGAGCTGCTGTACTTTAATTCTAGTTGCTTATATATCTATGCTATATCTATGTTGTACAAGGGGTTATAACTCGGTAGAGAGCGTTCTGGAACTTTTTTCTGTTTACGGTGATGACAACCATGGCAACCACTATACTAGCAGCAGATCATGGAGGTTTGGGATATTCTTGCTCTGCTACGACACTTTCGCTGTTATTTCTTCTACTTTTGCTACTGAGTACTACCGTAGCTAGTAGAGTAGTAGCTACGTGCTCTACAAGACGACTGTTTTGGATAATTTTTACTGTACGGAGTAGGCTCTACTAGTTACTCTGTAGCTAGTTGCTCCCCTAGCTAGCGAAGTACTGGCTGGTAGTCGAGTAGTACTCTAGTACTCTTCTACAAGGTACCTGGTACCATACTAGTAGTAGCTAAAAGTAGGAGTAGACTAGAGACTACTCGAGTAGCGCACAATAGTAGTGAATAGTCTCCTTTGTGAATGCTCAAATGAAGAAAGGGTGCGCGACCTATTTGCGCGTCTTCCTGGCGTTCTCTATTCAATTGTTTTGAATAATGTTAAGTGATGACCCTCAAAGGGCATGATCGAAGAGTGCAGCGAACTAACTTTTTTAGATCCGCACTTTCTATCAGCCAACAGCAGTGTAGACAGCATAGTACAATTAGACTGAACAACGAGTAAAAATCCCAAAACAATTATCTCTTGATCTGTTTAAAACAGATTGTTTCACCTTGCCCCCTTCTACTAATAATTACTTACTTGATACAATGGGCGGTGGCGGCTGGTGGTATGTTCCAAAGGTATGGACTGAAGTCGGAGACCTATTAGTTGAGGATTGATGTAGGATTGTGGGCCTGAATCGGCGTTTTCATTTTTTACAGACCAACTTGCAATCAACAAGCTTGTTTGCTTGCCCTCAGTGGATTATCTTTGCTGGCAGTGAGCATCTGCATTGATGTTTTGGTTGAGAATGTGCCACTGCTATGAACTCTATATCTTCAAAGAGCAACGTAATCATATCATGATTCTTACACATCTTGTCTGCTTTTGCTACTCTACCGAAAACTACTAGGTCTGGTCTCCTGCAGGAGGCTGGTGGTGCAATCCTCCGAACTGGAAAAGAAATACGGCTGTTGCTTACTTGATAGTCGGTGCGATGACAGCTTGCGTCTTTAAGATTTCTGCCGATAAGGAGCGTCGACCCATTCCTCCTCGCGTTCACATTCCATCACAATATTGGTGCAAGCATGCGAAGCAAGACGACCCTAGCCTTTCTTAAGGAAATGCATTAGCCTCTGTCGAGTGACGATCCACTAGAGAATGTATGGACGCTTTAGGTATCTAATCCCAAACTTTTAGACGCCTTTGCATCCTTCAGTCTTCTATTGTTTTCTATGCGTAGTGGTTAGTACAACAACAAACAGTCAATCTAGCAAATAAGTTGTATCGCAAAGTTCGTGATAATAATATCTAAAAAATCTCAAATTGACTAGTCTACCAGCTTGAATATAGAGCCGTTGTGAAAATTTAAGCAATAGCAGACGTAAAAATCATGTCACATCCCTGTCACACCCACACACCCAAACCTTTTAAGGCGGCAATTGCAGGAGGGAACGAGGAGCTTCACAAGGTTCGTCAACGTCGTCATCTGCCAATAGCTTTTGCACGACAGTAGCACGCGAAAGAGTAGGCTCGCATGGACTAGGTGCGCAGTCAGACACGAGCCCTTCTGGAACGATTTGGGTCGACTTTGCCGTGCCACTGGTAGTTATGTATGGTCCCCAGCTACTTAAAACCTGTTCGTCCGCTTGTTCTGGATCGGCGTCAAGAATATTCGCCGCAAAAGCTGCCGCAGCTTTTTCTCGTCTGCGCTCTGCCATGCGAGCAATTTTGTTTCGCACAATTTTTCGCCAGTAGCTGCCATCTTCATTGGGCTGGATGACGGTTACACTGCCTTCGATATCGTACATGAGTATCGCCTGATCTCTTTCTGCTTCTTCCTCACCTGGCCCAGCTTCCACTGTCGCTTCAACAACTGCAATCTTCTTGCCCACGAGTTCATCTTTCGAAACTACAAGGCCAAGCGGGGCCAAGGTAGACCTATCATATTCCAGCAACATGCCATTGCACATGCCGAGGACGCGACCCGAACTCAACCTCCACCATGCTCGATCATCTTCATGAACTGGTTTCTTGGCAAGGATAGCATAGCCCGCCTCTGCAACCCCCTTGATGTGATTCTCATCACCGACATGTGGTGTGTAGACCTTAAAGTAATCATCATGTTCGTAAGCTTCATCACCGTGGGCGTAGACGCCAACTTCATTTAAATCGTCTTGGTACGTAATAGTAGCATCGACGCGAACCTCCCCGTCTTTATCATGATCTACAGTGCAGACTTCAAATCCGTCCTTGTTCCCTCGAATCAAACGACTTTGCCGGCGGCCGTCCCTCGAGGTACCCTCCCTCATGACACTGGTTTGACAAAATACGCAGCTTCCTCTGCCTTCTCCTTCTGTTGGAAACGTAATGCTATCTTGGTAATCCTGACCAAGGTGAAAATGTCCAGATAGCCAAGCCTTGACGCAGCGATGCTCTCGTACAAGCTCAATGAATTTTCGGCACATGTCTTCATCTGAATGATTCAACCAACAGCAACCATTTACGACATGATTCTCTTGAAGCACTCGCAATCCAGATCCATTTGGGGGGGCATGTGAAAACACAATGACTTTCCAGCCTTCTTCTGCGGGGTGGGTTACCAGCAAATTTTCAAACCAGTCAATTTGCTCTTGATCAATGATGACCTCATGACTCGTGTAAGGGGCATCACGAAAAACAGTCGAGCACAAACCAATCAACAGGGTTTTATCGGCAATCTCCCGAAAAAATTGTGGAGTAGACTTGTTGTGAGCCTTGAGAAAGGCATTTAAGTTTTCTTCGTCCGTTTTAAACTCATCAATTCCCTCCAGATCATGATTTCCACCAACTACTTCATAAGGAACACGAAAACTGCTAAGGTAGGAGGAGGCAATCTCATGGCAAAGACTGGTCCCTGAAAACAATTCATCCTCGTTGTTTGGATTATGGTCACAGTATTTGCTTTCTCCCAGGTCTCCCAAGGAAACCATTGCTACATTGTCGGTTCGTTTGCGTTCTTTCTCCAGAACTTGCAGCCACTGTTGCCGACCGACCGTATAATCATCTAGCTTTCGAGGGTCGATATGAAGGTCACCAAGCACCCCAACGGCAAAAGAAGATGGATCATCCTCGACTATCCTGTTCTCTTCGTTCTCGGAAGGAGCATTTCTATTGATGAAGTTGGATCTTAATGATGAAAGCCGATATTTTCCATATCCTGCTGCTCCCGCTGGTCCAAATCGAGTCGTCAGAAAGCCTTCCACGAAAAATAGGGTAAGGAGACTGCTCAGGGCGAAAAGCACGATTTTGTTGTTAGTTTGGCTGCTCATGCTTGAGTGGAAGATTGGATTATTCTGGTGGTCTTTGTTGATTAAAATTGAAAAAAGAACCCTGTTTGAAGTTTGAACGCTGTGTACAGTAGTAATTTGTTGAATGTTGAATTGTTCTTTTTGAAAAGGCGAAAAATCTTTGTTTGAAACCTCTTAGAATTTCCTTCTGTGGTGATGAGCATCTATCATGAATAGATTTCCATGATTCCGAGTCATGGGGCAGGTATCCAGAACAGCACAGTATGCAAGACGTAGTAGCGGTAGGCCTACTAAAGTAGCTAGGTCTAGCCTTCGTGAAACTCTGGAAGCGTTCAACTCCACCAGTAGCTGGCTGACTGATTATTATCCTATGGAAGACCAAGAGACTAAAAATCTGCAGATCTCTGCAGATCTGCCGTGGATACCTTGTATATTATAATCCTGCTGCTTTGCCCTAGCTAGCCCACCATTACGGAGATCAGTTGAACGCGCACTCACTTCCATGGAGTCACAGGAGATAGCGTTGGCAGCATCCTTGGCTGGTCAGGTGCTTCTACTGGAAACCCCTTATGTTGGTCAATGGGCTGATGCTTTAAAAAAAAAAATGAACATCTAATTTACGGGGATCACAACTATGGCGCCCGCAGGGCGCCAAGGTCACCCGAAGGCAACCATTGGCACCCCGAAGGGTGACATAGTTGATCACAACCGGACCACACCCTCCATGGAGGAGG
>Ga0100392_1005766_pt1 | contig 10872 bp, 9 predicted proteins | sample CryGeymeta201516_FD_81548 | JGI IMG/M metagenome (GOLD analysis project Ga0100392, IMG submission 81548) | Groundwater microbial communities from Crystal Geyser aquifers in Utah, USA - Crystal Geyser metaG 2015-16 | ecosystem: Environmental > Aquatic > Deep subsurface > Groundwater | place: USA... | reverse complement strand
GTTTCAATCCACGCCTCCCATGCGGGAGGCGACTTGCCGATCGGCAAATCAATCCATGACCTGACAGTTTCAATCCACGCCTCCCATGCGGGAGGCGACTCATGGCTGGCTCAATTGCGGGACAGCAGGGAAAGTTTCAATCCACGCCTCCCATGCGGGAGGCGACTTATCAATGCGATACGTGTGGCGTAGAGATAAGAGTTTCAATCCACGCCTCCCATGCGGGAGGCGACGTTTGCGCTAATCGTAATCTCAACGGATTCTCATGTTTCAATCCACGCCTCCCATGCGGGAGGCGACTTCAGGCAGGTTACGCCTGTTCGGGTTTCTCGCCGTTTCAATCCACGCCTCCCATGCGGGAGGCGACTGCAAAATATGGTGCTATTAACTCAAATCCACCCATAGGTGGTGACAATCACAAGAAACAATAAACTACAACGTAAGAAATCAGCCCGAAAAAAGAAATATGGGGGATGTTAAGGTGCAAACTTTATGCGAACCTGCCGATGAAATTATGTTCACTTCTGGTTCGCATCTCAAGTAATCAACGTGCCCTCCAAATCTATGCTGGGTTTCGCGCCAACGTGTTCCACGCGACTGCGCCACTCGTCGCCCAGGTAGTAGTAGCGGAGACTGTCCACATCGGGGTCAATAATTTTTTCCAAAGCGGCTTGCAATTGCTTTAAGCGCGCCGAGTCAATGATACATTCAAATACCGAGTTTTGCACGCGCTGGCCGTAATCCTGGCATTTTTTGGAAACTTTGCGCAGGCGGCTTTTGCCAGTCTCGGTTTCAGTGCTGACATCGTAAGTGATAAGAACCATCATAAGAAAATCTCCAGACCAGGCAGACATGACAGGTTTTCGCAGAGCCTTAATGGATCGAGCGCCGCGCCATTCATAGAAGTCTGATTAACTCGCGCCACGATAAAACCTGTCATGTCTCTACCCTTAATTCCAGAAGAAGGGCGGATAGGCGTCGAGGTCGCCGCGCAGAAAGCGGGCGAGGAGCATGGCCTGGACGTGCGGGATCAGCCCAAAGGGAATCCGCTCGTTGAGGTACGGGTGGACGATCTCCTCTTTCTTGCGTTCCTGCCAGGCGGTCAGGACGGCTTTGCGGGTGTCGTCATCCATCAGGATGCCGCCGCTTTCTTTTTGCGCGAAGCCCTTGCCTGTGACCTGTTTGCGGTTGACGAGGGAAAGCGCCAGGCGGTCGGCAAAGACGGGACGGAGTTCCTCCATCAGGTCGAGCGCGAGCGACGGGCGGCCGGGTCGGTCCTGGTGCAGGAATCCCACGTACGGGTCCAGCCCGACCGTTTCGAGGGCCGAGGCGACCTCGTTCGTCAGGAGCGTGTACAGGAACGAGAGCAGGGAGTTCATGTTGTCCAATGGCGGACGCCGCGAGCGTTCCTTGAAGGCGAAATCCTCACGCTGTTGCAGAATCAACTGGTCGAACACTCCAAAGTAGATTTTTGCCGCGCTGCCCTCGAAGCCCATCAAGTCGCCAACGGACTTGCACGACTGAATGGCTTTGAGCGTCTCCTTCATGAAGTTCGATGCGCCTGTCAGCGACTCAACGTTCACCAGCATGGCATGATCGCGGACGGCGCGGTCGAGTACCTTTCGGCAATTGGATATTTTCCCAAGCAAAAAGGACGCGGCGATGGGGACGCTCTGCGCCTCCTGCTCCGAGACCTCATACTGCTTCTTCCGCAACAGAACGTTTCCCTTGACCTTGCCCGTGACGCGCGCCTGGAAGCGTCCGTTCGGGGTGAGAAAACACAACCCGATGTTGCGCTCGGCGCACGCGCCCATCAGCGCGGGACTCGCGCCCTGCCACGTGAAGCAGACGATGTTCTCGACGTTGTGCAAAGGCAGGCGCGTCGAAGTCTGCTCGTCCTTTTTGACGACAATGTTTTCGCCGTCGAGGGAGAGGAAGGCTTCGGGCGTGAGGATGTAGAGAACGTTACCGAGTTTTTTCATACTGCGCATCCCGTCATTGCGAGCGAAGGTCGAGTAGCCCGTGTTCTTCGGGTGTATCGAGACCGAGCGAAGCAATCTCCTCCACGACGCGGGGATTGCTTCGTCGGGAAGTGCGCCCTCCTCGCAATGACGGTGACTGTGAATGCTGAATTCATGCGTTCTCGATCTGCTGTTTGATGTACTTCGATGCAGGCATAACCTTCTCCTGCAAATTGGGCAGGCACACATCCGCCAGCGAGCAGGAGCGGCAGGCTTTGGAGGTCTTGACGCGCGGGGTGTAGCCGCGTGAAAAGTAGGCGTGCATTTCTTCGGACATCTCACGCACCAGGCCGCGCAGTTCGGCGGTCAGTTCCACCTCGACGCGGTGACGAGTCTCGCCGTAATACAGCCAGCCGCGCGGGATCGTCACCGAAAGCATTTCTTCGAGACAGATGGCCTGGGCGCAGAGTTGCGCTTCGTCGCAAGGATCGCGTTTCTCTTTGCCGCGCTTGTATTCGACGGGCGCGGCAAGATACAAGCCGTCCCTGTTTGGAAGTTTCACTCCCTCGGGCGAGGCCGTGAACTCGACCACGTCGCAGACTCCCGACAGTCCCAACCGATAGGAGGCAATCGGCACCGACCGCGCCGTGATGACCCCGTTCCTGGTTTCGGTGAAGAAGGGGTCATCGGCGCGCTGGTGCATAATTCTGCCTTCGGCGGTGAGCGCGTTTTCCTTCCACTGCTGTTCGATGTGGATCAGCGCCCACTGCCTGCGGCAAAACAGGAAGTGCTGGATGCCCGAGAGGGGGAGCAGGTCGTCGGGGGTGTATTCGGATTTCATTACTCGCCGTCAAGCGGCTCGCACTTCAAGCCATCCAATTTGCCCAACGTAATATCGTAATCTTCGATGCTCTTGGGCTCTTCCACACCTTCCTTGACGCGCACATTAAGCAGGCGATGGACTTTGGCGGAGGAATACTGCCCGTTGGGGCTGTTGTGTTCCCACCAATAGACCTTGAAGACTTCCATGCTTCCTTCGGGGCGCGCCGAAGATGCGTCGTTGCGGAACAGGGTTGTCAATGCTTCTTTGATTGCCTTTGCGTCATCATCGGCGAAGCCTGTTTTGGTTGCCAGTTGCGGATTCATGCTTCCATAAAATACATAGACGCCATGGTCCACGCGATGCTTCATGCCCATTGTGTCGGAGCCTTTTTCAGTTCCATCGCCTTCTAGATTGACGCTTTTCGTAATCTGTATGCTGGAGATACGATCCAGCACGGGAGAAACAGAAAACGCAGGATGAAGCGAGACGGGACCTCGGACACTCTTGGAGACGCTTTTATCTTCGCCTTCATCAGCCCCTGTTTCGCCAGCATCCGCGCCTTTCTTTTTCTTGCCCTTCGCTTCGCTCCCTTTGAAGGGAAAAACCTGACCAAAGGCTCGGACATCAAGCCATGTATCACAGGATTTCTTGGTAAGTTCTTTGTCGTTCACTATTCCCTTTCCAAGAACACCCATAAGCCTTTCCTTAAGGCTTGGATATGGGTCATTACGGTTGTCAGCAGATTGAACGAAGATGGAATGTCCCATATCCATCAGGCGATTTCTGATTTTTCGTTTGATAGCAACATCGGAAATTTCGCCCTTTCCTTCATAGTCATAGCGCGGACGATTTCCGTTTAGGGGGTCGCCGTTCGGGTTGGCATTGTTGACGCTCACGATTACAGCAAAGTCAATTTTGTTCTTGAGGGCGGTCATGGCAGTTTCTCCTTATTAGTTGGTAGTGTTGGATATTTCAGAATTTTCATTCTCGCCGTCCATATCTTCCGCACGGCTGTTTGGACGGAGAAATTCCCGTTGGCAATGGTAACCCAACAAGAATTCACCGCTCAATCTTTTGTCGCTGACGAAATCTTCGGAATTGAAGGATGCAACAACATCATCAATCATGCGTTGGCGCTTTATGGATTTACCTCCCAACCTTGCTTTGTATGGAGTCAACGCCAATTCAATCGTCCGCCACGTACTGTGTGGTCGTTCCGCAAATCGCTGCATCAATCGAGCGGCATTTGTAGCCCGACTTTCATGTGCTTCCTTCAGCGCCCATGCTTCCAGGCTGTCTGCCAGCGCAAGCAACCTTCCATAGAGGTAATCTCTGGTCTTTCTGGTTTCATCGAGTGACATATCGTATTTCTCCTTTTCTTGTTTGAATTTTTTGAACAGTGAGCAGGCGATGGTAAGAACTTTATTCCATTGCCAATCTTCCAACGCTACCCTATTTGATGCTCGTCTCACGGCAGACTCGACAAGGTCACGCGGGATGGGCTGACCGTCTACGATGCATGGAAGTAATCGGGCAACGGTTGCTTTGCGAAGTTTTTTGTCCATCTCAAACTTACCTTCCCTGTTTGTTGCATAAGCGGCTTCGGCAACGTCATCTGGGGCGGGCGCGCCGACAAACGGGACATTATTTTTTATCGTTTTTCCGCTTTGCTTATCCCGAATCTCTCCGTAATGGTGTTGCCAAGCGCAGGACTCATGCCAGTCGTCTATCCTCTTCAGGTAGTCGGAGCCTGCCAAATCGCGGTAATAGGTGATTGCCATGCGCCCTGTTGTGGCAGAGTCCAATGCCATGACAACGACTTCGTCGGTGTTACTAAGTTCCTTGCCGTAGCCAGCAATCCTGTTTCTGAGTTTGATACCCAATTCCTGGGCGGTGTAAGCGTTTGGGTCTTCTTCGATTGGCGCGTCGCCCCACAGCAAGGTTTCTGCGCCATTTGTGGGTTGTGGAACAAGTTTGCCCGAAGTCGCCCAGGCGACGATTGCCAGTTTGTCTCTGTTGTAACCCTGACGACCGATAAGCCAGCGAAGAGCGAAGTGGGCTTTTTGCGTGGTTTCAAACCCAACCGTTGCGGCTTGGTCTGGAAAAGTGAATCGCCCAAGAAAAGTAAACCCACATCCATCGTCAATTGTTACTTTACCAGTTTTGTTTCTGGATTTTCCCGAAGAAATTAGTTTTGCTTTGTCGCCGTCATTTCGTATTTTGGCTGGATGCTGGTCAGCAGAAAAACTTTCTTTACCTGTGACATAGCAAAGCGCCTTTGTCTCTTTAGTGGATGAGTAATAATCAATCCAACTCTGGATTATCTCTGGGTCACTCCAGACCGCAGATTCTGGATCGCCTGAAATTTCAACTTTCCATCGCACAAAGGAGTCTGCCTGCCAACTCTTAATCTTTTGTGTTTTTGGGTCAATTCCTCCTGGCAGCAAATCAAAAATATCCAAACCCGCTTTCTTATCCTTCTCGCCAGGTCTTTGAATGAAAAGTTTGCCGTTAGTGTCAACAAACAAAATCTGATGCGCCTCCAAATCGGAAATGACTGTTCCGCGTTTTACATAATCATAAATGGCTTGAACTTTTGTGGGTGTTCCATACCTGACCCAATTCTCCAATAAAGTGATGTAAGACTCGTAATATGGGTCTTTTTCACCTCCGTATTTCTGGTAATCAACCGCAATGTATTGTAGTTTGTCGCAAAGGGAATGCGCCGCTTCTCCGCTGGTTCTGCCAGCCGATTTCTCTGTGCAAGGTATGATCGTCCTTGATTCTTCCTTTGAAATTATCCTTGCACGTCTGAAATCGCCTTTCTCGTCAAGAGTAATTTCGATTTGCGCCTTTTGTGTGGTATGGCAAATAGGGAGCAGTGGAACTTCGTTGTCGTCAGAACCTACCCCAATCATGGATTGACAATTTTCGTATGTTTCATACAAGTTTTGAATCCAGTTCATCTCACACGCTCCCTTCTTCACAGCCTTCGAGTAAGCCTTCTTCCATCAGACCAATCGTGGCGGGCGGGTTTGCCTTCATCGGACGCACGAACTTGCGGATGAGAACTTTCTCGTTAGGATCATCAGGACGCACGAATTTAATCACGCCGTCAATCATTTTCGGACGCCAGAAGCGCGCATAGAATTCGTCTTTTTTGGCTTCATCGGGATAATCGAAGCCATGGAACATCAAGCCAAAGGCGAGTTCGCCATAACCGTCATAATCGCCTATGCCATCACCAAACTTGCACTCTTCCTCATAGCCCTGGCATTCGCGCGTGCCAAGAAATACATCCCGCCTGCCGCCGCGCTCGATCATGCGTTTGGCGACACAATAGTGCTTGTTTTCATTGCGATCTTGCTTCAAATCTTCCCGATTCTTGTTCCACTCGAAATGCGCCTGCACCTGGTATTCGACATCGGAGAGATAGGTGTAGATTGCCAGGTCATTGCCATCTTTGTAATACTTGATGGGCTTGGCGCTGCGCGCCTGGGTCTTGATGCGCTTCATCACCCTGACCTTCTCAATCACCCAGACGAAGGTCGGCTTCCAATACACCGAACTCAGAATCCCTTTCAAGGCTTCGTAAGTAGGAATCTGGTACGAGTATTTTTCGCCGCCAATCTTGGTCAGCGGGTCGGTGAATAGGGCATACTTACCCCACACTTTGAACTCTACGGTATTCGGATATTGCATTGAGACCTCCTTTACACGATTTGGACTTCCATTGGGTTGACAGGCTCTTCGCTCCAGCCAAAGTCTTTGCTGTAATATTGTTTGTCAAGATAAAACACTCCTGCTCCTTTCTGAACCTCGTAGATGGCTCCCGCTTTATACAAATTGTCGAAATCACGCTGAAACAAGTTGACGGAATATCTCTGCGCCTTTTTGAGCAGTTTATACTCTTTTTCGAGTTCTGGCGCGCGGCACAGGTCTTTGATAATCTCATCGCCTTCCTGATACGGAACAACCACACCGCGCGTCGGTGAGTCAATCACACGAAAAGCCTTTGCCGCGCTTTGAAAGGATTGCGGGAACACGATTTCAGGAGCGGTTTTATGAGTTCTCTGATACGCGCCTACGGAAAGCGTATTCAGGGAAAGCAAGTTGAACAAATCATCATCCCTGCCGATTTCTTTCACGCCTACTTTATAACGCATTTCATCTTTCCGCACATAGTAGTAATGCTTAAAATATGCCGCCATTGCCTCCAGCCCAATGAGATTGGGATTGCCTTTGAAATCATCCAAAACGGTCTGGGTTTTTTCTCTACCGATAACAATGTCTTTCAACTTCTCTATGTTCTCCTCATTTGGATTGACAATCCAGACATTCCCCAAGCCTTCGCGCCTCCCGTGACGGTTACAGCGTCCCGCCGATTGAGCAATCGAATCCAGCCCCGCCAGATAGCGGATGACCGCGCCGAAGTCAATATCCACGCCCGCCTCGATGAGTTGCGTGCTGACGCAAATCACAGGTTTTGCTATTTTGGACTTCAGTTTCCCTTTGATTTTGTTCAACATCTTCAGGCGATGGGCAGGACACATATTCGTGCTGAGATGATACAAGTGAATGCATGGAATTTTCCTGTCGGCAATGGCTTGATAAAGCGCGCGGGCGGATTTTTTGGTGTTGACGACAACCAGCACACTGCCTTTTTCATGCAACTGTCCTTCTGCCAGTTCCGCCACTTCCTCCGTGCTCCATCCGCCGACTTTGCGCTTATCGAACACTTCAACTCGCTTCAACCGCTCGAACAGTTCTTCCTCATTCTGAATGATCTTTTGCTCTGGCTTGATGGTCAGTTCTCGGTAAGGATTATCTGGCAATTTGTCGAGCGGCGGCTGGGTGGCGGTGCAAAGGACGACCGTCGCCCCGCAGGTATGCACGAGAAAACGGAGCGCAAGGTTGAACATCTCAATCATGTTGATCGGAATGGTCTGCACTTCATCAAAGATAATCACCGAATTTGCCAACTGGTGCATTCGCCGCGCGCCGCGTGTCCCTGCGCCAAACAACGCTTCCAAAAACTGAACCTGTGTTGTGAGAACCACAGGCGCGTCCCAATTTTGTGCTAGCAGGTTTTGCCTATGGCTTTCTTCTTCGGGCGTCAGGTTGGAATGATGTTCAAGAACGACTCTGTCCAAATATTGACCCTTTTCGTCTTTATCTTCCAAAATCTTTCTGATCTCTTCGGCGTTCTGGTCAATGATCGAAGTGTAAGGAATGACGTAAAAGATTCTGTCTATTTTGTTATCCGTCTTGCTATGATGCGCCGCATGATTGAGCGCAAACCGCAGACTTGCCAGCGTCTTGCCGCCGCCCGTTGGAACGGTCAATTGATAGATGCCTTTTGGTTTTGTAGCAAAGTCAAAGCAGGCTTGTGAAACTTGCGCTCGCAACTGATTGACTTCCAGCGCCTTGCCTGGTTCCATTTGGGAAGTTTTTTCCGCGAACTCCTGAAATTGCTTTTCCAGCCGTTCAATCAAAACTTCCCAGGGATGATATTCTCCGTAGTTTCGGACATAGGCATTGCCTGGCGACTCAAAATCAGCCGTGTCCAGCCTGTCCGCGTCCAGCAGGCAACTGAGCAGAAAACGGACGAGTAATCCTGCTTTGAAAGCCAGCGTATTTTGCGATTCGTTGGCTTCCTCTTTCAGGCTTTGCAGTTTGTCAAGGATTTGCCCCACCACTTTTTCAGAGAGCAAACCGTCGAGCGAATTTACAATCTCCTGCAAATTGGATAGCGCTTCGGCTTTGCGCGTGTTTTCATCCGCCTTTTCCATGCGCCGCTTGAAATCATTTTCTCCATCTGGCTTAAGGCAATCAATCAACCCAGAGTGATGGGAAGCAATACACAAGGCTAAAACCTGCGCGGCGATTTTTTCCTTTTGTCCCTTGTTCCAAAGATTCTCGTAAATCACCTGCGCGCCTGCGGTGGTATGGTCTATCTTTCCCTTGTGTGCGATGGGGTCAATATATTCTTCCGCGTCTGGGTCAATCAAGCCTTCTCCAGACAAAATATACCTTTGGAATTTCTCGCTGGCTTTTCCAAAATCGTGTAACAAGCCAAGAATTTCGCCAGTTTCCTTCATGCCAATTTTGCTGGCAAAGTCTCCCGCTAGTTTGGATACCGCCGTCAGGTGTTCATCAAGAGACTGCGGCGTTTTATCTTTCTTGCGGATGTGGGCAACAAATTGTTTTTTCACTTCCACGAACTTATACACCTCCGCCAACTTCCTCGTCTCGCGCACGAGCGCTTCCCTCAACTCCCTCGGCTCCAGCACCTCACACTCCGCGCCCCAGCCTCTTACCCAGGGGAGCATCTCGCGCCACTCGGCCACGTCCGCGCTCCAGAGACAGCCGCCGTCTTCGGTGTCGGTCACGTTTTCCAGCGGATGCCAGATGCTTTCTTTCACGCGGCGCGTCACGGTGGGGGAGAAGCGCAGTTTCACGGTGAGGGGGTCTTTATCGCCAACCCAAATACCCCAGGCGTGTTTGAGCAATTGCTGGTCGTCAAAGTCAGCGGGGATTTCAAACTCTTCGCCTGAAAGAACGGCGGTGTCTATTCGGTCAATTTTGAAGGGGATGATCTTCTCGGTCACTTCGCTGAACGCGATGACATAGACACTGTCAGTCCAAATGGACGGCTCGATCAAGTAGGGGCGGATGACGTGGTTGACAAAATCCCTGCTTTCCAAGCGCTGGTAGCGGATGCGTACCTTCTTTTGTTCCACCCATGCCTGGGCAAGAACTTCCAGGATTTTTATACGTTCAGGATCCTTTTCCTGCTTCATTACAGCATCGGCGGCTTTGAGCAGTCGTTCGGTCATCGGTTGGCGCAAAGTGGCGGCGAGTTTTTCCAACGCATTGGCGGTGTGTGGATGATGGAAACGCGTCTGGCGCGATGTTTTGCGCGCCGCAAGATAGAGAGTCAATGCTTCATGCAAATTGACTTTGATCTCGGAAATAAGTTTTGAACGTGGAATGTGATAACTTCCCTCTTCATCCTTTTCGATTGGATATTGGGTTGTTAACTCAATACGGTCGCGGTAGATCAAGGTGCGATCCACGCCCAGCCGCTTCGCCATATCAATATCGGAATAGGCGCGCTGGATGTAGAGCCGCTTCATCTCTTCCAATCGTTCTGCTTTGTTCATTCCGCTCATGTTTGCTCCGTGCAACTCAGGCTTGACCGCGAATCATTTCTTTGCAACAGCATAGCACAACACTCTGCCGAATTCCGCAACGTTTTTCCATATTCGTTGCGAACGTTTTTCATTTTTCGTTGCGAACACTTTTAGACCCTAAAGGTTTTCCTCTTGTCGTGAAGGATGCCAGTTGACGATGTAACCTGTCCGTATAGAAATGATGCTTTGCATGCGAAACCTTTAGGGTCTCCTCTTGAACGGCCACAGGCCTCCCTTGCCATCTTCACTGATAAACAACCCCTTACCATCAAGGGCAGGCAACGCTCTGGTCACCTCGGAACGATTCAATCCCAACAGGCGGGCGACGTGTCCCGCCTTCTTTCCCGGATGCTTCTCTATTGTACGATAGATTTCTTCCAATCGCTGGGTATTCTGCGGACGTGCCATGCTGCGCCTCTGTTAGTGGATTTCCTGCGAATTGCAGGATTGCGTCCACTTTACAGGTTGCATGTTGCAGGTAATGCAACACGGGAACAGATTACCACTGCCAAAGGCGGCGGCAGCTGGCTAGTTTATTGCGACAAAAGATATTCCCGCGAAAGCCCCGCGATTCTGACGCCCTCCCTGATCGAAATTGTCCTCTTGGCAGATCACCAGGGTTGAATTATCGTGAACGCTGGCTTACTCCCCTGCTGCAAAGCGCGATCCAGGATCACTCTGTCGTTGTGCTGACAGGCGCCAGGCAGGTTGGCAAAAGCACGCTTCTTTTTAATGCGGAACCTTTTCGGAATTGGCGTTTTCACACTATGGATGATTTTGACGTGTTGGAGCAGGCGCGTTCCAACCCCGAATCTTTATGGGCCGGGACTAACCAGGTTATTTTGGATGAGGTCCAAAAGGCGCCGGAACTTCTGCTGGCTGTCAAAAAGAC
>Ga0100392_1005764_pt1 | contig 10873 bp, 15 predicted proteins | sample CryGeymeta201516_FD_81548 | JGI IMG/M metagenome (GOLD analysis project Ga0100392, IMG submission 81548) | Groundwater microbial communities from Crystal Geyser aquifers in Utah, USA - Crystal Geyser metaG 2015-16 | ecosystem: Environmental > Aquatic > Deep subsurface > Groundwater | place: USA... | reverse complement strand
TGGTCGCTCGGCACGACGAATCGACATCGTGGGTCGTTGCATTCTGATGTGTGGGAGGGCGAAGCCAATAAGTTGGCGGGCCGCGAATACATCGCGATTTTTCCCAGCACAGGTTGGTGGAAAACGCATACCTCTACCAAGATGTGGGAATCAATGGCCCGATATGCGTTAGTCGCCACGCTTGAGTGTGATGATGTAGACGTCGAAATTGACGGTGTCTTGACTCCTGTCGACCTGTATTCGCCGATTCTCCAGCAGGTGGCCGTGCCAATCAGTACATGAACTAGTCAGCGTCTTTGCATTTTTCGTAATCATACTGCCATTCAAAACACGGTGTCTTGGTTTGCGTAGTCGTTTGCGAACCAACGGGAACACCGACCTTGCCATCGAGTCCCGACAACGTGATCGTCGAACTCCCTTTGGTGTCGGTGTTGTAAGACGCAATCCAGTTGATTTGATAGGTGCCGTTTTCAAAGGGTTGATCCAGATGCACCACATTAATGCCGGTCCATGTGGTTGTTCCGCCCGCACTAAAATAGTGCGGCACTTGTTCTTGCATGTTAACGCTCTCTGAAAAACGGGGAAACTTGGACATGCCGGTTTTAGGGTGAAAAAAAAGCACATCCATGTGCTTTGAAATTTAGAAAGGTGGCTGGTCGCCATGTTCTTGCTCGTCGATGTCATAAACACATCGCATTTCGTCGTAGAAAGCCAGCAGCCCGTTAATGACGTATTCGAGGAGCATTAACGCCCGGCGGGCCTGCTCCTGGCTGAAATCACGAGGGATATCGAGCTTCATGGCTGAACCTCTCGTTTCTGGCGCTCAAGCGCTTCTTTTCGCCGCCAACTGTCGCCCTCGATTTTGAGAATATCCGCCCGATGAGTCAGGCGGTCGACGAGGGCGATGGTGCAGGTGGCATGTGGGAAAACAGTGATCCAATCTTTGAAAGCAAGATTTGTCGTCAACGCCATCGATTTCCCGGCTTCGTAACGACGTGTGACGATCTCGAAGAGGAGATCTGCCGCGCGATTGTCGTACGACAGATAGCCAACCTCATCGACGCACAAAAAGCGGATTCCGCTGTAGTATTTTAGACGGGCCTCAAGCTTTGATGGCGAATCGATCCCGCCTAATTCTCCCAACATTTTTGCCGCACTAACAAAAAGTACTGTGTGGCCGTTCAGCACTGCTTGATGGGCGATGTTTTTGAGCAACATCGTTTTACCAAGCCCGTGCGCGCCGATGATGATTAGATTTGCTCCTTCGTCCAAAAACCTCAATTTCAGCGCGGCTTCAGCGATGTCACGATCGAGTTTTGGCCAATCCCAATCAAAGCTTGTCATGGGTTTAAAATTTCCCAATTTGCTGCGGTTCTGACGTCGCTCAAGACTCTTTTGAGTCCGTTCCTGATGCTCGACACGCACCAGTTCTTCGAGGATTTGTGCAGCTTCTTTACGCGTCTTGGTGCGTTTGAGAAAGTCGTCAAGATCGCGGCCGACGGCGCGCAAACCAAGGTCGATAAGCGATTGAGCAAGATCACCAACAGGATTCTTAAAGTTCATCGTAGTCCTCCAACACGTGATTTTTGATGTGCAATTCGTCGACCTCCCGCCGCTCAAATCGAGGACGTGGGGAAAGACGACGTTTTTGTGTGTGCTTTTTCTCGAGTAAATACGCGACGGAATCTGCGCGAGGTGTTCCACGTTCAAGCGCGAGTTCAACGGCCTCGCGCACCGGTTCGACGCCATAGAGCTCGATCAACTCCAACAGTTTTGAAGTATGTGGCTGAGTTCGTTCGTGCGAATCCATCAGCTTTATATAGAGCGCTTCGGCTTGTGGAATCTGGGCCAACACGAGTTCCCGTCCCTTTAGTTCACGGCCGCGTTGTTTGTAGTCGAGCAGCGCTTTGATGTGATTTGAGTCTTCGATGGTCTGGCTTTTGAGCCAGCTCCGACGATGATGTGCGATCTCGTCATCGCCATGCACCACGCGGACTTCCTCCTCGGTGGCGACGGCCGTGACGGCGATTCCGACGTATTCATGTGGGATTGAGTAGCGATTGGTATCAAAGATTATGTAGGGCTGTTTTCGCGCGACGACCGCCCGAATATCAGCAGATTCGAGGGGATTTTCAGGCAATGAAAGCAGCCGTGGACGTTCTGCTTCAAGTGCTTCAGCGATGGTCAGCGTCTTGTCTTGCGGGCATTTGCGTGTATGCGCGACCTCATTTCGCCACGTCTCAAACTGAGCACGCACATCTGCCAAATCACTAAAATGGCGGCCCGCAAAAAAGGAACTCCGAAGATATCGAATAGACCGTTCGACCCGTCCTTTTTCGTTCGGACGACGCGGCGGACAAGGCCGTGCGTTGAAAAGGTAATACGATTTGAGCTCGATAAAACGTGGATGAAGACGAATGGCTTCGCCGTCACGCTCAAGAACAACGGTCTTCATATTATCGTACAAAATCGTCCGCGGGATGCCGCCAAGTGCTCCAAAACACTCGACATGACCCCGCACGACCGCAGACATCGTTTGGTCAAAACTGAAGTACGCCCAAAGTGCACGCGACCAACTCAACACCAAAATGAAGCCGTAGAGCCGTCGCTGACCACTGCCGACACGCAGCATTCCAAAATCGGCCCAGTCGATTTGGCCTTGTTCGCCTGGCAGTGTATCCAGCCGTAAAAAGGCTTCGGTTTTACGTGGTCGAAGATCGAGCTGATTAATCTTCCTGCGCACTTGAATAGCGCTTCCCGAATAGCCTCGGGCGCGTAGCATCTCGTGCAAACGGGTGCCTGTCAGGCGCGGATACTGCTTTAGAATGTCCCGCATCAACGGCACAAAAGGATCCAATGTGCTCGGTCGAGCCTGACCGCGCACCACAAATTGATCGATATTCACCGCGGCCTTCACGGTATTTTCATGAAGGTCCAGCTGGGCCGCGATCGTTCCGATCTTCCAATGTTCGCCGTAGAAAAGTCGACGAATGGTTGCACGTTGTTCGTCAGAGATCATGGAGGACCTCTTCCTGTGCGCCGTCGGCGTATCCAAATTTCGCCGAACGGAAGGATGAAAGGGTCACTTCGTCCACACACCACGCAACTCTGCGGCATCGGACGGCGAGAAGTAGCAACATGAGAAACCTCCGTTTTGGTCGACTCAAGCAATGGGTCGAAAGGAGGTGTTACCGTCGCGGATTCGTGGCCCGCGGGTGAAGTATGATCATCCACGAAGTTTCTGGACAATGTCTCCGAACGATTTTGGGCGGCTCGACGTCGTCTGCGTTCACGCTCAAGATCTGCTCGGTTGAGCCTGCCTTCGAACGTTCGCCGATAGCATCTTTGGTAGCATCGCTTTTTGAGGCGGCGGCTTGCTTCAGAACACAAAACTGAACAATAGCGATGGCCGCGAAAGTGAGCCGGGCAAACATAGAAAGCGCATGAGCACTGACCGCAACGGAGTTCGAGTAACACATCCACGCCCACAAACTAGACGCATACCCAAACCTGTGAGAGCTTTGTCTGGCTCTAAACTGGGCACGCGCAAGGGCCGGGATCCCGCTAAGAAACACGGCTCTTGCGCACTTATTTTCCCCTCAAAATCTGAAATGTGAAAAAAGACGCCGTTTGTCATTTCTACGCGGCATGTCCAACTTTCCGCGTTTCTCGACGATCATCTACACTTGCAACATGTCTTTAAAAATCACCCGCCCATCTTTAAGGATTTCCAATTGATAGCCACTTGGATCGGCCAAAGTCAGCGAGCTGGATGTCACATGTATAACGGCCTTCGGCGTCTTGCCGTCGTCGTCTAACATCTTTGGCGACCCAACTTGGAAACATGTCGTAATTCCTGGTCCGCCCATTCCTGAATTTGCCACTGAACAGACGCCGTTCTTACTTCGAAGCCCAGCCGCATCGCCAACACCCCGTGCGGTAATGCAACCACTGGACAAAACCATCACCAACAACACTATCGCTTTCATAACTTGTCCCCTGATTAGGTATTCAGGCCACGATATGCGCTGGCGCGGCACGGATCGTTCCGCTCTTTACAATTAGTGGTCGCGACGAGCTTCGTGAACGCCTGCAGACAGCGAACACACCTTTGGTCGCTCACCGTGCGCAGGCGGCCCTTGATACCCAAGACCTCGACAAAGCAGATGGACTGATTCTGGACCTGCAGAAGCGCGAGTCTGCCGTGGCCCCCGCCCTGCGTTCCCAATGGGTTGAAAAACGCGTCAGCGTCGATCTGACGGCGGCTGAGGCGGCGGCAGATGCCAAGAACTGGGTCGGTGCCGACAACACAGTGACGCGCATCCTCACCGAACTTGGAACCGTCGAAGCCACTGACGAGATTCGAAACCTCAACAAACGCGCGATTGGATTGCAAAAGCGAGTCGGCAAGAAGGCTGCGAAGGACCGGAGGAAAGCCGAGGATGCCGCCGCCGAGCGCGAAGAAATGACCAAGAAATGTGGTGGCACGCCCGGCTGTACCTTTGTCGACAACAACACGTTATGGCGAGCGTACCAGGCGAACGAGGTCGCAGCGGATAATCGGTACAAGGGGCGTACGCTGGTGGTCACAGGACGAGTCGCAAGCGTTGACAAAGACTTTACCGACTCCATCGTCCTGCGCCTGCAGAGCCCAAATCAGTTCATGACCACCATGACCGATGTCGACAAAGAACAAGCACATGTCGCGGCGGCATTGCGAAAAGGCACACCCATCGAGCTGCGATGTAAGGGAGCCGGGATGATCATCGGCTCACCGAATCTGCGCGACTGTTGGATTCTGAGTTACACGCCGTAGACTTATGGCTTCTTACCAAATCGCTTGACACTGTACATTTGTTCATATACCCATTTATCGAAGATTGGAGGGGAAACCATGACAGACAAACACGAATTTGGTGGAATGTGGACGAAGACAAAGCTCTTGGCACTCAAGGACTACCTTGAATTCTACACCATGGCTTTGAAAGGAACACCGTTTCAGCTGATGTACATTGATGCATTTGCTGGCACTGGACGAATCACGATTGAAGACATGGGGCAGGAAGATCCTGAAAGTCACGAATTCTTAAATGGGTCTGCACGCAACGCACTCGAGCTCAAACATCCCTTTGATCGCTATGTATTTATTGAACGGGCGAGCAAACATGTTTCGGCGCTGAACGAATTGAAAGACGAATATCCCGACGCAAATATCCACATTTGCCAAGGCGACGCGAATCAAGAGATTCGTCGAATCGCAATGGAAACAGATTGGCGTAGCTGGCGAGCCGTGGTCTTTTTGGACCCCTACGGTGCTCAGGTTGAATGGGAAACACTTGAACAGCTCGCCAGGACCAAATGCGTAGATGTCTGGCTGCTGGTCCCCTTTGGCATCGCGTATAATCGTATGTTACCGAACTCAGCCGATGTTCCAGATGGTTGGGCCAAACGTCTCTCTGCTGCATTTGGCACCGACGAATGGAAAGAAGCTGCTTACGAAGAGGTTACGGTCACCTTAGACATGTTCGAACGAACTGACACCGAACTTCGACGTCGTAAGCTAGAGGACATCGAGCAATGGTTCGAAGAACGCTTAAACGGGCTTTTCCCGCGTGTTTCGGCGCCAATTTATCTGAAGAATGCCAATGGCTCGTGGTTGTATTCGCTATATTTCGCAGTTGCGAACCCGAATCCGAAAGCACAAGGTTTGGCATTCAAGGTCGCGGATTATATCATTAAGAAGTTTGGAGATAAGCGTGGCACAAAGTAGCTCAATTGAATGGACCGACGTGACCTGGAATCCTTCGACTGGCTGTTCCAAAGTGTCGACGGGTTGCAAATACTGTTACGCCGAGAATATGTCCGCCCGCTTGAAGGCGATGGGTAGCAGTCGTTATGTGAATGGATTTGATTTCACCATGCATTGGGACAAAATCGAAGAGCCACTATCTTGGAAAAAGCCTCGCAAAGTGTTCGTCAACAGTATGTCGGACTTGTTCCACGAAGATTCAGAATTCGACTTTGTTCGTCGAGTGTTTGATGTGATGTCTCAAACACCACAACATCAATTTCAAGTGCTCACCAAACGGCCAGACCGGATGAGAAACTGGATCGAACGTTTGGTTGATAAACATGATTACTTGGCCCCAAAACACATTTGGCTTGGCACGTCTGTCGAGAATCAAAAGGTCCTTCATCGTATCGATGAACTGCGTCAAACACACGCAGGCGTCAGATTCCTGAGTTGTGAACCCTTACTTGGTCCGTTGGATGAAATCGACTTGACCGGAATTCATTGGGTCATCGCGGGCGGCGAATCCGGAAAACACCTTTGGGAGGACACCGCACGACGTCGACGTGGGCTTGTTGATTACCTGGACGGTGAGTGGACCCCACGAGCCAGTCGCGTGGCTTGGATACAAGGCTTGCGCAAAGCTTGTGAAGAACAAGATGTGCCGTTTTTCTTCAAGCAATGGGGCGGTGCTCGACCCAAGGCAGCCGGTCGCGAGATCGACGGCGAAGTGTGGGAAAACTACCCCATAAACCTGAGTGAGCCTGCATGATATAAATCATTGATTTAATGATGAATATTATGACTATTGCTATTTATCTAATGTAGTTGAGCACCGAAAACCGCGGAAATTTGAAGAACACGTTCATGTCGTGGCGGCACTGCGAAAAGGCACTTTTTTGCCTCAAGGCATTTCAGCGCTTCTTTGCCATCTGCAGCGCCATCCATGCTTCAACACTCTCCGCTGACCGCATATCGAACCCAGCATCTGCACCGTCCATGAGCAACATCTTGCCCACACTCATGTTCTTACGAACTCGACAGTTTTTTCTCGAGCGTTGGCACAGCTTTTTGTCCTAATACTCGTCGACGCACATCGGCATTTTTAAAACCAAAACGGCGCTCAACAAACGCAAAAAAAGCCAGAAGTTCTGCGACCAATGGCTCGGCCTCGGTCGCTGGCATGACGACCTTGGCGGGAATAACGTCGAACACGAGCTTACGAAGGTCCGCCCCGGATATCGTAATAATGGTGCGCTCGAAAAACTGCGCCGCGATGTCCATGACCAAGACGCAGTAGGACCCATTGTAAATGCCGGCGGCCTCGGGCGACGCGGCAAACAGTTCAAGCAACTTCCTGCCAAAGCGCTGACGGTTCTCTTCGCTCAACGCGTAAAACGCATCCTGCTCACTTAGGCGACGCCATACATAGGCCTCGAACGATTTTGGCTCAAAGGTCACGACGGCCAGCAGTGGTTGAGACCCATCGATGGGAAAGTCACACTTGAACACCTTGTCAGCTAAATGTGTTTTTCTTAGCGGCCCGATAAATATATGAACCTGCGAGAGCACAAAGGCACACGCCGCCAAGAGCTCAAGCTCCCTCGGCTCCAATAACCTGCCCTTGCCGGCAGCGACCGCGTACATCAATGGATAGGCCTCATCAGATGCCAGCTCCAAGTCGTTCTCTTTGAACGCCTGAACAATATCGGTTGGGGTGTCGGCCTTGCTCGCAAAGGTCAAAGCTAGATGATCGGGCACCGACTCACGCTGATCATCCGCCGCGTCTTTTAAGACCCGTTGATAATCTTTGACGTTTTCGAAAACCGTGAAGCCCTTTGGCCCTGACGTGCTCCCGATCACGGAAACCACGCATTCGTCGAAACCCAGCTTCGGAATGCTCAAAGTGAACACGGATTCGTCCTTCGAAAGAACCCGCCAAGGATTCGCCCGATACATCGCGGCGAGCGCCTCGAAAAATGCAGTATCGTTGGTTTGCTGTGCTCTTTTGTGCGCCATGTTGTTCCTTCATGATTCGCTGCCGTTCGATTCACGCAAAGGTATCAAACTCTGGTTTCGACGCACTACCTCACAAAACACAGGCCCGGTGAAGTCAATCGCACCTGGTACGTACGCTGGTGGTCACAGGACGAGTCACAACCGCCTACAAAGACTTCACCGACTCCATCGTCCTACGGCTGCAGAGCCCAAATCAGTTCATGACCACCATGACCGATGTCGACAAAGAACAGGCACATGTCGCGGCGGCATTCCGAAAAGGCACCCCCATCGAGCTTCGATACAAGGGTGCTGGGATGATCATCGGCTCACCGAGCCTGCGCGACTGCTGGATCTTGAGTTACACGCCCTAAAACCTTGAAAGTTCGGTCTAAAACTTCCTGTTTGACGCCCGACATCGAAACCACTAATTTACCTCACAGGTAAACCAAGGACTTGGTTAGCTCACGCCACGGAGGCTCAGGGGTGGAGATTGAATTTGCATCAAAGAAGCAAGCTAAGCTGGCCAATTCGTTCGCCAAACTAAACAAGGAATATGGCAATCGGGCGAAGAAGATCTCTCGGCTTCTGCAATGGCTTAGCGCGGCAACGACTTTGACTCACTTTCGACAGCTCGCACCGTTGGTGCGATTGCACCAGCTGACAGAGAATCGCGACGAACAATTCGCGGTCGACGTTACGAAAAACTACCGAATGACTTTCGTGGTCAACAATGAGCCTGTGCCTAGGAAGGCAGATGGCGGTTTGGAGATTGATGCCGTAACGGCCATCCAGATCGTCAACTTATGTGAGGATTATCATGGTTAACACATACACGCCGGATTTGGTGTTTCCACCAGGCGACACTTTGCGGGATCTCTTGAACGCGCGCGAAATGCAGCAGGCTGAACTCGCGACACGCATCGCGATGAGCGAAAAAGCAGTGAGCCATCTTATGAATGGCAAGATGGCTCTCACTCACGACACGGCCCTCAAACTTGAACGGGTACTCGGCGTTGACGCCACGTTTTGGACGAATCTTGAGAATAATTATCGGGAATTCCTTACCCGTCAGAAAGAAAACGAAGAATTCGAAAAGGAAGTGAGCTTTTTGAAAAACTTCCCGCTCAAAGAACTTCGAAAACTAGGAGTCATCTCTCAAGGCAAAAACAAGGTCGCTGCGCTAAAAGAGCTGTTCTCGTTCCTCGGCGTCGCAAACTCTGACGCTTGGCAGCGTCAATATGGCACAACATCGGCGCAGTTCCGCCGTACCAGTGGTGCGGATGATAATATTTATGCAACCTCGGTATTGCTCAGGTGGGCGACTGCTAAGTCAACAAGTCTTGAACTTCCACCATTTGATCCTGAGGCGTTTCGAACTGCTCTCGGGAAGATTCGTGAATCTGGCCGTGTGGGTGAGGCTGACTACCTCCAAGATCTTCCTAAAATCCTGGCAGAGGTTGGAGTTTCAATCGTGATTGCGCCTTCGCTACCGAAGTCGAAGGTTTCCGGTGCCGTTCAGTGGAATCAGAAACGTCCTTTCATTCTTTTGACCACTCGGCACAAGGTTGCAGACGTCACTTGGTTCACATTTTTTCATGAAGCTGCACATGTCCTGCTGCACGAAGGGCAAGCCTTTGTTGATACCGAGTTTGAGGAGGTCATTCAGCAAGAGATCGAAGCCAATGCGTGGGCGGCGACTCAAATTATCCCTGATTCAAAATGGGCAGAATTTGTGGCGGCAAGCGCCTTCACCCCGTCAAACATCGTCAATTTTGCCCAGACTATGGCGCTTCATCCCGGAATGGTCCTTGGCCGTTTGCAGCGAGAAAAACATGTGGCTTATACAAGACATAAACAATTGAAATCATCCATTTATGATGAGCAATTTCTGTCTGAGTGAAGTAGCAGCGCATCGGTTACGCGATCGTGAAAGAGAACGTAATCGGATATTTCCTGGCGCCCTTGTCCAACAGCTCGAACAGGGCATGGGCGATTTCCTTCGCAGTCATGCCGGAACGAACTTCAAAAAGCGTCAAAGTATTGACACCCGTGTAAGTTTGCGTTTAGCCTCGTCTGGCACATAAAAAAATCATGAGGGGGAAACATGAGAAAATCATTCGGCCTATTAGCCATTTGCACGTTTACAGCACTTATCTGTGCATGCACACCAGACGCCCAAGAGCCAGCCAACTCCGCCTCAACGACGGAGCAGCCACTGCTTCCGGATTCTGTTCGGTACGGAGAAGGCATCAATCTTTTGGGTGATGATGGCACTGGTAATATCTGCATGTCGGCAATGACTAATCGCACACTTCCGACAGTGGTCACCACGCCTGGAACGCCCGTTTACGAAGAAGAGAATCAATACAACCAGCCTTTCCAACAAGCCTTATGAGTTCACAGCAAGAGGCAATACAAGCGGCGACTTTTACAGTCGACTGCGATCGAAGACGGTAAAGTGTTTGATTTTGAAGACTTCGAGAGAGTGGCAGAAAGGCATTATGACCAAGTATTTGACGGTTATGACGGCCCCGTACTCACCATTATTTCAGTCATACCGACCGCGGATATCACCGTCGATAAAACTACGATCGAATGCAGACAGGGAGATACAACACTCGAAGCGTGGATCGCTGATTGCGGCGTTCGGTATATGGGCGAGCGCAAGCTCGGCCACTACTTTTTCTTGTCGGCAAAAGTGCCCGACCTGACACCAATTCTAAACGAGCAGACGAAATGGACGGATTTTTATCAAATCCTCGATGTGGAGTCCTACACGAACCACAACACAGACGATGCCATCAATCTAATCGCCCGCACGTACCCCGGCATCCAGTTCTATTACAGCCATAGGCATGGCGACGGTAAAATCCTGTTGGAAGACTGGCTCGACCTAAGAGACGTCTACCAAGCGCCCGAGAACTCGGATGGTGTCACAATTTGGGAGCGCACACCGGTCTACGACGCAAATGGCCCGCTCGAAGAAACCTGCATCGGTGATGAAATCACAGGCGCCTTCAACTGTTACTACCAGTTTGAATATTGGAGCCAACGCGCACGCAAAAGCGCGCAGAACAAGCT
>Ga0100392_1005748_pt1 | contig 10892 bp, 6 predicted proteins | sample CryGeymeta201516_FD_81548 | JGI IMG/M metagenome (GOLD analysis project Ga0100392, IMG submission 81548) | Groundwater microbial communities from Crystal Geyser aquifers in Utah, USA - Crystal Geyser metaG 2015-16 | ecosystem: Environmental > Aquatic > Deep subsurface > Groundwater | place: USA... | reverse complement strand
CGTGCCAACAGTGCCTTGCCGGTTTCGCTAGCAGGAGCAACTGTCAACGCAGCTTGGAGAACTCCAGTGGGGGGGGTCAACGGAGCCAGATCAAAGGGGTTCGCTCCCTGTTTATCCAAAACGGCAAGAAAAGCAGTGTATGTCGCAGGGTCCGTCTCCTTCAGATCGTTCAAATAGGCTTTTTGATCTTCCGGTAGCCGCTTTTTCAATCGGTAGGCACGAGCTTGCATTTTTTTATCGTCCGCGGTTTTTGGTGGCATGGTGAATGATGAGTTTGTCGAGTTTGTTGGATGATGAGTTTGTCGGATATTGCTTGATAGTCGCAAAATTGTGTTTGGAGAAGCGTGTTTTTGGAAAATCAAACAACAAGAGATTGCACGAGAAACAAGAGATTGCAAAATACACGAGAAACATCAACGAAAATATTGAAGCAAGAAATCGGTACTGGAAAAGCAAGAAAACGTCGGCATGCGTTGCCAATGACGGGCATCATGGCGTATTTCACAGGAGGCGCGTCATTCAAATTTTCCAACCGCGGGAATCTTTGTTGTTGAAAAATTGAGTAGTTTGGAGAGGTCGCAATTCAGTGTATTGTCGCGTCAGGGAATCGTCATGAATATCTGGAGCAGAAGGGAAATTTTGGAAGTGACCGAATTGACTCATGACTGCGACCCTCGCCTATTGCCCGGGTGTCTGAACTATTTTTTTAATTCGGTCACTTCCAGGGCCTGGATAGCCCATGTTGTGGTGCAATGAACAACAGCAGCGGCAAAAATTATATTGGGTTAGCACATATGAACTTTAGGATCATGGATCCCAACAGTCCATCTCTTTTGTCATGGTAAAAATCGCTGAAAGTTCGGAGATAAGTTCATGAGTAAATCAGCTCCGCATAGAGCCTGGATACCCCATGTTGTGGTGCAATGAGCAACAGCAACAGCAGCGGTAGTTGTATATGGGATTAGCATGTTAACTTAAGTCGGAACATTGATACAACCGGACAAAATTGTTCGTCATGGTGAAAGTCTCGAAAAGTTTGGAGATGAGATTCAGATCAACAGTTAATTCATCTTCCGTCTTACCTCGGCCAATTCCTCAGGCTTTCGCTCCCAGTAAGAGGCTCCACTGCTGGCAATCATTTGTCTCAGGACACGCCAGTGAAGTTTCAGAGCGATAAGCTCGTTCGTAGATACCGGTATGCCATGGTGAAACCGTAAGGCTTCCTGTTTTGTAAAACAAAGGAAAGTGATTTTTTTCAGTTTAAAGGTAACCTTTCTGAGGTTTGTGTGATTACCGAGTAGACTAGTAAACTACGGTTCTAGACTACTGGTACGTACCTGGTAGTAGCTGCTAGAGCCTTAAGCTAGTACTACTAGTAGCTAGCTACTAGTAGCAGAGCCTCAAGCCAATACGAACGATTCTGCGCATCTTTTCGAGCATGGCAGTCCCGTTGTACGATACTACCGTACCTGGTACCACACGTACTTAAAAGTATCACTCGCAACTAAACTTCTTCAACGACTGTCTAAATATGCGAAACACTTAGATACTCAAGCGTGTTACTACCACTACTAGTAGTAGTACCTGGTACTTTTTTATTATCCAGTTAAATATTTACTAGTAATACTTTACTCCAGTCTCTCTCCTTTTTATTACTGAGAGTATGAAACATCTTTGAATCTCCTAATAGTAGAGGCCTTATTAAAGTACTACGTACTAGTAGTCTAGTAGGACTACTACCTGGTAGTAGTAACTGGTACCAGGTAGTACTGATTAGAGCCTACTAGTCGTAGGCAGCACTATCGAAGAATAGAAAACTAGTACTGTTAGTAGCCTACTACTACTAGCTCCTAGAGCTAGTAGTAGTACTACTAGTCGGAGTACTACCAGCTACGTAGCTACTAGTAGTGGTCAGTTTACTACCGGTACTACTAGCTACCTGGTACCATGTACCTGGTACCGGGTACCTAATTACTCGAGTAGTAAGGTAACTGGTATTACTACTACTACTCGGGTACTATGTTGTGGTTAATACTAGCCACTGGTACCACCACATCATTATTAGCTACCAGTAAGCACTGGTTCAACGTTTAACGAACTGATCGTGTCGAAGATTCGTTCGGTGCTGGAGTAGGTATTACTTGTATTTTTTTTCTCCTCTTTGACGACAGCACTGGTTCAACGGATTGATCGTGTCGGAGGAAAGATTGACCATTATTTCTAATTTCGGTCTTCTTTGTGCGTTGAGTGATGAAGGAATCACGTGATGCGGCTACCTGGTATGATCTGTGATACGATACATCTTGTGAAACTGCAAATCTGTTCTGGACATGCGTTATGATGATTTTTTAAAAACATTGGCCTCTACTACTCTAGTAGTCGACGAGGTATCAGGAATCAGGAGAGAGTCATCAAACTGAAGCTGAAAATTATGTTTGGGGAACTAGTTCAAGATTCAAGAGGTATCAGAAAGCAGGGGAGTCAACAAGAGTCAACAAACTGACGCTGAAAACTCTTTTGGGGGTTTGGGGCACTCGGACGGCTACTTCTCTGGTTTTTGCAGCTACATTTAAAGGTGAAAGTCCAAAATGGATCTTCCTATCAAAAACCAAACCATCAGCTCTAATATACAAAGCAGCTTTTACGACCGGGACATCGACTTTTTTTTTAAAGGTGGATCAGTGAATTTTAAATGTTAAAATCACGCTTCTTCAGTCTTCAGTGGAGTCGATGCAGCACGTTGCGAAACACTTATCTTTGAACAGTACATTGAGTATCTCAGAAGTCAAAAGCCGTTTGCTCTGTTTTGAAACAAGTGCGTGAAAAGGGAGCTGTGTATTCTGGATCAGTGACAACAGCAAGTCTTTTCAATTTCGTTGATTGATTGACGAAGCGCAGAATCGAGCTTGTAAATTGTCGTCAAGAAAGCATCACGAGTATAAAGTGGTAGTACTAATTTACTAATATTTAAGATGACTTGGAGCGCAACAGGTATTGGCGAAAATCTTTGCGAGGCAACGCCGAGACCTTACTGAACGGCTCATTCAAACAATCAAAATCAGTGTGGCTGGACTTGGAGGCATTCATCTCCGATGACAAGTCATTGTTTGAGTCACTGTCGTCGAGTATGCACTTTCGAGCCATTGCAAATTCGGATGTCTCCAGGAGCTTGGAAACTTCCAAGTCCAACTGTTGGTAATCTCTTTCCGTTAAAGCTTTGCTTCCATGCAACCAATAGGTCTGGAGCAAGCCCTTTCCCTTCATTTCAGTCAACTCTCCCTTCTTCACAAGTTTGAAACCGCCGTGTATTTGCAGTGCAAGCTTTGTCTGTTTGCTAACGTGAATCCTCCCCGGTTCTCCTGTACTTTCGTGTCTCGAACATGTATTGACGGTGTCGCCAAACACACAATATCGTGGATTCGTTTTACCGACAACTCCACTGGCAGCAGGCCCAGAGTGAACACCAATCCGAAGTTTGATAGGAGATTTGCCATCCACGGGGGACAATACCTTTTGGCAGCAGTGCTGTACGGCAAGAGCAAAATTGGCCACGTTCTTGGCGTGATCAGCATCCTTTTCGGGCAGTCCAGAGCAGCAAACATAGGCATCTCCAATGGTTTCTATCTTGTACAGATTAAAGCGTTCGCACAGGTAGTCCATAATCAAGTACAGTCGGTTCAGTAATCCAACCACCTCCCAGGGGTAAATGGAATCACATATTTTTGTAAATCCCTGGATGTCGGAAAAGAAAAGCGTAACGTTGTTGTGAAGGCGGGGTTCCACCGTTTGTCCTGTTCGAAGTCCTTCGGCCGCATGAGCCGGGAGCAGCTGTTCGAGCAAAATCTTTTCTGTTTCCAATGATCGTGATAACTTCTCCATCTTTAGGGCGTTGTTCATTTGTGTGGACAAGTGCTCCCGAAGAAAGACTGCATCCCGGTGTTGTCCGTGAACCGGTAGGTCACTCATCGTTAGGTTCATGTCTCGCAATTCGTTGAGATTGTTGGCATCCGGAGTCATAATGAGCATGTGGTGAGAACTCATTCTGGAGCTAGTTCCGTCTGCCATAGAAACAGTCGTAATTTTGAATCTTAAGTGTTCGCAATCTTTGCAGTCCATGATGGGTGCAACGTCGAAGGGTTGATCTTGCATGAGGGCTAACCAATTCCAATTCCACTCCATGTTGATCGGCTTAGTGACTTCGAACAGGTCCGAGATCTGCTGGCCGAGGATGTCGCTTTCGTTCCGTTGCAACACAGACGAGAAAGCTTCTCCAATCTGAACAATAGAGAAATGCTGATCAATGCAAATATGGTAAGGAAATATCGTCTTGGTCAGGGCGGGGGACATACCAATGCCGCTTTCGTCGATGAAGGAAGTGGAGGTGGTCGAGGATGAAACAGTTCCCATCGTGGTGATGCTTTTTCGCTTATTGGCATCGGATGGCGAGCCATTGGCATTGGTCGTTTTGTTGAAGTCTTCCTCGTGTTTTTGTCTGTTGCTCGAGTGATCATCAACACCATCATGATCGTCACTGTCCGAATCGTCGTCCAAATCGGACAAGGGACCACCCAATGAGTCGTCACTTAAATGAGCGGGTGGACCTTCAGAAGCCTTGATAAGTTCCGCCATGCACGATCCAGAGGGTCTCCGTCCCGTCATTCCGGTAAAGGGACACTTGAAGGTTGTCGGTGCATTTTGTATCCCATTTCTGCCTCCCTTCTTTTCAAATAGCTTGTACATATCGGCTGGATTTTTAGTGGTAACATTCCAGGAGGTAAACTTCGCCGCATCGACTCCCTGCTTTTCCGTCATGGTCATGTCGATGTCCAATCCAAACTGGAACTGGGCAATTTCCACGACGAGTCCCTTGGCTAGGGGTGCCAGAAAGTTTCCCCTCCGCGAGTGGTAGTGCAAGAGCAAGGCTCCATCTTTTCCATCCTCGACCCAGAATTGTGGCATGATCATCTTTTTGGGAAAGGTCGACTGCAAATGGGTGTGAATAGCATTGATATTGTTCATCCAATCCCGTAGTGTCGATCCCTGACAGCACAATAGATTATCGTAGCCTTCGTCTCTAATGTAGTGCACGAAGAATTCTCCAAAGGCCTCGTAAATTTGATCGCAGGTCAGGCCGGAAACCTCAGAGGCAGCCTGAACCAGATCGACCGTGGACTGGTCCGAGTAGTGGTCCAGCTTATAGAAGGCTCCGTCGCCCACCTCACAGCCTGCCTTTTGCTTGATAATGTGCCAAGCATCGACTCCGAACTGTTTGATGACGAGTTTTTCGACGCAATCGTTGATCCAACCTGCAGAGAAAGTGTGCGAGCGACAGGTTGGAGAATGGTAGTGTCAGTTGTCAGTTTTAAGTGCACAATAGTTTCATGTCATCAATTCATCAATCATCTCCCACGTGTTGGTGATGCGTGGTGGGTGCTGGGCGACCGGTGATTGATGATTCACTGGTTCTTGGTTCCATGGAAATGAATTACTGGACGTACCTAACATTGTTGTATTTGTATTTTAGGATGTGCCGTTTTTAAATATGTACTACTAGACTAGTAGTCGTACCAGGAATATTATTTATTTGATTAGGCAATTCTAATAGTGAATGAGAGAGAAATTATGACGAAAAACATCTTACCACGCTTACTGTATCTCCTAGTTTCCTCCATCTTTGGAATGCTGACGAGTCATTGAGTGTCATCAAAGCCGGGAGGGAAGCAATCAATATTTCTCTACTACCAGTAGACCCTACTAGTAGTACCATAGTACTACAGAAAGGATGGGCCTCTTTTGCCGGCAGTCTAAGTAGTCTACTACTGTAGTACCTCTGTAGTAGTTGATGGACGAAACAAAAAATGGCTAGACGTAGACTACCAGAATCAGGTACAAACCTGGTACTACTAGTAGTACCACGTACAATTACTGATACCAGGTAGCTAGAGGTAGCGAAGTACTACTAGTACTACGTACCAGGTATACCTACCTGGTACGAAAAAGTCTTTATGTTCATCCTCTTTTGGAAGAGAAGATGAGGTGGTGATCTACTACTGGTACCCCCGTACTAGCTAGGAGTAGTAACACGGTACTGGTACGGTACCAGGTACAGTACCATGCAAGAGTACCTGGTACCTGCTATTACTGTTGTACAGTAAGTCCATTGAATGTTTTTGGCAACGTCATTAAAATTTTAAATAATGAAACCAGACTTTCGAAGAAAAATGTCTTATTTTGATCTATGACTTCTTTTTTGATTGCGCATCCTTCATTTTACATTCGCAAGTAACGAAAGATTTAATTAGTGAATGGTCATGCAAACAATTACAATTTGTGGTACGTACTGTACCTGGTACCAGGTACCATACCTATGAACAAGGATGACCACTTTAATGTCCCCGGTTCATTTGAACCAAGATTAAAAAAAAATTCCCCGGCCTTTGAATATTCCGCTTCTTTCAACAGGAAAGTAGTCTACTAGCGGTCGTACCAGTACCTTGTACAGGTACCAGGTACTACTACTACTACTACTGGTAGCTGGTACTACCTCTAGTAGAACAGTAAAGCAGCTAGTAAAAAATGGTACCAGGTACCTGGTACTATGGTAGTACCAAGTCTAGTGTTCTTCGGAGAAATAGAGCGGATTGTATTGTTCATACTACCAGTACCTGGTACTACAATAATAGGAGTACTATCTCCAGGTAGTAGTTACGATCACGGGTAATTTAGTGTGTTCGGATATACTTGTGGTACCAGGTACTATAGTATCACCAGAGGAAGAACAGGTACTAGTAGTAGACAGCCTTAGTAAGTAACTCATGATTTAGTAGACAGCCTTAACTAAAATGCTCCTAATTAGGAGCATTTCAAATGCTCCTTTTTTCGTAATGCTCCTAAAATGCTCACAATAAAAAGAATGCCCCTAATCAAAAACTAAATGCTCCTAATCCAAAGCAAATGCTCCTAATTTAGCAAGAGTTAATATCAAGTGCAACATGAACAAATGCTGCTCCTAATTAAAAAAATGCTCATTATACTAAAAATTTAATTGCTCCTAAAATGCTCCTAATTAAAATGCTCCTGATTGAAATGCTCCTGAATAATTTTCAAAATGCTCCTAATTGAAAACTGGAGTAGCTATGGCCTCAAATACTACTCTAAGTAGATAATAGTACCGGCTCTTCCTGCTGTACTACTACCAAGTAGTGACTACGATTGGGTATTTTTCAGTGGGTTGTTTGGGCATATCTCCTCCTGCAGTCCAGTGAGTTACCATGGTAATTCAAATAGTACTACCTGTGGGTTCAGATACTAGTAGTAGTATATCTCCCAGTTCTCTACTAGAGAGTAAAAGTTAAAATATGATAAATACGGAGTATTAAATTATATCAGGTATCCAATAATATACTAATTCCACGTGTAATATCTACCACAAGATATGTAAATCGGATATCTTCATACGGTACATGGTACTTTATACTAGGATTACTATTCTACTAGTAGTAGTCTATTCTAGTACTAGTAATATTATTTAGAGTAATTTGTAATATCAGTGATTCATCATACTCTATCGTTTACTCGTACGCAAGTGCAGCAGCAATATCGAAGGAGAATTAAAAATTCGCACAGTCTGCAGAGTTAACCCAGCTATTAAAGAAGAAACTCCTCATTCCATCATCACAGCCAACAGCCAACTGCACAAGGACTTCTAACCACTACACTACACTCGATCAGACACTTAAAATTCCCAAGCTTCAAGATACTACTTGTACACTATTACAAAATCCCACCACGATGAACTCGTTTTCTTCGGTTTTCAGTTCATTGCAAGTTCTGCTGCTTTTGTTGAATATGCTGGTTGTCATTGCCGCCTTCCAGCACTCTGTCGCTTCCGTCAATTATCTGCTGCAGCCAATTTTTCCTTTAATAAGTCGTCCCGTCCATTCTTCCGCCCTTTCTTCCTCGTCTTCGAACGACTCCTCTCTGTCGGGGGGGAAAGAACAGGCCAAATTCACAGTAGAATCCGTTCTCAAAGACAACTATCCTGAATTCCACTCCCTCCTATCCAAAAATGAGGGACTTTTCAAGACGCTTGACACTGATTTTTCTGACGGGTATACGATTTTTGCTCCCAATTCACAGGCTTTTGTGGATTTATCAGAAAAGCAGCGAAAACAGTTGGAAGATCCCCGGAATTTAGAAACAGCACAAAAAATGGGTTTGTACCACGTCGTGACGGAAGCATTGTCCATTACCAATTTAAATACAGAGGACTGGACTGTACCGAAAACACCAGAGGGACTTCCTGCCTTAAAATTTGCCGCTGTGAAAACTCTGGGTGGAGAAGTTCCTATTGGAAGATTCAAAAAGAAGACAGGCGGTGGATTCTGGAGGAGTTTGGTGAACGTTGAAAAAACCGTGCGTGATAAAGATGGAAAGCCAGTAACAGAAATTGTGGTAGGACCAGCTGGGACGATACTGAGATCAGTCAAAGTAGGAAATGCCATGATTCACGAGGTAGATAGTCTCGTCAGTCCTGTGCTCCTGTGGCGCTACTGCGATCAGTTGAGAATGCCAGGTTTCTAAAATTATGTTACGTATCTGTGCTATTTTTATGCATTTTAATGTCATTGCACATGATTCAACCGAGCCTTAGTAGACTATGCCAACAAAAGCAGGGTCACCGGGAATGAAAACTAGTTACAAATAAAATACGAGACTATAATATATATTGTTTCCACTTTAGATCCAACGGACAAATGGGCCCATCAATAGAGAAAGAGAGATCCACTGTTGGTGTGGGAGTAATAATATAGTCTTTACAAGTTTTTTCCGATCTTCTTGGGATGAGGATCCGATCATTCATACCAACGAACGCGGGAGTTCCGAAGCATATTCGAAGGCATCGCTGCTCTGTCCGATTTGTCATTCTAAGAATGCACTTGAGCTTGGCGTTCCACATGGACGCGGCGGGATCCCTCGCACTGGGCCAAAGCTGTTATAGGGAAAATTGAAAATTGTTGGTTGAAAACAAAAGAAGAAGAAGACGACGACGAATGTCACGACCAATGAGCACAGGCGACTTACCGTTTTTGAGTTTCCATTTAATATAGTCTTGATAAAGACGCGATGCGTGCATCTGAATGAATCATGACAGTGGTGATGAAGTCGTGTGAGTGTACCTGCAAAGGAAAACATAAGTAATAAGTAAGGAAACGAATCGAGAACTTACGTTTTTAGCCCTGTCGTGTTTGCGTTGTTGCCGTTCGGCCTTAGGCATCATCTTTGGTATTAAAATAGAAGTGACTTAGAACATGCGAAACGGAAGACAATACAAAAGACACGGTGTATGAACCACAAAGACACGAATACTAACCGTTTCGGCCATCACGTCCATCAACAATTTGTTCATGCGCACCAAGTTATCACCCATTTGCGCTTTGCGAGTGCTCATGAACAAGTTGACCGCCGAGATGGCCTCCATGAGATTCTGAAGGGCTTTTTTCGTGAGCGTTTCGCGAGTAAGAGAAGAATTCGGAATGGTGGCTAAGAATTCATGCTTTCGTTGGGATTTTGGAAGAGACGTGCTGAGTCAGACAATGTTATATGGAATATGAAAGGTAAGTTACATGAACGACACAGACGCAAAGACTAACCTTCATCGCGGCGATGGCCACTTCCATTAGCTTTTGGTAAATGCTCATTACAAATTCGCTTGCGTCAGGAGGGGGAGTCGGAGGAGGAAAAGAGCGAAAGAGAAAATCAAGATCATCCGTAGATGTAGTCGCAGTCGCAGTCGTTGAAGGAGGAGTGGTGCGAGTGGTAATACGAGGACGAGTGAAAACGTCGTAGATAGCTGCAAAAAGAAAAGCCATCAGTAACGTAAAAAAGAATTCGAACAACATGTTTTCTTGTTTCCTTATTTAAGTTTTGACGTTGTTGTTTGTTTTTTGTTTGTTTATGATTTGTGATGGCAAAATTGTGCAGATGAGTGCGAAAATTAGTGCCAACAAGTGGTGCTTTGAATCAAGTTCTTCAACCAATCAAATCGTACGCATCATTTACAATTAATTGTTTTTATAGCTATATTGTGTCCTCTAGTAGTACTATCCTGAAGACAGTACAATTTCGTGTTTTTTTGGTACGGTAACTAGGAGTACAAAAACAATTCCTATTTGATTGGGTGCCACTCTGCAGTCTATATCGTGCTCGTTGTACTCTGATTAACTGCTGCTTGTCTAATAAAGAAGTTGCTTCTTGCGGCCTGGTGGTCGCTCGTAGGTACATTAAAGCCATGGCTTTAGTACTGCTGCTTACGGTAGTAGTACTACCTGGTACTGTACCTGGTAGTAGTAGCAGACCTAGTAATCATGTTGTTGTAGCTTGTGTTGGTTTATTTTTTTACCAGGTACTACGGTACTCCATTACCAGATCACGAACTGCTGGCTACTAGCTAGTAGTAGAAGTGTAGTAGTATTACCTGCTGGTACCAGCACACTACTAGAGAGCTATGGTAGTAGAAGTAGCTATTCGGTCCAGTAGTAGTACCTGGTACCGTTTACCAGTAGTAGAGTCAGTAGTCTTTTTCATCCTTCTTTGCTGGTGGTGGTGGTCATTGTATTGTTCTTGTTAGTAGAAGTACTACTAGTAGTACTCTAGTACTACTACTAGTACTAGTAGCCAGTCTACTAGCTACCACTCCGGTAGTTGTCTGCAGCTACTAGCTACAGTAGCTATTTGTTACCACCATTCCCAGGATATGGATTTATCCCGGGGCTGTGTTTCCAAATTTCCGGGATATCCATATCCTGGGCTTGTTTGACGCTTTTCAAATCACCAATTCCGGGATGTTGAAAAATCACGGGATATATTTAATGCTTATATCCATAATGAAT
>Ga0100392_1005741_pt1 | contig 10900 bp, 8 predicted proteins | sample CryGeymeta201516_FD_81548 | JGI IMG/M metagenome (GOLD analysis project Ga0100392, IMG submission 81548) | Groundwater microbial communities from Crystal Geyser aquifers in Utah, USA - Crystal Geyser metaG 2015-16 | ecosystem: Environmental > Aquatic > Deep subsurface > Groundwater | place: USA... | reverse complement strand
TCTCACGCGATACTAACTGTTTGGACGCCACCAAAAGTCCAATTGCAACAGGCAGATCAAACTGAGTCCCCCTCTTGCGTATATTAGACGGCGCCAAGTTCACAACTTTGCGAAATCTGGGAAAATCAAACCCACTGCTCTGTATTGCGACTTTGATACGGTCACGGGCTTCGTAAATGGTGGTATCCGCAAGTCCGACAAAAACAAAATAAGGCAGTCCACGTGCCAGCTCGGTTTCAACACGCACAATAGAGGCATCGGAACCGCTAAGTACTGCAGAAAAAGTCACAGTAGGCATAAAACATTTTTAAGATGTAATACGCCAGTATTAACACACCAACATTAAATTTTTATGAAAAAACCACTCGAAGCTCCTACTCTTCCCTTAGTTCGAAAATAGATTCACCACTTTTTACATAAACGGACTCCCCACTACTAACGATCAACGATTCGGCAACATCAATATCAAGACCGTCAACGATAACGTACACGCTATTTCCATCATAACTTCCAACGACAGTGCCGGCTACGGCAGTCTCGTCGCCAAGCTCGGAAGCGTCGGCCAAGAAGTACAGATGGCCATCCGCGTAAGTGGTTTGAGGAAGACCCCAATTAAAAGGCAGTTTTCCAAGCTCACCATCGGAAAACCAGTACAAAGACCCGGCATCGACTATGTATGAATCCCCTGCGAACATAACCTCGCTGAGTCCTTCAAGAGTAAACAGATAGCTTCTTGTGTCTTCAAGGAAATTTACGAAATAAGCATCAAAGCTAGTCAGATCATAAACGACAGCTCCAGTCAAATCCGGCTTAACAAAGATCATAGCGTCAAGCATGCCCTTGGTGAAAGTACCTCGCCTAATCTCTCCTTCCCAGAGAGTAACGTATCCCGTAGTAGGGTCGGTTTCCAAATAAAACAAATCGGAGAGATCGCAGTCATAAGTGTCTCCGTAGCAAAACTCAAATATGGACTCGTCTACATCGGCTTTGGAGAGGTCGCCGGCGGAGAGACTCGGTATAACGACTAATTCAACAGTGGTTTCATAGACGCCATCCTTCTCAACAGAAAAACTGTCCTGCACCACATAATACCCTTCTTTGTCTGCATAAAATGCGTACTCTCCAATGTCGAGAGAGTAAGTGCATGTCGAGGAATCACATTCGTAAGAAACAACATCGGAATCGGAAACAAATTGAGCCTGATAAGGAAAAACATCGGATATCAAAACAACACTTCCGGAAGCTCCCTTCAAGAAGAGCGAGAAGACAAAAACTCCAAGGACGAGCACCAAAACAACCATTAATATAAGTTTTTTACGCATTTTTATTTTTGTTAAGGCTCCTTTATTATTACAGGTCGATTATAACACATTTTGTAAGTGCGTAATCTCCCTCCCCAAAACAAGAACGGCGTCAATACGCCACGGTTTCGTGATGTCCAAATAAATCTCGGCAATACGAGCAATTTTGGAGATTTTACGCCAATCTATCGAGTCCTCAGGCGTGCCGCATGCATCGGAAGATCGCCTCTTTACCTCTACGAAGACGACCTCGTCACCATCCATACAAATCAGGTCGACCTCGCCAAAATTTTTATAACGAAAATTTCGCTCAAGAATCTTATAGCCAATTCCGCAGAGATATTCAGCCGCCAGATTTTCGCCAAAATCATCCATATGCTACGCCCTGTATCATAAAGACCTTAAATTTTTATTAAAAAAACAAATCGCTCAAATTAGGAAGTCCAAAATATTGCATAGCATATGTAAAAGAGTAAAGTACGAAATCCCTACCACTACTAAACAAAAATGCCGCAGGATTTGAAAGTACCTCCGCATAATTTAGAGGCCGAGAAGTCAGTACTCGGCTCCCTATTGCTTGATAAAGACGCGATCATAAAGATCGCAGACATGATCGACGTAGAGGATTTTTATTACGACAACCATCGCACGATTTACAATGGCGTTTTGGAGCTTTTTTCAAAAAGGTCGCCAATAGATATCTTGATGCTCAGTAACTACCTCAGAGAGAATAACGAGCTGGACAAAGTCGGAGGTAACGCATACCTGACAGAGCTGATTAACGAAGTCGTAACGGCATCACACATAGTGCAGTATGCCGTGATCGTCAAACAGAAGTCCACACTCCGCAAACTTATCAAGGCTGGTCAGGAGATAACTACACTTGGATTTAAAGAGAACGAAGAAATCGACGAACTGATCGAAGAGGCTGAGAAGACTATTTTTTCAGTCTCCCGCACATTCCTCAAAGACAAATTCGTACACATCAAGGACATTCTCGCTCAAACTTACGAGAAGATATCAGACCTGCATGACCCGGAAGCGAAGGACAAATACAGAGGAATCCCTACCGGCTTCAAGTCTTTGGACAATATGCTATCCGGACTTCAGCCGTCAGACTTGGTTGTTCTGGCCGCAAGACCATCAATGGGTAAAACAGCCCTTGCTTTGAACGTAGCGCAGAACGTATCAAAGGTGGGAAAATCGGTAGGTATCATCTCTCTGGAAATGTCCAAAGAGCAACTTGTAGAGAGAATGTTCTGCTCTCTCCTTGCAGTAGATTCTTGGAAGATGAGAACAGGACGTTTAACAGAAGAAGATTTCGCAAGAGTAGGATCGATAATGGACGAGCTAAATCAGTCCAAAATATTCATAGACGATTCAGTTGGAGGATCGATCGCGGAACTTAGAGCAAAAGCACGCCGCCTGCAGTCCGAACACGGATTAGATCTTCTCATAGTTGATTACCTGCAACTTATGAGTGCAGGCAAAGGAGGATCTTCCATTACAAACAGAGTTCAAGAGATCTCGGAGATATCCAGATCATTTAAATCGCTTGCTCGCGAACTTCGCATACCAATCATTGCGCTATCTCAGCTATCGCGTGCTGTAGAACAACGCCCAAGCAAGATCCCTCAACTGTCCGATCTGCGTGAGTCTGGAGCAATCGAGCAGGATGCAGATTTGGTACTGATGATGTATCGCGAAGATTATTACGAAGAGGACACAGAGCGCGCAGGAGTTACGGATTTGTATATCCGCAAGCACAGGAATGGTCCTATCGGCAAAATAGAGCTCATGTTCAAAAAGGAACAGATGCGTTTTTACGACGTGGAAAAACAACGTAAGTACGAAGGCGCACCAACCAGCAGTGGCCCGATCCCAGTATCGTTTTAGATGTAGCAGCTATGCCATGTTGGTATTAGATTTTTGCAAAAAACGTACTATACTACTGACTACCGACTACTGACTAAATCCTACTAACCATGTTTTGGGTAGACGAAATCGCAGACGACATAATAGCCAAATATCCCGACCAAGACACATTCGTAATCCGTGATGAGAAGACGCTGTCCGGACGTGTCCACATAGGATCTCTTCGAGGAGTAGTCATACATGGTATCATTGCACAGGCACTTCGCGAACGCGGCAAAAAAGCGGAATACTACTTTGAGTTCAACGACTTCGATCCGATGGACGGACTACCTGTCTACTTGGATCAGGATAAATACAAGCAGTACATGGGGCAGCCACTTTATACGGTTCCATCGCCGGATCCTGATTTCAAGAACTATCCCGAATACTTTGGTGAGGAGTTCTTGAGCGTAATAAAGGCCGTAGGCTTCGACCCAAAAATTATAAGAGCAAAAGATCTATACCAAAACGGGACCTATAATAAATGGATAGAAAAAGTCCTGACCCATCCAAACGAAATCCGCCAAATTTACAAAGAAGTTAGCGGCAGCGAAAAACCCGACGACTGGTACCCGTTGCAGGTAATATGTGAAAAATGCGGCAAAGTCGGCACGACAAAAGTCACAGGCATCAAAGGCGACAAAGTAACATACAAATGCATGCCTGACATGGTGTCATGGGCGCAAGGATGCGGACACGAAGGCGAGATAAATCCATACGATGGACGCAGCAAACTGCCTTGGAAAGTAGAGTGGGCGGTCAAATGGTCCGGATTGCCGGTTACGATTGAGGGATCGGGCAAAGACCACAACGCAGCAGGAGGATCTCACGACATTTCCGTCAGGATTTGCAAAGAGATACTGGAGATGCCGGTTCCATACAACATACCTTACGAATTTTTCTTAACAGGTGGCGCGAAAATGAGCTCATCAAAAGGTGAAGGAGCGACAGCAAAAGCTATCGGGGAATTATTGCCACCTGAGATCCTAAGATTTTTGATGATTCAGAAGCACCCAAAACGTCCGATCGAGTTCAACCCGGAGGGATCAACAGTCCCGGTTCTATTCGATCAGCACGACAAAGCATCGGAGCAGTATTTCGCCTCGGAGCCGGAAATCCCGGACCATGGAAGACTTTTTCACTACTCTCAAATCAGCGACGCCAAACCGGTCAAGCATTATTTGCCACGATTCACGAGAGTTATTTTCTTCCTGCAAATGCCGCACATGGACGCGGAGAAGGAAATAGCAGAGATAAAAGGTAGCAAGCTAACAGTGGAAGACAAAGAAGAAGTGGCAATGCGAGTGAAGTACGGCAAAAAGTGGCTGGACTCATACGCACCGGAAGACTTCGTATTTGAGGTGCAAGAAGTAGCGCCGTCAGTTGAGTTGTCTCAAGACCAGAAACAATTCTTACTCCATATAGCGGAAGCGATGAAAGGCGCGGATCTAAAAGGCGAAGACCTCCACGCAGAAATCCACAAGATCAGAAAAGCATCACCGTTGCAGCCTCGGGACGCGTTCCAAGCGATATACTTAGCACTTCTGGGAAAAGACTCCGGTCCTCAGGCCGGTTGGTTCTTGGAAGCTCTTAAAAAAGAGTTCGTAATAAAAAGGTTCACAGAATTGTCAGCCTAAGGAGTAGTCTCAGGAGCAGCTGCATTCAGGTCGTCAATAGAAGTAGATGTGGGCACGACACCACCTTGCCATTTGCCGTCTTTGTAAAATCTGAATCCGCTTTCATTGCCGGAGAGCCATGCGCTCTTAATTGGCTCAGAAATCTGCGATGGATCTGCGAAAACAACAACGTTTACAGCCTCGTTACCAGAGGCAAGTGCGAACTGTCTAGCCGTTTCACGCCCATCTTCGCCAAAAGCAACTAGAGACACTCCATCATAGCCTTTGACCAAGGTATCAAAATTAGTAGTGGTGACTTCTCGTACTTGCCCCGCTGTAAACGGTTCCGGTTCAAGCGCATGCAAAGGTGCGGCAAGTGCGTCAATAAGCGTGTTGAATTGACTGTTATACGACATGATAACAAGGTCGTAAGGAACTTTCCTCTGTAGTCGTAACCAGTAAGCCTTGCACCGACTCGGTGCCAGCGTATTTGAGGCGAATAAATATCAAATTACCATAGTGTATGTCGTCAGCATCAACCATTTTATCGACACGAAACATTTCAGCGGTAGAGCCAGGCAAAATAGACTCTGCAGTCTCAGTAAGGGCGTCATCCTTAATCTCGTTTTTTAAAAATCTCTTCCACTGCCTATCGAAAGCAACTTGCCTCTGTCTAGTCTCGCGCTTCTCTCGTTTTTGCTCGCGAGCAGTAGGCTCCGCTGGTTCATCATCAGCCACTACTGGCCCATTCTGTGGACTGCCAACTGTGCCTTGAATTGGAGCGGCAGGAGGCTGAGCATCTGGTCCCGTCTGTGGTCCGTTGTCTGCAACGGTAGCAGTAGCGTCGTCAGGCTGAGCAGCAGGTTCATCAACAGTGTGAGTCCCAGTCAGATCAGAAGTATCGTCATCAGCCACGTCATCATCATCCACCGACCCCGTCTGTGATCCGCTGTCTGTATCTTGAATTGGAGCCGCCTGTTGAGCCGGCCCTGGCCCACTCTGTGTACTGCTGTCTGCGTCTTGCTGTCTGCTGTCTGCGCCTTGTGGACTGCCAACTGTGCCTTGCCCTTGAGCCGCTGTTCCCGTCTGCTCTCTGCCAACTGTGCCTTGCTCTCTACCAAGCAAACCTTCGTAATTATTCCCAAGCCACTCGGCAAAAGCTATATTTTGAGCCGCCGTACCCTTATAACCCGTATCAACATTAGATATAGAGGTGGTGAGTTTAGAATTAATAAAAGCTAAACAGCCAGGATGGGTCTTTAGAAACGCCTTGCGTCCTGCAAAAGTAGGATCCAAGCCCAAGGATCTCATTATAGCAACAACGCTACCTGTATCTTTGGCAATTTCGATTGCGGAAGTAGTAGTCAGGATTTCCTCATTAAGGCGTGCATGCTCTAAAGCCGCTTTAGCAGTTGCCTTATCAGGAGTAAATAAATCCACTTTTGTTTCTGTGGCCGCGCCATCAAGCTGGAATCCAAATTCGAAGCTGCCGCTATTCGCATAAATATTGAACTTATCACCAGTGTGCATTTTTGGCGTGCTGATACCATGCCTCCTTACTCGCAAGTCGACATTGATAATTATTTTCTGTTGAGCGGCATTAAGCTCTGCGAATTTCTTGCCATAAAATCCTTCAGCCATAGCAGCCGTAAAAGACGGGCTGTTTGAACTAACAGCAAAAGCTTTGTTTCCCAGAGTAGTAAGCGCAGCCTTTAGCTCATCATCTGTCATTTTCCAAGCAGGTTTCTCTGCCAAATGCTCTTGTACTTCTACCTGCGATTTAGGCTCTTCGTAAGGCATTTTATTTTTATTTAAAAATTTATCTATGAATTATAGCATAAAACACTCACTCTATCAACCCTCGTAACCTTACAAATTGCCTGAAAAAACGCTAAAACTAAGGAGTCACAAACGAAGATACTATGCCAAAGAAGCATAAAATCAGCAGCAAACTAAAAATCGCAATATACTCTGTCGTAGCGGTATTGGCGACGCTAATGCTGGTAGCAATTTATGCGCTCGGTCCACTTAAGACATTTCTTCCAAACATATGCAATTTGACAGGTACGATTTTCGGAAGCAGGACGTACTTGATACTTTTCCAAAACAATTACGAGATTAGGCCTACGGGAGGGTTCATATCGGCTTACGGAGTACTCACTATAAATCACGGGATTCCGGGGATTCAGTTCTACGACGTGTACGGAGAGGTAGATGAGCACGAATACATAGATCCACCACACTATCCAATGCAGGAGCTACTGGGTGGCCCGACATACGGAGGCTACACATTTCGTGATACCAACTATTACGTGGATTTCCGTGATTCGGCGCAAGAGATGTTAGACTTCTATCACATTACTCAGCCTGAGTCTGAGATAGACGGCATAGTTGCAATAGACTTCACTATGCTCGAAAGCTTGGTTGGACTATACGGTCCGGTTAAGGCAGGCGATTTCGAGCTCACGGAGAACAATTTATTCGAAACGCTTTCAGCTGAAGTATCAGATATAAACAGGCACGACGCGGAAGAAATTTATGGTCGCAAAGACATCATGAAAGATGTCGCAAAAGACATCATAAAAAACGCAATCCTGAGCCCTTTCAAGTACAGAGGTTTCTCAGCCCTAATCGCAAAAAATCTCGATGAAAAGCACGTAATTCTTTGGTTCGCAGACGAAGGGTTGGAATCAAAGGCGATAAGGCTCGGATGGTCAGGCACGATGCCGGAAGATTACGAAGACTTACTTGCAGTAAGCGAAGCTAATCTGGGCGGGATGAAAAACGACAGATATATGGCTCGCAACATCAAGTACGAAGTTGATATTCAGGAAGATCAAATTGTTTGCAATCTAGAAGTCACGATGGATCATTTCGGCGGAGAAAACATTCCGCTAAGCGGTGACTACAAAGGATATCTCCGTGCATATATACCGTCAGAGGCAACTCAAATCACGGACAAAACCGAAGAGTCAAAAGGCAACTATAAATCTTTAGGCGAGATAATATATTTGTCCAAGACTGAAGAAAAAACCGTTGAATTCGAGTACACATTACCGATAAGCATTATTGAAGACGGCACATATTCACTGGATCTGGTGAAGCAACCAGGGACGGAGGCGGACAATTACGAAATAATTATTCATACTCCTCAAGGTTCGACGCTCGAAAGTGAGAGTTTTACGACTCATGAAGAACACGCATATTTATCAACAGGCCTGAGCACAGACCAACGCTTCGAACTAACTATAATTCCCGATGAAACGGAGCCGCGAATTCACTCGCATGAAATCGTAGAACTTAACAAAATTTGGATAGGGTTCAACGAGCCTCTGGATTGCGATACAGCCTCAGATCCTTTTGCTTACGCAATAACGGACACAAACACGGCAGCATCAGAGACAGACACTGTCTACATAGACACTATAACCTGTTCTGGCAGGGATGTTTGGCTAGACACAATAGGCATGACTAGCCAAAACGAAGAGTTCTACGAGATAATTTTGCGCAATATCCGCGACAAAGCAGGTAACTATATCGACCCGAATCCACGCACGATCACAGTCGTGCAACGTGGCCTATAAAAGTAGAATCAAACCCTCATAAATCCACTATGGATAAAATAGCAATTTTAGATTTCGGAAGTCAGTTCGCTCACTTACTCGCAAATCGCATTAGGCGTCTCGGCGTTTATTCGGAAATAATCGATGCGGACACAAAAGCGGTAGATTTAAAAGACTACAAAGGCATAATCATTTCGGGAAGTCCGGCGTCGGTCAACGCTCCTGATTCGCCGAAAGCAGATCCGAAAATCTACGAACTTGGCATTCCGATTTTGGGAGTTTGTTACGGTCATCAATTAACGATGAAAACTCTTGGCGGCGAAGTCCGAAAAGGCAGTGTCGGAGAGTACGGCCTGACAAAATTCACAGTACAAAAAAACACAGGAGTTTTAAGCAAATTAGAACAAAAAACTTACCAAGTTTACGCCAGCCATTTCGATTCGGTAGGTAAGTTGCCAGAAGGGTTCGAAGCGCTAGGCTCAACGCCGGATGATCAGTTTTCAGCAACCGCCAACGAAGAGCGAAGAATCTACACGCTGCAGTTCCATCCTGAGGTTACCCATACTGAATGCGGCATGCAAATACTGGAATCATTTGTGGAAATCACAGGAGCAAATCGCGACTGGAGCATAGACAAATTCATAGAGCTCGAGCTGGATTCGATCACAAAAAAAGTCGGAGACAAAAAAGTCTTCATGCTCGTATCTGGAGGAGTCGATTCGTCTGTAGCGTACGTTCTCCTCGCAAAAGCCCTCGGACCTGAGAGGATCTACGCGATGTATGTCGACACGGGCTTCATGCGCAAAAACGAAAGCGAAGAGATCAAAAAATTCCTCAAGACGGCGGGAGTTACAGATTTGCACGTTGAGTACGCGGCGGAAGAGTACTTTATGGCGCTCAAAAACGTTTACGAACCGGAACAAAAACGCAAAATCATCGGCGACAAATTCCTGGAAATTCAACGCAGAGTTGCGCAAGAACTTAATCTGAATCCGGATGAGTGGCTCTTGGGGCAAGGCACGATTTATCCTGATACAATCGAGTCGGGTGGCACAAAGAACGCAGACAAGATCAAGACACATCACAACCGTGTACCGGAAATAGAAGAGATGATCCGCCAAGGCAAAATAATCGAACCGATAAAAGAGCTCTACAAAGACGAAGTTCGCATGGTAGGACGCAAACTGGGTCTGCCTGACGAGATGGTCGACAGACATCCATTCCCCGGCCCGGGATTAGCGGTAAGGTGCTTATGTGCGGAGGTGGCGGAGTCATGTAGCGCAGAGGTAGAAGCAGAAGGCTACAAGACGAATGTCTTGCCAATTCAATCTGTCGGAGTCCAAGGAGACGAAAGGACTTACAGACATCCTGCTATATTGGAAGGAGATCATGACTGGGAAAAACTCAGAAAGTTGTCTCCTCAAATCACAAACAAATATTCGGAAATTAACAGGGTTATGTTTGCAGCAAGCGGCCCAATTACGTCAATCTCGGTAACACCTTCCTATCTGACCGAAGAACGTATCGCAACGCTTCAGGAAGCAGATCAACTCGTCATGGATTTTATCCGAGAAACCGACAAGGAAGGTCTCGTATGGCAGTGTCCAACAGTTCTGTTGCCAATCAGCATCAACGCAGAAGGCAAGGAGTCGATAGTCATAAGGCCGGTCAGCTCAACAGAGGCAATGACAGCCAATTTCACAGAGCTTCCGTGGGATGGCGTACAGCGCCTCGCAGAAAAGCTCATGCAGCTGCCAAATATCTCAGCCGTCTTCTACGACATCACGAATAAGCCACCTGGAACGATTGAGTGGGAATAAAAACCACCAACTACCCCCTAAGTCCTAAATCCTAAGTCCTACTTACCATCCCCCCCCTCAACATTCACCATCTCAATCTTTGGGATAGGATGTCCAAGGAATTTTTCGCCCATTTTCTTGAACTTAATAGGATCGTCGGTAGTCATGTAAGTGCGTTTGCCATTACGCGACAAAGACTTGTCTATATCGGGATGCCTCTTGAGGTAGTCCTTTAGGCTTTTTGCCAAGACCGAGCCATCTCCGACAATATGCACTTTGCTTCCCATATATTTCTTAAAATCACGCATCATGAGAGGATAGTGAGTACATCCGAGGATCAAGGTGTCGATGTGCCGACTTTTCATCGGGCGTAAATACTTTTTGAGGACCATTTTGGCCTCGGGCTTGTCATGCCAGCCTTCCTCAATGAAAGGAACAAGGAGAGGGCATGGCATTGAAAAAATCTCTATTTCAGGATCAATCTTCAGAATTTCAGTCTCATAGGCACGAGAACTTATCGTGCCTTTGGTCCCAACGACGCCAACTCGCTTGTTTTTTGTTTTTGTAGCAGCCTCCTCTGAAAATGGGAATATAACACCAAGTATGTTTTTCTTATCTTTCAGCCCTGCATCAACGATGTATTTATTCTGCAAATGCCTTAGAGCAAGTCCTGATATGGTATTGCATGCCACTATGATGAGTTTCAC
>Ga0100392_1005729_pt1 | contig 10910 bp, 5 predicted proteins | sample CryGeymeta201516_FD_81548 | JGI IMG/M metagenome (GOLD analysis project Ga0100392, IMG submission 81548) | Groundwater microbial communities from Crystal Geyser aquifers in Utah, USA - Crystal Geyser metaG 2015-16 | ecosystem: Environmental > Aquatic > Deep subsurface > Groundwater | place: USA... | reverse complement strand
GATATCGCCATATCACCCTACCAAGATTGCCCGACCAGATGGAAGGCAATACGGAATTTCCAATTTACATTACGCTGCCACCCAATCGGATTGCCGAATTTTTGGTCAATCTACCAGAATCGTACTTGCAACGTGCTGACGATTTCGTTTTCATGAGCGGAGGACTGGTCTACGGCAATATCGAAAAGGTCTTGCAAGAGTACGGATTTTCCCGCGAGGGACAGACGCAGGTCCTCGTTACGGGACTGAGGTTCACCGAAGACAAGCGCGTCCAGGACATTGGTGTCAAGCTGGGCATGGCCGAAAACGGAGAAGAAAAGTGGGGAGGACAGTGCACCGCCACGGGTAAATGGGCCGGAGCCATTTCCGAACGGATGCTGCGCAACGACGTGATTTGCAAGGCCGACTTTTATCGCGATTGGCGACGAGCCATGTGGGAAGCCAGTTGCGCCGATGCTATTTTCCATTTGCTGGGAGTGGTACGAGAGGAGCCTACCAGTGTCGCCAATGTGGCCCAATATTATTACGAGGAAGCCAGTGATATTCTCTGGGAAATTTCGGGACAGCTACGCGGTTGGAAGGCACTGACCCTGACTTACGGATTCGAAGAACGCTTGTACGGTGTGGCCGAAGTGAATGGCGCGGATGTGGCATGTACCGTAACTGACGAAATGTACCCATATGTCTGGGGTGTTGATGTCTTTTTGCAATCCAAAATGTTCTTGGAATACCTTCATTATGCACAAGGGCAAAAGGGGTACCTGCAAGGCACAGCTTTACCACCCATGAAGGAGGAAGGATCCACCATTATGCGTTCAGGAAATATGCGTGCTGATGGTGTTATTTAAAGACAAAACCCATCGCTGAGCGCCTGGACGAGAGCGAGAGCAACACACGAAGGAATGGAGACAAAATTAGCAATGAAGAAAGCCGGACTTTAAAACCACGAATGTCATCGAAACATCAAATCCAGGGCCAGCCGACTCTTTTTGCGAACGTCAGACCACTTTTTGCGAAGTTTAATTAAGTAGAAGTTGAATGCTCCATTAGAAACTAAACTTTTCTAAAATTCGTCATGTATGGCGTTCGTAATATTTTCCACAACTCCTGCCACAGCTTCGCATACATCACCGACACAATCCTTTATGGTGTCGGCGGCACCTTCAACAGGGTCCGTCGCATTCTCAAATCCATAATTGACGTCCAATTCGGCCATGACCCTTTCCATTTCTTCCCATTGCTCGTCGCTTCCCAAAAATGTGTACATCAAAAAGCAAATAAATGCAAAGGTTCTCGCAATCTTAAAAATATCTGACCAAGTAGTCTCCTTGAAGCTCGCAATCAAAATATCGCGGGCAAAAATAAATTTCATCAAAATGTCAAAGCTGTAAGTGGCAACCAAGTCAATGACCAAAATTGTCACAATAAAGTCGCGCGTCGCTTCGTCTGGAAAGGGGATCAATTGGAAATAGCGATTCATAGCCGGAACAGACTCACTGGCAAACATAAAGACGAGAATAAAGGTCATCAAGAGACTGTACAAAAGAGGGCGATTTTCCGTCACTCCAGTCATAAAAGGACGACCCTGTAAATTCACCACAAAGACTGTCACTTGTTGTACGCCGCTCACCAGAAAGACGACCGTGTTGAGAATACCAGGCTTGAATGTTCCGTCGAGGTTGGGTTCGTAATCAGGCTCCAAATGTCCCTTTGCTCGTTGTACAGCAATAACCATCGTAGCCAAGTGGATGGCAAACTGACCCAAGAGACTGATGAAGAGCGATGGGTGGAAAATGGAAGTCAAGGGACGGACTTTCGAGAGTCGATCCAGTGGCTTCGACCGCGAGACACTCATGAAGCTTACAGACCCTAAAAGCCCCAATGCCGTCATTTGTGTGTCGCCGTACTTAACACCATCAAGATACAAAACCGAAAGAGAGTACGAGCTAATCAAACTTTGCAAAGCCAGGATTTGGTACATTTGAATACTCGACACCAAAGTACAACGACCTTGTCGAACAATGTCAACGCAGTTACGAATACTCGGCATTTTGCTCGTGAAAGGAGCGGCGATACTGGCATCGCCCAACTTAACAACTGGCATGTCGCCAGTGTCCATTTCCTCCAGTTGCGACGCCAGGGTTGCCGCGGAGCCTTCGATGCCACGATATTTTGACATAGCAGCCTTCTTTTTCTTTCCTTCCGCCATTTCTTCGCTCATGAATTCTTTCATTGCTCTGAACTGAGCAAACGACACACCTTGCGCTTCCAATTCCTTTACACGTTCCATCATACGTTGTTGCTTTTCTGCCATGAGTCTCTTTTGCTCTGCTTGTTTCTCAGCCTTGGTCATGGTGGTTAGGTCCTTGCGATTCTTCATGTCATGTCGTTTGACAGCCATTTCGCGTGCCTTGATCTTATAGAGCTGAACCAAATCTTCTTTCTCAACCAAATCGGGATACTTGCTAGGATCAACACCCAGAGCCTTGATCTTCATCTTAATCAAACTTACAGGCAGTTGGCGCACCTGGTTCAGCACGTCTTGGCTCATAATAGCCGTGACTTCAGGCTCCTTCTTCTCTGGTTCCTCCGATTCATCCTTTTCGTCAGACCTGTCTACGTTGAGGTCTCCAAAGCCCGTAAGAAGAGCAACGCCAACGTCGGCCTCTTTCAGTGCACCGACATCCTGTAAAAAAAGCAATCACTGTTAGACGCAAGCGACGCAAAAAGGGAACAATTGCCATTGTTTAGATTACAAGCACTCACATTCGCTCCATCACCACACATCATACAAAGAGAATCCACGGAATGAAGACATTGGATGACTGTCTCTTTTGCGTCGGGAGTCATACGAGCGAAAACTTTGAAGTATCCAAGAATTTTTTGGGTGCCCTCTTTGTCGCATTCAAATGCAGATGCAAGGCACTTTCCGGTCGTTGCCAATTCATAGGTCTTTGAAAGCTCGGGAACTTTGTCAGCCTCGTAGTCACCACAAGTGGTTCCATCTTCGTAGCTTTTCCAGGACAAGCGCTTCGTGGAATTGTCCAGATAAAGAATGGGCCGGTATACCAGTTCGTCTTTGCTTTCAGCGATTTTGGAATTGCTCGATGTACCTGCCTTCTTTTGTTTCTCTGCCAAAAGAGCTTTCAGCTCCTCATTCTCTTGTGCTAGCGGGTCCATTGGATCGATTATTCTCCCGTCGACAGTCTCACAAATGTAAACTTCCTTGGCAACATGTATAGCAGTCAGTAAAGCATCCCCAGTAACCATAGTGCATTTCATTCCTCCTTCCTTCAACCGCTGAAGAACCGAAGCAGTATCCTTTCGAACACGACATGTAAAGGCAATAAAGCCGGCAAATAGGAGATCCCTTTCACAATGAGCACGCGAGTCCTTGGCTTCCTCTACAGCCGAGGCATCAAGGGGTTTGTATGCCAGACCAATCATACGGTATCCTTCTTTGGCAAGTGCTTCGGAAGTGGCATCGTAGCCTGCAGGTTTATTAGCCAAGAGCTTGCCGACAGCTTCAGGACTTCCCTTGGCAACGGCAAAGTAATTGACTCCCGATCGAACTACACAGCTCATACGCTGTAGCTTGGAGCTAAAATGATGACGGACCAAAATTTCAAGGCTGGTGAGGGTTTTGCCCGAAACCATTATGGGGTGCCCAGCTGGAAGTTTCATTTTAGCTGGAGCACCCGCAGGCTTCGGGACATTTCCCTGCTTGCTGTCTCCGCCATCTCCTCCGCTTTGCGGCATGGGCTCTACTTTGCCATCGACGCCTACATGCCACCGAATACTCTTCAAGGCAGCCATCTCTAATGGATCGCCAGTTGTTTCTTCGTCAAAAACAACCAACGAGTGACAACCAGCCATAACTAAAGCTGCTTCATTGTGGACTTGGATCATGGGCTTGAGTGAGTAGTCATTGGAAGCTTCTTTAGCAGTGGCATCAGATTTCAGAAGTTGAGACTGTTCCAAGACTCCCACAGCAACTAATTCGTCAGTCGTTAGCGTTCCTGGAATATGTAATTGAATATGAAAGTAGCAAGTGAGGAACTGAAAGAGCAAGGTCAAGATATTGGTTCGTACTCGATAGAATTGCTTCACTTACCCGTTTTATCAAAGAGACAAGCATCCAGTTTCCCGGCCATTGGCACACGGTAAGGTTCAGTACAAAAGATGTGCATCTTCATCAGCGTCATTAAACTATTGTTGACAGCCATCGCCATTTGCATAGGCAATTCTGGACGAATCACGGACGTAACAATCATGATGCAGTGCAACAAAAGTTCGTATTGAGATCGTCCTTCGTCGTGTAGACCATGGTATAGAACATAACTGGAACTGGCAATCGCAAAGAAACAGAGAAGAAGCAACAGGAGCCCAGTATCTCTTTCGTGTCCTTTGACTTTTTCTTGCGAACCTTCAATCATTCGGACCAGCTTTCCTTGGGCGGAACTGAATCCGGTTCGCAAAACAAAACATACGGCTCCATTATCAGGAGGAGAAGGGATACCCTTCGCAGTGTGAGCTTCTGCCGATTCGCCTGACAAACATTGAAGCATTTTGGTACCAGCGTAGGCAACATTCATTTTGTGTCGATTCTTCATATCCAATACATCTTCAGCGTCAGGGTCGGCCTTACTTTCATTCGTAGCCGAAGCAGCAGCGAGATCAGCCAGACCTTCTTTCATTTGCGGCACCGATTCTCCTGTTAAACTAGCTTCGTTCACAACCGTCGAACCGCGCAATAACAGAAGATCGGCTGGTACGACATCGCCGCCCTCGTCCACCACAGGAGGTGAAGGATTCTTGTCGTCGGCCTTTTTCTTTTTTGGCATGTGTCGCGTCAGACTAATAATATCTCCAGGCAAGAGTTCGGTCGATTCAATGGCTCTCCAGGTGTTATTTCGGTACACAAAAACAGGTCTAGGAGGATTCCCCATTCCTCTCAGAGCTTGCAAAGACTTCAACCGTTGAAAGACGACTGTTCCTTCAAACAAGAGGACCATGAAAAGACTGAAGAAACTGTAAATGAGATAGTCATCAATGGCCCACAGGAGGACACAGAAGAGCTGAAAGACCGTAAAGGGGTTTAAGAGTTGCGCCTGGTAGAGTTCCAAAAACTCCGGTTGTTTCACTTCAAAAATGTTGGGTCCGTAACGGATCGTGGCCGCTTCGACGACTTCTTCGCTGGCAAACCCCGTCCACGTGTGTCCCAGAAATCCTAAAGGTAAGTCTGTGCGACAACGAATTTTGGTCCAAACGCACTCTCCAGAGGCTTCTTTGACAAACAGGTAGCGTCGCCGATGATATTCAAAAGTCATTCCAAGAGTAGGAAAAAACTCAAGTGGTACCAGCACGGGCTTTTCTTTGGCTGGGGAAACCCTGGCATGTGTGGGCAAATACGACGGAATTTTGTTGGCTGGAATTGGTTGCACCGCTGCGACTTTGGCTTTATCAGCTGCATTGGCAGTAGCGGCCTTTTTGTTGGATTTGACACCATCAGCGGCAGATTTGTCCTGTTCGTAGTCGTATTCCATGATACTATCGGGAATCTCGATCTTGGTGGCATCAATTTCTCGGTAATTCATCCAGACCAAAAAGCGAACGCTCCAGTACTGCATGAGTACCACCAGTGCATGAAAGGTGACAAGAATTCCCAAAATGAGAGATGGCAAAAAGGCGGGAGCCCACTTGTTGGGGACGCGCTCCTTGTTCGTAAGAGAATCCAGCACGGATTGTTGTAAATCCTTTTTCTTTTCCTCCACCAGTTCTTCCATATCCATATCCATCCAGTCAGTCCATCCAATCTTTTTGACACGGCGATTGGGATCGTTGACATCTCCTAGAGAATGTACAAATTCAGCTCTGTAAACGGTAGACCCTTGCATGACTGATGGTTAAAAGTGTGAACAGTGTTGTGAGTGAATTATTTCCAGCATTATACAGCGAGAAAATAGAAAAAGGAAATGAAACGATATGCAATGCAATATACAGGACCATAAGGAGAAGGAACAAATCGAAAACATCTCCCAAATCGCTGCCTTCCTGCACTCCACTCTCGTACGTAACAAAATGATGATCTTACCGGCAAAGCCTTCTCGATCCGCTTTTTCCAAAAACTGCCGGTATGGCTGCCCGCAGGTTGACACGACCCAGCCGAGTTGATAAACGTAAAGGATACCAAAAATGGCATGATACCAGCGCACCCGTAAACGGCTTTGATTGGTACTACTACTGCTAGTACTAGTAGACCACTTGGGACCGTAGACCTGAACTTGCTCAATCCGCTTTGAATCGCAGCTTTGGACTGGGTAAGAGGACTGTTGTTGAGAGGAGGGCATGATCAATCAAAATGAATCGCGTCTGGATAAATTTTTGAATGAGGATTTCTTGTTCGTGCGTGTTTTGTCCTTTCGTGGAAATCAATAATCAATGATATACAAGAGAATTTGCCTCTTTTAAAAAGAATGCTGTGATCGGGCTTCCTGAAGAGACAGCTACTGCTTTGTGCATTAACTTATCCTTTGACTTTTGATCTTGGTGATGCCTCTAGTGGGGTAATAAAAGGAATAATAATAATAATAATAATAATAATATGTTACTTTTGATAAAACTCATCCGCTCTCTTCCATTTGCAAGCAAGGGCTACAGGAGCTCTGAGCTCTCATTCGCAACAGGTGAAAAAGATTTACAATGACGAGGCTGGAACAATGCTTAACTCTAACGCTACTGTACTTTGAATCAAGCCACTCCGCCCCGAAATACTACTACTATCCTTCCTTGAGTACCAGGTACTAGTAGTACGCTTCAAAAGGTACTAGGGTACCAGACCCCACTACTAGTAGTACCTATTTGGGACCGAGAGTAGAGTCGAAGTACCATGGTACTTACTGTAGCCACTCTAGTAGCTAAGTAGCTAGCTAGCTTGCTGAAGCGATGAAACATCCAGTGTACCAAAAAGAATGCCCTGGCGACGAGTGACGATTCAAGATGAAGGAGGGTCCAGGGATGTCACTACCTGACTGTCTCTGGCAGTCTATACTTCGATCACCGATTGACACAACACCATCGAGTATAGTACAGTATATGAATGTGAATGCTCACCTTCATGGTAAATTGGTACACGCAAAGACTTTCAAAGTCTATGCTGCAGTTCAAGTATAGGTACGAGAAAGAGCCAACCGGTATTCTTGTATGTTCCTGCGTGACACTAGTAGTAGCTGAGTCTTACTGGTGCAGCTTTTCTTTTGGTTCTACTGCTGCGATTGAGCCTCGCCCTCCTTGTTTTATGGTGGTTTTGCATGTTTTTCATTCGCCGTTTTTCGATGCGCTTCCTGTAATTGCGATTGTTGCCCGTTTTCCCCGCTGCTCGATGCTGCAAAGTCCATCGCTGAGGCGCTATCGCTTTCTTTTCCTTATCGAACCACCAACAGAAGAGTAGGAGCAAAGACATGACGGCATTGATAGAATCATACTGTTTGTTCAACGGCCATACTGTAGTCGCTTTCAAGATGGATGACAATAGGGGTCTAGTAAAACAAACCTTGAATGTAGCCGAGTGAAAAAGTCTGCTGCAGAGTACAAGATGAACCAAATGGAACATACATTCTAGATTCTAGTGCTTGGCTTCAATGTTAATACATTATGGTGTTATTCTTTAAGTAGCTAATAGTATAAACATGGGTGTTTTGCGTACTGCTCTGGTAGCAAACCTTGACGTGAATGAAAATTGGAGGGTGTGGCTGTATTTACAGTAGAATCGTGAACGCAGATGGAGCGCCAAGCGAGCATCTCGCTAGTCTAGTAGGGTACAGGAAGCCGATATTATTTGTTCCTTTGATGGGTGTGTGGCTTACAAAGACTTGTTTCAGTGGCTTTCATCAAAGAAGCCCCAGTCATCTTCTTCGTCCATTGTATCGTTTGAGGGAGAACTGTGCTGACTTGAAAATTCTTTTGGGTTGGTTTGACCAAGAGCACAGAGATCGACTTTGCAGGACGTTCGTCCCAACTGGCTGCCCCATCCCTGTGAAGGACAGCCAGATGATGATGAGGATAGCCGTGATGTGTATCCAAGATCGGAGAGTGTTGATTCTTCAGAGATGGACATCATCATTATGGAAGATGCCAACATGGATGTGCTGTGATCCCAGCCTGCTGGTTCTTGGTTTTGCTGCTGTTTGGAGGAGTATGTCATGGCGAAAAAAATTATGGTTGTCCGAAAGGAGTTTTGATTTATTTCTCGTTGTTGTAATTTATGCGACAACAATGAAGCAAAAAGTTCCTGAAATGTCTTTTCTTCAACGGCGGGAAACTTTGGCAAGGGTCCTTTACCATCTACTTGGAATCCAAGGCCATTAGAAACGAGAAAAGAACTGTCAAGACCAGTCGATGTGGCTGGATAAAAAAATAATGTCAAGTCTTATGTTTGGGTTTCCGATGTCTGATGACGTGATGACACACTACTTGAACCAGTGGAGTTAGGATTTAGCAAAAAGAACTCCAGTGACCTTTCGCAGGTCACAAAGCACGGCCAACGGATAAGATGCATTCGTTGAGTGGTACAAAAATATAATATTACGTAGACTAGTACTAGCTAGCTAGTACTACCGTGGCACTGGTATTGGTACGGTACTTTGAGGAAATCAAATGACCCGATGTCGAGCAATCCCCTGTGAAAATTTGTCAATAGATAATCTTGATCCCATCTTGAACTTCGTTTTAGGCAGATAAGATGATGACATCTTACCAGGTACCTGGTACTTGAGCTCTTCGTCTATTGAAGTTTGACATTTTCATTTCCCAGCGAGACGACGAATTTGGAGAACGATTCTTTCATTGTGCATTCAAGCTCTTCCGACGACGTACAGTACAAACTCGAAGGTTCAAAGTGGACAAAACGCTTTTTACTGCCTGAAAATAAATTTGTTTGCTGTGCGTTGCTTGTTATTACGAGAAGCAGAAAGATACTCCGAGTATTTAGATAGAGCTTGTTTTTGCCGCAAGTAAAGAAATGCAAGCAAAAACACCGGAACGCAACGACGACTTCTCTTAGATGATGTAATCGAGTACCATACCTGGTATAAGTGATTCCTTCTCAAAGAATTGTTACATGGTTGTTTCTGCTTCGAGTAAACAACAATCTGAAGCAAACAGTAGAGTAACGCTCATTCCTGTTGATGTGTCACACTATTCAAAATTCAAACACCTCGAACTCAAGTCAACAGAAAAATTCTACAAAAATAATCAGCGGACAAGGGGTACGCTCCTGACAGAGATTTCTTTTTGTATCGTAAACTTCAAACTTTGAGGCGACTGCTGGTAGCCTTCAAGAAGCACCGTGAAAAAAAGAAAATACCGAAAGGAGGAAGCTCGGGGATGGTCTAAGACTACTTTTTAAACGGATTATGGTGAATCTTCGTCATTTTGTAGTTGTTCAGTAAACGCTGAATAATGAAAGGGAAAACAAGCATACCAAGAAGTGATAGAATAAACGGACTAAGCCTCTGCTGAGCCGTCCCATCCCTTCCACCCAACACCCAACGAATGCTTCAATGCTGTCGTCGGTGCAGAAAGAAAGAGAGAAAGAAAGAAAACACGTCGCGACGGTGGTCCAAGGCAAGTAACTGGTGTAATTCTGTTTGGGCATCAGTTGCCAGCAACTGCTCCAGCAGATTCCGTGCTTCATGACAATAGACAACAGGTTCAGAAAGAAAAATAGAAACTACTTTACTTGGGATCTCTCACAAAATTTCCAGCACACTGCATTATTGTTAGGCGCTTGATCCAACGTGGAAACAAACAAACACGATCTTTGTCTAGCTTCAGTTTGAGAACGAAAGTGGAAGACTTGATGGAACAAATAGTTGCAATGAAAATGTCTTAAAATTTAAAATAATTGTCGGAGATCTACACAAGGTGAAAGTGAAGATTGGTAGGGAACGGGTACCATATTAGCTTAGTCGTTGCTTTTCACTATCCAGTAGGCCTAAATTTTTGCAGCAAACCCAAACGAGATCTGTTATTTGGCATGGAAAAACTTGAGATTCGGTGAATCTCTAATTTGGTGGTAACATCTGTTTTCTTTAGATGCGGCAGAGCGGGGATTTGGGTGTGAAAAAAGGAGACTTCAAACCCTTTGGTATCGCTGATGGCAAAGCGGAAAGATCAGCCAAGAAATTTCCCTCCATCTTTCCAATCTTTTTGATAGCTGCTACGGAAGTTCCCATGGTATTGGCAGCCTTGTTGGTGGCTGAAAAATGGATGATTGGTTGGTGTTAAAGTGTCGGAGATGGCGAGGAATTAGCATCGTTAGTGGTTTTTGTCATCAAAAGTGCTCCTCAAATTAGCGAGGAGTTGACCTACCAGATGGCGTAATTAGAGAAAAACCCTTGAGTGCAGGAGAGAGCCTGTAAATTTCGTAGAACCACAAGTTAGCAATGGGTTAGACAGCGTCCACTCTGTTATCGCTGATAAGAGGTTGGCGCAGCACAGATGAATCTACGATGATTTTAACATTTTAACTGACATGCACAACACTTCAAATTACTGAAAGCAAACTTCAACTCACCCATTAACAACGGTCTTGTTAGTAATGATTCGGGGGATCATGGTATTGTTAATATCTCTTTGGGTTATTTGGCTGCTGTATGGCGGAAGTTTGTTGCACGTAGTCTAGGTTCTAGTAGTAGGTACGGGTAGACGTTGTTGTTTATGGTGATGTATGCTGGCTGTTGTTACTGCATAAAAAGCTAGTGTGGAGACTACATGAATATTAGAGTAATATTATGACTAGAGTAAAGAGACTAGTGGTGTGTGTGTATAGGAAGCAGGCATAGGCACACGACCTAATAGAGAGAGACCTAACTCCTGAGTCCTATGGCAGTCCACCTGGGCTTAATTTG
>Ga0100392_1005716_pt1 | contig 10920 bp, 8 predicted proteins | sample CryGeymeta201516_FD_81548 | JGI IMG/M metagenome (GOLD analysis project Ga0100392, IMG submission 81548) | Groundwater microbial communities from Crystal Geyser aquifers in Utah, USA - Crystal Geyser metaG 2015-16 | ecosystem: Environmental > Aquatic > Deep subsurface > Groundwater | place: USA... | reverse complement strand
CCTATAGCTTTTAGCCGCCCTGATAAACGCTGCCATTTGGCTTTTCGTTCAGCTAACCAGGCTTTGTCTTTAGTAAGCCAGTAATCAGAAGCTTGATATAAGTTCGTCATCGTCAACACTCGTGAGTGGATCAGCGAAAGAGTACTCAGGGTCAGCACAACACTAACTAACCCTAAATATCCTTTTTCGAATTAGCAGTTGGCAGTACTAAGATACTGCTGCAGTTCGTCGGCGGCTGCAGTAGGCAGGTACGCATAGCCTATCTCGTATTCATTCTGGCTATCAAACACAAAGCGACCGGTTAAGTGCTGCTCGGCAAACTCAGTTAAATCGTCCAAAAAACTGGTGTCTGAATAAGAGCTGTCGTGGGTATAGGTCCACTCATGCAGTTGGCCAAAGGCGGTAAAACTGACGTTGATTTCACTATCGCCATCTTCGTCACTCAGTTGTGAGCTTAATTGCTGCAGTTGCCACTCGCCGCCGGTCGCTTCGCTGGCTGCCAGCCAATGCTGCGGGTAAAAATCGCGTAATTCTTCTTCGGTATAAGCACCAAACGGCTCGGTAGAAAAACTATTAGTACGTTCTGGGATAAGCGCTACCAGGGCTTCTGTGAAGTCGAAATAGTCTTGTTGCTGCAGCGTTTTTATCTGCGCTGGTTTTAGCGGCGTAACATCGACACCGAAAGCCTGTAGCCGCTGCGCCAAAAACTGATATTTTTCCAGTACTGACAGCTCAATAAACGCCAGTTGGGCCTCGTTAAACTCCTCCGGCTCGGCGTCATCAAAATCTTCATCAAAATCGATGTCGTCGTCATCGGCATACATGTCCAGCACCATTTGCATTGCCAAAGGCCACCACTCATAAAAGGCGTCTTGCTGATTAGGGATGCCATCAGCGGGTTCTTCTTCGTAACAATTACTATCAAACAGTTGGTGTGCTATACCGTTTAACGTACTGACAACCGCCGTTGCTGAATTGATACAGGCTTCATCGTCGGCATTTTCAGCCAAAGCAGACAGCTCTTGCAATAAACACTGCTGCAACCAAGGTGCAAAGCTATAGGCTTCCAGTTCACCGATACGCAAAATTAAATCTGTAACCTGCAACTCACCGGGTGAAAGCGCTTCGTCTTGCCAGATAGTTTGCCATAACAGGGCGTTAATGCGGTCCACCACCTGCAGCACCCCGGCTAACGAGGAGGGAACAACAGCGGCAAGCTGGCGAATTTGCTGCGCTAACGCTACTTGCTCTTCTTCTGTCAGCTCTTCTTCTGCTATATCGTCTTCTTGCTGAAATAACGACGCCAGACCATTCGGGTCTTTCATCAGGCTGCGCGCCAGTTCGGCTACCGCTTCACCAATTTCCTGTTTAGAGGGCTGGGTTAAAAACTCGTCCTTTTTTGTCATTTATATTCTCCTGTAATGTCATCAAGATAAATAACCGTTATTACTTTACGGCCCGGCAAATTTAAGTAAAAAAGTAAATTAAATTAGGTACCAAAAATTGGCAATATAATTATTAAGATTTAATAACCTGTAAAGTCAAACTGCATTTAGTTAATAACGATTACATTACACGAGGGGTTTAGACGCCGCTTTAGGGGCAAAAACCACAGGATGTTGGATTTTTTACCCCACAAAGTGGACAATCAGCTTATATTACTGTCTTTAGACTGACGTTTATCACCCACAAGGGTGTTTTTTTATCAGGGATTTTTTCTTTATGTCTATCATTATTAAGCAAATTGCTGCAGAGATTGCTGCCCGTCCGGAACAGGTTGCTGCTACCATAGCGCTGTTGGACGAAGGCGCAACAGTGCCTTTTATCGCCCGTTACCGCAAAGAAATTACCGGCGGTTTAGACGATACGCAATTGCGCCACTTAGATCAGCGCTTAATTTATTTACGTGAGCTGGAAGAGCGTCGCCAGGTGATTTTAAAAACCATCGACGAGCAAGGTAAATTAACCCCTGAGCTGAAAAATGACATTTTATCTGCCGACAATAAAACCCGTTTAGAAGATTTATACCTGCCCTATAAAGCCAAACGCCGCACCAAAGGCCAAATTGCTATTGAAGCGGGTATTTTGCCACTGGCCGATGCACTACAGCAAAACCCAACGCTAAACCCGCAACAGGAAGCAACGGCATACATAAATGCTGAAGCCGGCTTTGCTGACGAGAAAGCCGTACTGGATGGCGCGAAATATATTTTAATGGAACGCTTTGCCGAAGACGCTAACTTGTTAGCGCGGCTGCGCCAGCACCTGGCACAACATGCTGTGGTTAAAAGCACCGTTGTCGCGGGGAAGGAGCAAGACGGTGCTAAATTTCGTGATTACTTCGATTACAGCGAAAGCTGGAAAACCACACCGTCGCACAGGGCGCTGGCAATACTGCGCGGCCGCAACGAAGGCGTTTTACAGTTGCAATTAGTACCAGATGCTAACGAAGAAACCGCACACAGCCTGTGCGAACAGATGATTGCCAGCCACTTTAATATTAAAGATGAAGGCCGTGCAGCAGACACCTTTTTACGCACCGCTGTGCAATGGACCTGGAAGGTAAAACTGCACCTTAGCCTGGAAAACGACTTACTGGGCGAGCTGCGGGAAAAAGCCGAAGAAGAAGCGATTAAGGTATTTGCCCGCAACTTAAAAGACTTACTGATGGCAGCACCAGCCGGTATGCGCACAACCTTAGCACTGGATCCCGGCTTACGTACCGGCGTTAAGGTTACCGCCATTGATGAAACTGGCAAGCTGCTGGCACAAACCACCATATTTCCGCATGCGCCACAAAATGCCTGGGATAAATCGGTACGCACCTTAACCATGCTATGCCAGCAACATAAGGTGGAATTGATCGCCATTGGTAACGGCACGGCATCACGCGAAACCGATAAACTGGCCGCGGAAGTACTGAAAGCCTTGCCCAACCAAGCGATACAGAAAATCATGGTGTCAGAAGCCGGTGCGTCGGTTTATTCCGCCTCAGAGCTCGCTGCACAGGAGTTTCCGGATTTAGACGTGTCATTACGTGGCGCTGTCTCTATTGGTCGCCGCTTACAAGACCCACTGGCCGAGCTGGTAAAAATTGAACCCAAAGCCATTGGTGTAGGCCAGTACCAGCACGACGTAAACCAAAGTTTATTAACTAAGTCGCTCGATGGCGTAGTAGAAGACTGTGTAAACGCTGTTGGCGTAGATTTAAATACTGCCTCAGTACCGCTGTTAGCCCGGGTTGCCGGCCTAAATAAAACTCTGGCGCAGAATATTGTATTTCACCGTGACAGCAATGGCCGCTTCAACGAGCGTAAAGAGCTACTTAAAGTGCCACGTTTAGGGCCAAAAGCCTTTGAACAAGCAGCCGGTTTTTTGCGTATTAACAACGGTAAAAATCCGCTGGACGCATCTGGTGTGCACCCTGAAGCCTACCCGCTGGTAGAAAAAATTCTTAGTTCACACCAAAAAAGCGTTGAGCAAATAATTGGTAATAGCAGCTTTTTAAAAAGTGTTGATGCCAAAGCCTTTGCTGATGAGAGTTTTGGTGTGCCCACCATTACTGACATTTTAAAAGAACTGGATAAACCCGGTCGCGACCCCCGCCCCGAGTTTAAAACGGCCAGCTTTAAAGACGGCGTGGAAACTTTAAAAGATTTGAAAGCCGGCATGTTGCTGGAAGGTGTGGTAACTAACGTAACCAACTTTGGTGCCTTTGTTGATATTGGCGTGCATCAGGACGGTTTAGTGCATATTTCATCGCTTACCGACAAGTTTGTCAGCGACCCACACGAAGTGGTTAAAGCCGGTGATGTGGTGAAGGTAAAAGTACTGGATGTAGAGGTTGAGCGTAAACGTATTGCCTTAACCATGCGCTTAGATGAGCAGCCTACACCTAAAACAACCGATAGGTCTGCACCGCGGGCACAGAGTAATACACAGAGCCGTTCACAAAGTCAGTCACAAAGTAATAGAAACCCGGCACCACGTGCGGCAAAACCGGTAGACAATAACGCGGCTATGGGTAATGCCTTTGCTGAAGCTTTTGCGAAACTAAAAAAATAATAGTAAGACAGATGCAGATCAGGCTTGTTGACTAAACTGCCTGCTCTGCGGCTCGGTGGCGCGGGCATAAAAGCTGGATACAACATTACGACGCAGCGCATATTCAGCGCCAGCGGCAAAGGTATCTCGCTGAGGGGTAACAATGGCAGCACTGCCATCTTGCTCATTCATGGTGTAACTAAAGGTTTCTTTGCCAGAAGCGCCCGTAACATCAGCGGCAACGCCCGCATCTGACGACGTATCGCTAGCAGAATCCGCTTTACCCGCTTGCGCGCTTTGCATAACTAACTCGGCTTGTGCAGCCATTTGGCGTTGCATTGCCTCCGCAGCAATGCGCCGGTCTGCACCAGAGGGTTCCGCCGGTGCTAAGGCAGCAGAACGAACTTGCTGCATCTTCTGAATTGTCGCTTGCGGATCACCTGCAATAGGCGATATATCAATGGGTACTTCACCGCCCACAGCATATTGCTGGCCGTCGGGCCCACGTTGATAAGTATAGCTTGGCGCACCAGCATATTGGCCACCGATAGCAGCATGCGCTTGTTCATGCGCCTTTACTTCCATATCCCGGCTTTTAAGTTCCTGGATTTCCCGTTGTTCTTGCTGTTCAACCTGCCGCTGTTTCGCATCCTGTTGCTTAGCGTCTTGCTGCGTTGAATCATCGCTGTCACGGTCGCTGGCGTTACCCTGCTGTTCATCAGAGGGTCCTTCACCACGTCCGTCTATAGCTTGTTGGGTTTCGGTTTCTTTGCCGTTGGCATCATAAAGTGAAACTGTAGAATTATTTGAACCTGCAACGCGCGCTTTTTCATCGCTAACAACCGGTTTTTCCGCACCGGTCTTTTCTGCCGATTTTACCGGTTCAAATAAATCGCGACGCACAGCATCACGACGCGCCATCTCCGTTGGAGGGTTCGCCGTATTGATACTGACATTGGGATAATTTGACACCAGCATTTTCGTTATACTCTGATATCGATAACCGTGCCTAGCACTTCATCAGCAGTTTGAATACTACGAGTATTGGCCTGGGCATTACGTTCTTCCTGGCCCAGTTGCACCAAACTGTTGATTACCGGCTCTGGCTGAGCAGCATATTGTAAAGGTCTGGAAGCTTGAGGCGCATCAGTTTCACGTATGGCTTGTTCTGTTTCATTTTGTTGTGCAGCCCGGGTTTGACGGTTAATGTCGATGGTGGCGTCGGTTACGCCCGCACTCGCCCGTTGAAAACCTTGTACACCCGAATACAACGCAGATTGAATGTCCATGGTAGAACTCCCGCACATTTAGCAAATAGTGTTTAATTATTAACCAAAACAGCCAAAAAAGAAAGTCTATACCTTCCTAAGACTGGCGGCTAATAGACTATTTCAAGAAAACTTCAACCAAGCCATGATCTTAACCAGATTAAAAAACTATCAGGGTGTGAAATAAAGGGCGCGTGCGAGGCATGCCCGGCAATATCAAACTGTGCTGCTGGCTGTAATTGTTTGAGTTTTTCTACAACGCTTACCGGAACCAGTGCATCAAGCCTACCAAAGTAGCCTGCCACTGGCTGCTTAAGTGCACTAAATTCGGCTCTTAAATCACACTGACTAAGCAGTTGCAACGCGGCTTCTACTGCTTCGGCCTGTGGTGCCGGATAAGCCAAAATAGCCTGCTTTAACTGCTTGGTATCATTACGGGCGCTGGTACTACCCATTGCTTGAATGGCAAGAAAACGGTCAATGGTTTGTGGCAGATTGTTCTTTAACGACAAAGCAAATTGCTGCATGACAGCAGCTGACATGCCGGGCCAATCTTGCTGGGCTAAAAAGCACGGCGACGCGGCAATAAGCGCTAAGCGTTTTACTTTACGCGGATATTTAGCCGCTAATGCGATAGCCAGTAACCCGCCTAATGACCAACCGGCAACATAACTATTATCGGGAATATCTTGCGCCATAAAGTCTAAAACAGCGTCTAAACTGTACGGCGATGGGAAGGCAGTAGCATTCCCAAAACCGGGTAGATCTGGCGTAAGTATTTTTATGGTATCGGGCAACCCGGCAACGATGGTGCGCCAAACGCCCTGGTTAACCCCCCAGCCATGTAGTAAAACCAACACCGGTTTGTCAGAATTCATTTCGCCTGCCATAGTTGCAATATTGTAAATTAAAGTGATGTATTAGTTTGCTAAAACACCTGTTAAGGGCGCTGCACAAGATATGGCATCAACTATTACCGACACCCTGTTTATGGTGTAGTTTACCGGTACACCGTTTTGACTGCCAGCTATGTGATGTCTGTGAAGAGGCTCTACCTAAGCTACCTTATACTTTGTGCCATTATAATTTGCTCTGGTTGCCACATGTCGCCCGAGGCTTGCATAAACCTGCATTTGATACGTTATTAAGCGTGAGCTATTACAAGCTGCCTTATCAGCACTGGTTACAACGCTGGAAATTTTCTCACGATCTAGCTGCAGGTGATCTGTTAACACAGCAGCTGGCAGCACTAGTCGCCCAATATCAGCAACAAGGTGGCAAACTGCCAGATGCTATCCTTTATGTGCCCATGCACCGGGCTAAACAACGCTCTCGTGGCTTTAACCCTGCTGAAATTTTGGCGCAACAGGTAGCAAAACAGCTGAGATTACCGCTGTTAACCGTGCTATATCGACCACATCAGCAACAGGCTCAGGTTGGTTTAAGCCGCAAGCAGCGGCAGCGCAACCTGCGAAAAGCCTTTGCATTATCCAGCCAACAACCGCTACCCGCCAACGTGGCGTTGGTTGATGACGTTGTTACCACCGGCGCCACAGCTAATACATTATGTCAGTTATTACGCCGCCACGGTGTAAAGCATATTAGCCTTTGGACCGTGGCCGTTACCTTGTTTGATTAATCTGCAGAGGTGCTAAACGCCGTACCTAAATACATCGCATTCACTAATAGTCGGCTGGAGCCGAAAAAGTATCCGCGAAATACCGGATTGTCCGTCATAGCAATTACCCGCCCTTTTCCAATATTGTGTGCCAGCAATACGGCACTTTGACTAATGCGTGGCACATACTCTGGCGCTGTGTAACCGGCTAGCTGCGGTGATGTATTGTACAAGGCTACGTTAACAAAAGGCGCCTGACTGGGTTGTAATAACATGGTGCTGTTTTTAAACACTGGCAACGTGGCGTGGGTAAGGCCAAACGTCAGTGGGTGGCTTAAATCCAGATCAGCCTGATAAATTGCACCAGCAATACGCTGTTTACCCGCCAGCATCTCTTTGTCTTGATAACTTAAATTATGCTGTGGAATAAGACTGGTCATTTCTTCGCCCTGCCATACCCCCGCCTTAAGCAAACCCACCTTGGCCAGCCACGCTGCCCCACGCTTATGCCCCCACAGCACACCGCCCTGCTCTGCCCACTGTTTTAGCTGGCTGATTTCCTTGTCTTGCCACGCATTGTAGTTACCATCTGGCAGTACTATATGGCTGTAGCGACTTAAATCTAACTGTCGCAGCCGTTGCGGCTCGACTAACGTAGGGGATATCCCTGCCAAACGTTCCAGGTTATACCAAGCCTCTCCGGCTTCAGTAGAGTTAATGTCGGGGCCGGCCAATAGCAGTATGGTGGGTAATGCTACCGGCACAAATTTTCTGCTACCTAAATCGCTACCACTTGCAGTTAAGCCTGAACTAATCGCATAAACCGGCACGGAAAACTGCTGATTTACGCGTTGTAAGCGGGCAAACCAGTCTGGTTGTTGCTGTAAACCGGCAGGCAAAACCATTGCCCCGGCAGCCAAAGCAATCTCGCTATCGCCACTGGTCGCCGTGACGTTATTCATCGCAGCGCGCAACACTAACTTTTCAGCCAGCAACGCTTGTAATAACAGAGGGGCTTGCTGATCTTGCCAGTTAAAGGCATAGGCATAGGCTCCTGGGGTCAAGGCCGCGCGTTTCGTTGCACTGGCTTGCCAGGACGAGCTAAGCTGTGATTTCGCTGGCTCCCGGCTAACGCCAGCAAACTGAATGTTGTAAGCATAGGGCAGTGTCCAGGCGGAAACATCATAGAAAGTATTATCTGCAAAGTTCTTCTCAGTACTAAACATCGCCTTAATCAAGCGAAATTGCGGTTGCTGCAGTGGGACATAAAAACTCTTTTCAGCAGGGTACGTTATGTCGCCGTCCTGCCAGTCACGGCTGAGTTTAAACACGTCGACATGATGTCGTTGCAGCACGTCAAGCAACCCAGCCAAGCGGGTTGTGTCGTCGGATTCAGTGAAAATATAACCGCGGGTTTTGCTATTTTTAGCCTGTTGCAAGGCCGATTTATAAAACTCTTGCTGATAGCTTAATAGCTCTGCCCGTTTAGCTACAGCACCGCGAATGGTAGAAAGAGAGGCGGTAAGTTGATTTTGGATAGTGGCGCTAAAACTAAGCGGCCCATTGATACTGTCCTGCAAATGACCGCGGCTGCTGGCTTGTTCAAACAAGATACCCACACTGCCTTGAATATCCGGGTAAGTAGAGCCTTTACCTATGTAAAAGTCATCAAAACTTTCTTCGGTAAAATAAAGTTGCTCAGCTTTATCTAACGCTGATGCATGAAACGTGGCCAGTGCCCGTGTCAGTTCAAAATTACGCTTCGGTGTCAGTGGATAGTTACGGCTAGGGATGCCTGGTTGAAAGAAGAATGTACTATCCGTTCCCATTTCATGGTAATCAGCAACAATATTTGGCAACCACTGTTGATATTGTGCAATACGCGCCCGGCTTTCCGGATGCTGCAGCAGTAACCAATCACGATTTAAGTCAAACCAGTAGTGATTCGGCCTGCCATTTGGCCAGGGTTCATTGTGCTCTCTGTGTTGCGGATCAGCGACTGGTGCTGCGCCTTTATGCATATTCGCCCAGTTGGCAAACCGGTCATGCCCGTCTGGATTCATGCTGGGCTGTATAATAATGACGGCGTTATCCAGCCAGTTCTTTACTTCGTTGTTTTCAGCGGTAGCAAGATACTGCGCTACCAATAACGCCGCGTTAGCACCGCTTGGTTCGTTGCCATGTATACTGTAACCCAGCCAAATAATCACCGGGGCATCAGCAGATGCTGTCTCGCCCAAACGTGCAGCAGCAACATGTTGCTGCCTAATTTGCTCAAGCTTGCTGAGGTTGCCAGGTGAAGAAACAACCAGCTGCAATAGCGGCCTTTGTTCATGGCTGTAGCCAATAGTTTCTAAATCAGCGCGTGGTGATGCCTTTGCTAATTGCTGCATATAACGCTGAATTTGATCATGGCGCATATGCCAGTCACCCACCTTAAAACCCAGCACTTGCTCAGGTGTTGGCAGGCTTGTATCTTTAACCGTTGGCACATAAGTTGTAACTGCCTTGCTATAACAACTAAAGGCAAAAAGCGCCACTAAGGTGTAATATTTCATGTTTGATATCCTCTATGCTGCGGCTAAGTTAGCCATATCGGACGCAAAACTCAAGCAGGACTGGCATCACAGAAACAGGAAGAGTATCATAGCGATTAACCTAGTAATTTAGTCAGGTACTCTCTTATGATTACAATTTCTGAACAGGCACAACAACATTTTGCCAAGCTGTTATCCAAACAACCTGCCGGCACCCATATTCGCGTGTTTGTGGTTAACCCAGGCACGGCACAAGCGGAGTGTGGCGTATCTTACTGCCCACCAGATGCGGTAGAGGATTCTGACTTAACAGTAAATTTCACCGGTTTTGATGCCGTTGTTGACAGCGAAAGTAAACCTTTTCTAGTCGATGCTGAAATTGATTTTGTTACCGATCAGATGGGCTCGCAGCTTACATTAAAAGCGCCGAATGCCAAAGTACGCAAGGTGAGTGACGACGCGTCATTAATGGAGCGGGTGCAATATGTTATCGACAGTGAAATTAATCCACAGTTGGCAAACCATGGTGGCCGGGTGTCAGTAATGGAGCTGACCGGCGACGGTGTAGCTGTACTTCAATTTGGCGGTGGCTGTAACGGTTGCTCACAGGTTGATTTAACGCTAAAAGAAGGTATTGAAAAAGAACTGCTAAACCGCTTTAGTGGCGAACTTAATGGTGTACGAGATATTACTGAACACCAACGCGGTGAGCATTCTTACTACTAGAACCCGCCCTGCATTGCTTGACTAAAGCTGCACTGACAACCCGTATGTGCTATAAAGCCGCTGTGCTTTAATCGCCTTACGGGTATGTTATCGATGAAAACCTTAGTATTATGTTTTAGCTTATTTTTCACCGTAATGCTGCCTGCTCAAGCGGCAGTGATGTTAATTTATCATCATGTCGCAACCGACACTCCACGCGTTACCAGTGTTACACCGGCCGAACTGCGCCAGCATTTACAACACCTTAAAGACAACCAATTTCAGGTCATTGGCCTGGATACATTAATTGCACAGTTGAAACAGGGTAAGGCTGTCGCCGACAATGCCGTTGTCATTACTTTTGATGACAGTTATGCCAATAATTTTACGACGGCACACCCGATTTTGCAGGAATTTGGTTACCCCTATACCATTTTTATTAGCCCGGGTAGTATTGATAAAGGCGATGGTCCGTTGCTTAGTTGGCAACAAGTTAAGCAAATGTCTGATGACGGCGTGTTAGTAGCAAACCATGCGATGTGGCATGAACATATGGCGCAGCCCGACGCAGGTGAAAGCAAAACACAATGGCTTGAGCGCATGCGTCAGAGCATACTTAGTGCGGAAGATAAAATTGAACACTACACCGGGCAACGCCACCAGTGGTTAGCCTACCCTTACGGTGAGTACAGTGCAGCGTTAGAGCAGCTGGTTGAGGAACTTGGCTTTATTGGTATTGGCCAACAAT
>Ga0100392_1005703_pt1 | contig 10928 bp, 7 predicted proteins | sample CryGeymeta201516_FD_81548 | JGI IMG/M metagenome (GOLD analysis project Ga0100392, IMG submission 81548) | Groundwater microbial communities from Crystal Geyser aquifers in Utah, USA - Crystal Geyser metaG 2015-16 | ecosystem: Environmental > Aquatic > Deep subsurface > Groundwater | place: USA... | reverse complement strand
GGTTTGAGCATGACAGACATCCCCTCATCCGAGACCAGTCGCTTTCGCCACTCGCACACTTTGTCACTACTCGTGCTTTGGCGGCGACTTCTCGATGATGAATTCCAGGATAGCTTTCCCATCGGCATACGCGGTCGAGTGTCCCAGAGCTTCCCGGTAGATGAGCAGCACGGGACGTCCCAGAGCGTCCAGCGCCTTCGCCAAACGAACGACGCTGTGCGGCGGCACGGACGTATCTTTTCCGGAAGCCGTAATGCCGACCGCCATGGTGAACTTGTCTGGATAGAACTCCGCGCTGCGCTTCTTGTACTCGTCCGGGACCTGTTCCTGTGTGCCGCCAAACGACGCCTGAATCGCGTCCTGGAAATTCTCGTATTCAACGAAGTTGGCGGTGCCGTTCATTGAAGCAACACCATCGATCAACTCCGGGTGCAAAGCGGTGAAGGTGAGGCAGGCGGAGCCGCCCATCGATCCACCACAGATGAACACCCGGGACACACGGTACTTTGTCTTCAACTCGGCGATGATCTGCGCCACGTCGGCTTCTGCCTTCGGCCCCATCCACGAGGTGGTGGCGCGGTAGTCGGGGGACACGTAGATCATCCCGTGCGCCGCCGCCACGTCTCGCGCGGCCCGGCACTCGTCCCGCGGGTCTTTCACAAACTGCCAGCTGTCCGACCCGTGGCCGTGCAGCGCGATCAGAATGTCATGGGACGCGGCGCGGTCAAAGCCCTCCGGCAGAACCAGTATATATTTCTGCTCCGTGGCATCAATCTCAGCGGTAAAAGTTACGTCCTGCATCATTGCCTCCGCGTTTGCTTGCTGGTAACCGCAGCCACAGACCACGCATAGCAGTAAAGCAGTAACTATGAGCATGATGGTCTCTCCTCTACCGTTTAACGATTCGACAGACTCTCTAAGTACTTGGTTCAGCGCCGTATTTCCACCGATGGTATTCTTGGCGAGTGTCCTCAAGTGCCTGCAGCCGTTCATCGTAAGGCCGGCTCTGCCAATATGCGACGTCTCGCTGCCTCTCCTGCAGTTTGCGTTGGGCGACTGTCTTCATTATGCAGCGCAACTGTGCCATGGCAGTGGGGCATGTCGCCGCAAGCGTTTGGCGTAACAGGCGATAGATCGGTAGCTTCTCAGGTGTCAGGCATCGAGCGTTCCTACCTTCACATTGTGAGCAGCTCTCAAGAGTTTCTCGTCCAAAGTGGCAAGGGGAATACCTTCCCTCATTGCGAGATCGAGATAGGAAGCGTCGTAGCTCGACAGTCCGTTCTCCCTTGCGAAGTCCATGAATTCAGCCATCCTCTCATGGAATGCGGTTTCGACAACGACGATGGGAAGTTGTGAAAGCAAGTTTATGAAGCGGCTGCTGTCGCTTTCTTGGAGCCGTTTCTTTCTTTCGGCAGCCAGCAGGACATTGGCCACCTCCAGTGGCCAAATGGGAGGCACCATGGCAGTGCCGTGGTGGAGCAAATCGAGCACCGCGTCGGCATAGTCATTTGTTTCGTCGTCAAAGCACCATGACATCACCACGGACGCGTCAACGACGAAACGATCCATCATTCACCGTCTTCCTTCCTCGATCAGGTCACGAATCTGCAAGCCATTCAGCCTATGCCGCCTTCGAAATGTGCGCAATTCCGCGATCACGGATTCTGTACCACCCGTTAGAATATGGTCAGGAGGCTGCAACACGGCGACGGTAACCCCTCGTTTCGTGATAGCGACACGCGCCCCTCGATGCACACGTTCAAGCAACGAGGAGAATTGATTCCGTGCCTCGTGAGCGCCAATCGTCTCCATGGTGGACCTCCTTGTGTATGAGTGTATCAGAAGTCTAATGCCCTCCCACGGTGTCGTCAAGTTATCTCACGGCAGCGTCCGCGTCGGGCGCCGCGAACTCCACGCTCATTCTCGGCATTTGCGATGGGGGACTCCCGTCGCGGTAGGTGAAACGCACATACGTGCCCGGATGGATTGTGGGCACCACGCCTTCCAGCCGGTCGCTCACGTCAACGCCATCGGAAGGCATGTCGGCAAGCGTCACCAATATGTCCCCATACCAGATGGTCCCCTTGTTGCCGCGACGATAGGCAGCCACGCTCCGAACAGACACATCCGCGGGGATGACAAACTCCTGACTGACTCCCTCACGCCATTCGCTCCCCAGCGCGTTGACGACCAGTGGTTGACTCCAGCTTTCCCACTTGCCCCCTATCCCCAGCAACGCGCCTCGGACGCGCTTGTAGCCGGTCAACAGAATCTGGCTTTCCGCGCCGTCCGCGACCTTACCGGAGATCGTGACACGGATCCTTGCGTTGGGGCGCGATGGGGCCATGAGTGGAAGGTTGAATACGCCGTAGCCTTCCTTCCATGCCTTGGGCTTCTTTGGGTCGCCTTCTTCCCACATTACGCTGCGGTCGCCGGTGATGAGGCTCGCGGGTAGAAGACGCGCGCTCAATCCGGGCCCGATGGTCAATCGCTCGCCCACGTGCAGTGTGCCGTTGTAGATGATGGTGTCCGACCCGTCCGTCACGGAGGGACGCAGCGCGGCGGTTTGGATGGGCGTGAGATGGAGAACTGGTGAGTAATCGTCTGCCACACGGTACAGTGGCTCCACCCAGGAATCACCCGAGCGGGAAACCTCCTGCGGCGCAAAGGCCACCGGGGACGTGTTCGGCGCGGATGAAACCAGTTCGTCAGCCGGGCTATTGTCCGCGGTCAGCTTAACGGAGATGGGTGCATTCGCTGAGACAGTGGTGTCTTCCTTCATCTGTCCCCACCACAGGATGGCGCGGTATTCCCCCGCCTCGATGTCGCCGAGAGGAACCGCCGCGGGGGGAGAATTGGTGGGGGGGAGGTCGACGCTGGGCGGAGGCGTGAGTGTAAGTCTGACGTTCTTCAGCGTCGCGTCCTCCGGTTTCTCAAACCATATTGGATCACGCGGGTTGTGCACCTGAACCCAGATGGGACGGAAGTGCCCCGACTTCACCGCGTCCAGATCGTAGCTGAAGGCAATCTGGGGTTTGAGGTGGCGTTCCACGACATCCATCCCGACGTTCTCCTTCGCCAGGAAACGTCGCGTGTGTTCCACGAAGTAGAGGCGTTGCGACCCTCGTTCCTCCGCGGGAATGGAGGGGTCGTCATTGTACATGTTCTTGGCGCAGCCACCCTCGCAGTACCAGAAGTAGCCGAGGTTCTGCGGCACGCGGGTCTTTGCCAGTTGCATACACTCGTCCCACGTTCCCAGGCGCATCCCGCTGGGGTGTGGAAGCTGCGAGAAGAACAGCCACCCGCGCTCCTTCGCAAAGCGCAAAGTTTGCCGCTCCCAGATGAGAGGGTTGTTAGGATAAGCAAACTGTCCATCACACAGCCCGGGCTTGATAATCTCCTCAAGGTGAATCGGGATCAGTCCCTGCCTGTTGACGGGTGTGCCGGCGGGGACATGGTCGAGGTTGAAGTGGTTGGTCTGCTGGTAGTAGAAGATCAGCCGTCCCTCACTCGCTTCCTTCATGACGTGGTGAATCTCTCCCAGCGCCTGCACATACTTCTGGCACCACCAGCGCCGCGTCTCGTCGTTCCACACAAAAGGCTTCCCAAGCTCCGCCTCAATCTCCTTTCGATAGGCGTCCATGGCCCACGTGGTTTCTCCATCCCCGAGCCTGCCAATAGCGCTGTCGGTGAAGTGCCCCGGCAGTTCCTCGAGAAACGTGGAACCCACCACATTTTCCGGTTTGCTGATGTGGTCGAGGACAACACGAATCTGCCGCCGTGTCTCGGCGAGGAGTTTCTCCTTCACACCGGGACGGTAGAAATAGTCATACATCGTCGCCTGGTGACGGTTTTCCTTGAACGGCGTCAGGTTCATTATCGGCCAGACGCGAATGATTACTTTCAGTCGCGGGTTCATGGCGATCAGCCGATTGAGTAACTGCGTCGTTTCCTCCGTGGCCCCGATGTTGCCGTAGCAGAGGTAGACCCAGTCGAACCGCGCAGCGTCGAGTTCGGTGAACCGACCCCCCACGCCGCCAAGGTAACACCCCACACCCAGTTGCCAATGGTGGTTGCCTTTTGCCGACGTGATAGAAGCTTCTTGCGTGCCTGAAGCCAGGTTGACAGCCATGGAGAGCATCGACAGGGCGAGCGCAGATACGAGCGACCTTCGGGCTGAGATACGAAACTGCATGGTTCGCTATACCTCCACGGATCTGAGAGTGACGGCATTCTATCTGTCCCTCGGCCAATATGCAATACCCCAAAGGACAATGCCTCCGCCGGAATTTCAGATATTTCAGAGAATGGCTTGACACACGTCCAGCATCTGCCATAGGCTTGGCGTGACGGTGACCGCCCTGTCGGGCTTCGCTACTGCTGAAGGGATGACGGAATCGAGGTTCGACACCTCGAAGGATGGGTCGCCATGATCGAGCATTCATGCCAGGAATGCTGCAACAGCATTGCTGACTCTACTGAAACAAGGGCTATCCCCGCAGAACACGCGAAATACGCGGAAACTTCAAGACAGGTTATTGGCTCTAAAGCGGTTTTTTCCCTTCTGCGTATTCTGCGGAAGTTTTGGTTCTTTCAGTGAATTTATCAATGCGCGTAGAGCGGAGGAGATTCCCATGAAAAAACACTCTCGGATGCACCTCGCAATCATCACAGTCCTCGCCAACCTGCTTGCCGTGAATCTGTGGGCCGCACCCGAAGTTCTCTGGAAACATGACTTCGGTGCGGCAAAGCTGGGTCCCTTGTTCGCGGGAGGCGACATTGCGGACGACACTCTCGCCGCGGGTGGGAAGTCGCTGCAGCTCGCGTTTGCGAAGGCGGGAGCTTTGCCGGCAATCTTCTCCGCCAAAGATATTCCGCTGGCGGGAACCGGTGTGATCCGCGTGCGTGTGCGCGGCAAGGACCTCAACGACGTGGCGAACGGCCTAAGGCTCACCGTAACGCTTCACAACCAAACCACTGGTCGCCGATATCTGGCCGATGGCATGGTGTACGCCGTCCGTGCGAACGAGAAAGCGTATCGTGTGCTGCCGATCTACTTCGAGGTGGGCGACACGCCAGCCCCTTACACGTTGACCATCTTACCCACTTGGCAGGCGCAGACTGGCGACCGGAAACCGAGCGTTTGGATCGCCGGTATCGAGTTGGAGGGACACGGCAAAAACGCGCCGTACATCAGTGGGTTGCTGCGAAGCCGGACCAACTACGCGCCGGGTGCGCAGGTCAAGATCGCGGTCACCGTAGTCAACCCGACACAGGACGCGTTTGAGGGCAAGCTGCAAGCAGATGATTTGGTTGGTCTGGAGGGGCGGCGCAAGGTGGCCAACGTTTCTGCATCTCTTGCACCGGGAGAACGACGCGTCTACGACCTCGCGTGGAAAGCCGCGGGGGCAGAGTCCGGACACGAGGTGGAGTTCTCCCTACAGAACAAGGATGGCAAATTGGTGGCCCGTGACTCGATGGATGTCGGCATCACCAACGATGGTCGTCTCCTCGCATTCCCCGCGCACGACTTCGAGCAGAGCTGGCGGCCAAGCGGCGGCGGTCTCCTCTACGTGTATCCCGCCAGCCACACGCAGAGCAAGAAGGCCGTTGAGATGGGAGTGCGCGACAGGGACAATCATAATGGCCGGATGGAGTTCTTCGGGTGGAGTTGGTGCGACCTCGCCGGCTTCATCCCGCCGGAGGATCCCTACGTTGCTGCAAATGGCCAGTGGTGGTTGAGTCTGAAGGAGTACAAGGAACAGATCGCCATGGTGAAGGACAGCGGCGTCCACGTGGAATCCTACATCCTCGGCTGCGCGACGGACGAAGCCGGATACGAACTCTACCAAAAGCACCCGGACTGGTTCATGTATGGTCGTGACGGCGAGATCGGGAGCTACAACATGGAAGCTCATGCCCGGTATTCGCGGCGCCACGAATTCGAGTTCGCCCCAGTTAAGGATGGTACTCTGTGGGCGTCCCTCGACCCGACGCATCCCGGAGTGCGCTCCCACATATCGAACCAGTGCATCCGACTGGGCAAGGAGATGGGCTTCAATGGCGCACGCTGGGACATCTGGATGATGAACGTGGCGCCCGGGCAGTATCGCCTCGATGGTAGCGAGATAGCGCCGACCTGGGAAGAGGCAGACCGGTTGTCGGCAGAATCCCTCAAGGCTGTGAAAGACGCAGTAGCCAAGGAGTTGCCGGACTTCACCTGGGGTTACAACTACGGCGCGCCGGAAGAGAACAAGAACACTCCGCTGTTCCTCGCCGAGAAGTGCCGCGGTCACGCGTGGATTCTCGATGAGGTGGCGATCACCTACGGAGCGAAGACTTCGCCGTTCCATTTCTGGAATGCCTACAGCAAGCGGTTCATCGAATGGGGTGACCGCATCCGGCAATTGGACGGCATCTACGACCCGTGGATCTTCGACCGTGGGTTTAACGCGGGCAACCCCAACCATGTAGAGGTGGACTGGCTGCACGCCACCATCTTCCGCATTCTCGCCGGAGGCCGGGTTTGGATTCCGCTCTACAAAAACAACTCGGCCCTCGCGGGCGACTTGCCCCGGATGGCGTTCCGTTTCAGCGACACGTTCTCAGGCTGGAACCTCCGCCTGCAACCGGAAGACCAGAAGCGCGTTGTCGTGGACGCGCCGCCGACGCTTTGGTGGAAGGGATACGTGTTCACCAATAAAAGCCCGGAAGGAAAAGAGCAAGCCATTGTGCACCTGGTCAACTCTCCGGTGTCCGAAGAAGTGAGCGGGAACAGGGACTCGAAGGTGCGTCCACCGGTTCTCAACGTCACAGTTCGCTGCAACGCAGTCGGCGGCCGCCTGCCGCAGAAGGCGTGGCTGGTCATGGCGGAACCTCTGACGCCTGAGGCAGAACCCGCGGTGCAGGCCGTCCCCCTGAAGCTGACAAAGCAGGGAAGCGCGGTCCGTGTGACCGTGCCATCGGTGCTGTATCTCAAGACTGTCGTGTTCGAGTATTAGGTGTCAGGTGTCAGGTGTCAGGAGGGGGAGAGTTGTGGAGAAGAAGTATCTGGCAGTGGAGGACCTCGATGTCTACCGAAAACTGTGTCCGTTGCACATCGAGGACAGTGAGCTTACCCACAGTTGGCCTGCAGAGGAGAGATACGAGTTGGGAAGTCAGGTACGGCGTTCTTCGAACCGCTCACCGGCCCAGTTGGCCGAAAAGAATGATGACCGGCACGTGCGAAACAAAATCGAGGGAGTGAACCGCAGCCGTGGTGAGGCCGGTGAGACCGTCCATCATCTGTTCGTGGCCTTGCTCAAAACCTATATCACTCAGGAAGTTTACCAGATTTTTCGCGACCGCTACAAGGAGTGCATCCGAATGCTCAATGGCTTGGAGAAGACGCCGGAAAAAAACTCCCGGCCCAAGACCGGCGCTGGCAAGTTGCGGAGGAGAAGGCTGGCTACGGTACGGAAGATGAATCGTTCCCCTGCGGCTGGCCGCCCCCTGCAACCTGACACCTGACACCTTCACACGGAGCAACGCTATGAAAATCTCATGGGGACTTACACTGGTCGTCGCGGCAACCCTTACGAGTGGCGCACACGCCGCCGTCTCGCTCACCACCGGAGACAAAGACGGCAACACCCGCTACCGCATGGACAACGGGCGCGTGTCGCTCGTTGTCGATCCGTCCAAGGGTGGTGTGGTGGTCTCGTACAAGGACAAGCTGGGCGGTGATGTGGAATTGATCCCCGACCAATCGCCGCACGGGCTTGGTATTGATCACTTTCAGTCCCAGTATTGGCCGGGGGAGATGTTAGGCGCGAAGTACGAAGTGGTTGATCAGAAGAACGACCCGAAGGAATGCGTGCTCGCGTTGCGCTACTTGGCGACGGGGCGTTGGATGGGCCATGAGGACGAGAAACTCAAGGACCTCCTCCTGAAAAAAACGTACACGCTCCGATCCGACAGTCCGGCCCTGGAATGCCGCATCAGAATCACTGCGCCGAAGAAGGACTCCAAGCTGTTCGCTTTCTGGCAGCAGAATATCTTCTTTCCAGGTGGTCAGTATGACCGGACGACCGACAAGTCGTTTCGCCCCAGCACGCGAGGGGTGCGCGTGAAGGCGGGCGAGAACTGGGGGCACACCGGCGACGAGGCGTTCCTGCGCGATTGCAGCGCCGGGTGGATGGCACAGTTAGACACTCAGCGCAAGACCGGGCTGGCGGTTCTCTCCGACTACAATGAGATTGATGCTCTCTACGTCTGCGTCAGCGCGTCTTCCCTCGAACCGATGTATCGTTTGACCTACCTCCCGGCGGGGCAGTCGGTGGAATATCCCATCTACTTCGTGCCGGTGATTGGGTTGGACAACGTCGTTTCGGCGACTATGGATTACATCGCTGGTTACAGCATGAAGACCGACGGCAAGGGCACGGGCGAAATCGCTATGTCCGCGACCCGTTCCGTCAACGCGCCTGCCGCGCTCTCGATGAAGGTCAATCTGATGAACGTGCAGAACCCGACGCAAGTCGTTTCGGTGGGAACTGCTGCATTCGACACGCTCAGCGACCGAGTCCAGACGAAGGAGCTCTCCTTCAAGGTTGCCGGAGAGGACCCACTCGTGGTGAAAGTTGAGGCCGAACTGGAGCCACCGACAGCAGTCATGGTGGCCGGCGCTTTCGAGGAATACTTCAACGGCGCGTACAAGTGGGGCGAGAACATACAGACCGACATGGTCACTCCGGTGTACCGCGGCGAACGCCCAAAACAGAAGCTGTCCCTGCACAAGCCGGACCCGCTAAAGCTGAAGGCCGTGCCGGGAGTTCAAATGTGGTACGCCGAGGGTTTCCTCGATGACTGTTTTGGTGTGGCGACACCCGCCCACATGAGTCACATGTATCGGGACGGAAACAACAAGGACCGGCACGATCGGGTTTTTACGAACTACTCCGGGAACTGGCTGACGCGTCTGTCCTCGTTCCCGTATGACTACGACCAGCTTCTCTCCTACGACATGATGATCCTGGGCGGGGTAAAGAACGAGGCGCTGGGTAACATCGGTCAGGAGATGCTGTGCGACTACCTCAACGCGGGCGGCGGAATCATCATGCTGGGAGGACCGATGGCGTATGGCGCCTCGCGCCTGCAAGGAACGCCTCTGGCGGAAATGCTTCCAGTGACCCTATCGTCCACACCTTTCGATCTGGAAAAGCTGGCGAACGCAACTGTGAGGCCCATAGCCGAGGGCGCGCCATTCCTTGAGGACCTCGACTGGTCGGTCGCGCCGCGCGCGCTTTACATCCACAAGGTGGAAGCCAAACCGTGGGGCAAGACTGTCCTCGAGGCAGATGGACATCCCTTCCTCGTCATCGGGGAAGTGGGGCCGAACAAAGCGCGCGTGGCCTGCATTACCGGAGCGCCCATGGGAACCTTCGACAAAAAGGCGGTCCCGTTCTGGGAGTGGAGTGACTGGAAGTACCTGCTCCGCCAGCTCAACTGGTGGGTTATGAAAGAGGATGACCGGTACAAACCGGATTTGTGGTGAAACAGATGACCACGCTCAAGAGTCTTCACGCAAAGTCGCAAAGACGCACAGGAGCCAAGACTGTTCTCAAGGCGCGTCGCGCCTTTGCGTCTTTGCGCCTTTGCGTGAGACTGCAACTGAGTTTCGTTGTACTCGCGAGCGCAGCGCGCGCCGACGGGCCGGTATCCATCCCCTGGCTGGGGGAGAACCTGGTCCCCAACGCTGGCTTCGAAGAAGTGACCGACAATGGCCGCAGTCCCAATCCCCCCTGGACGGCGCCGATCGCGCCGGACAGCGGGATCACGGTGTCGACGGACTCGACGGTCTACATCAAGGGGCAGCACTCGCTGAAAGTCTTCGTCCCCAAGTCTGACACAAACGTGTCGGCGAGTTCACCCTTGATTCCGGTCGAGCCGGACGCCACCTATCTGTTCTCCATTGCTTTCCGTCAGGAAGGCTTCAACGCCAGCGGCAAACCATCTGACTATGCGGGGGTCTCCTCCTACGCTGCGGGACAATGGCTGGACATAGCCCAGAAACAAGTCGGGAGTTTCATCGTCCAGTTCCCCTATGGACCTTCACAGTGGGACTTGCGTGATGCGTTCAAGCAAGCGCCGGCCAATGCCCGGTGGGCGCGGGTAGGCGTCACCGTCCTGAACAACAGCCAAAAGCAAATGGGCAAGACGATTCCCTCAACGGTATGGGTGGACGCCGTGCAGTTGCGGAAGTACGTGCCACCCGCCACGCCGCACTGGGCCAAAGGCGAGACGACTCGAGTGGTGGAAGGTGGGATGCAGGATACGCGCGTGTTGTCCTACTTCGTGGGCAGCGATGACTCCTTCAACATGCGCGGCGGCACATGGTCGCACACAGTCAATGATCCGCAAGCGGAGCGCGGCGCGGCGCTGCAAGCCCCGGCAAACGTGGGACAGGGATACATGGCGCATTCCCCTTACTTCCCGGCGCTGCCGCCTGGTTTGTACCGCGTCCGGGCGCGGGTGAAGATGCCCGCGGCCAAGGATAGCGCACCCGTCGGATTCCTTGACGTTGACAGCCAGCGTGCCGGACTGCGCCAGCTCCTCCGGTTTGTCCCGTCTCCGGAAAGGTCGGACAAGTATACCGATTGCGAGGCCGACTTCATCCTGCGGGACTCGAGCTGGTGGTCCCTGCGTCTCGTAACCTACGGGAAAGAGCCATGGTCGGTGGATTCCCTCAAAGTCTTCTGCCTGCACGAGTTTGAGGATCGTCAATTGTTGTCGATCTACCCGGGAAGCGAGGGCGAGCTTCCATCTGATCTAAAGCCAGCGCCATTCAAGCAGGTACAGTGGGAACACGTGCCGATGAAGGGGCTGGTCGTCGCGGGGTTCGGCTATGACCGCTTTCGGATTGCCGACGTTTTCCACGCCATGCAACT
>Ga0100392_1005694_pt1 | contig 10937 bp, 10 predicted proteins | sample CryGeymeta201516_FD_81548 | JGI IMG/M metagenome (GOLD analysis project Ga0100392, IMG submission 81548) | Groundwater microbial communities from Crystal Geyser aquifers in Utah, USA - Crystal Geyser metaG 2015-16 | ecosystem: Environmental > Aquatic > Deep subsurface > Groundwater | place: USA... | reverse complement strand
TTCCCCCAGTAACATCAACAATATTTTCAGTGGTTCCATCAAGGGTTAACTTAGTACCGGGGGTAGTAGTGCCTATCCCGACGGAGCCATTGCTCGCAATGACCATTCTAGTGTTAGAATCTACATAAGCCTGGGTGCCAGCGGTTCTTCCAGTCGAAAATGCCAGATAACCAGTTGCGCCGATAGTAGCTCTATTTGTATATTCATTACCAACAGAAAAAGTAAGCTCCTGCGCAGACTGTGCTTCCCTTATTCTTACGGACGGCACATCTTCTTGACTAATTAGTGCTGTATCATAATTAGTGTGCGCCGGCAATGCTGTATTAGCATTATTAATAATCAAACTTTTTTGTGTAGAAGTATAAGCATTATTAATCTGAAGTCTACTGGCGGGATTCGTCGTCCCAATCCCGACATTGCCATTGAAATAACCGTTTCTAGCGTTAAATCTATTTAAATCAGCAGAGATCCAAGTATACGCATCTGCAGCATTATTTAGAGAAATAGTATAAGGACCACTTAAATCCATATGACCTGAATAAAATTCCGGATTTGTTATTTTACTTAAAACAACATGACCATATGACCAGGCAGCTCCCGGCTCTCCAACGACCACAACATATTTACCATCTTTAACGCCAAGTCTAATTTTTTTATTTGATAGTCCTACAACGCTACAACTATAATTATACCAAGCTGTAGACCAATTATGCCCACCACAAATAAACTTTGTAGCGCTATTACCACTATACTCATACACATCAATTTCCATTTGCACCATGCCGTAGTTAGAGCCTGCTGTTCCTGGTAAAGTTATAATAACTGCACCAGTTGATGCTCCAGAAGCAGACCAAGAAACAAGAGATCGATTAACCGTGTTACCTTGAACTATGTTACCACTAGTCTTAATAAGTCCAGCAACCTCTAACTTTTGAGTCGGCGCCGTCGTCCCAATTCCGACGTTGCCGTCTTGTTGAATCGTAACCCTTACATCCCCATCATCTTGGATTTTGAATTTATTTGAATCACTCCCATCGTTGAATAATGACCATTTATTAAGATTGTCCTGCTGGAGATACAGAATTGCATTTCCAGAACCTGCTGCGTCTAAAGCAATAGCTGAATGCCCCGTTGAGTCCAAATGTAGTAAACCTTTGCCAGTTACGTGGTCACCAGCAATAGTTAGTCTTGTTCCCGGCGCCGTCGTTCCAATCCCCACATTCCCCGGAAAACTATAATTACCACCCCCGGTGTTAGAGCCGAAAGCACCAGCGGAAATATTTTGCGCACCGAGAGTTCCATTATACAAACCAGTAAAATTACTAGCCACTATCGGGCCGTTAACTAACAAACCCGAAGCGGGCGCAGTCGTCGTCCCAATCCCAAGCGGACCGGTCATGGTGGCCGCCGCCCAAGTCTTTACAAAATCAGTTGGTAAATTATTCCAATCGCTGGAATTTAAAGTCCCGTTAAAAGATTTATTATAATCTCCCACTTCCGCTAAAGCTGCGGGCGTATTTATAGACAACAAAAAAATTCCGTTTAACGCAAAAACGGCTGTAATAATTAAAAATTTCCCTTTAACAAAATAGGGCATCAGGATTAATTTTTTCTTAATATTCCTAGTTAGAATTATAGCATATTCGTTCCTAAGAGCCAATGCGAATTTCTACGCTGCGGCGGGCATTTTGATATTCACCTATAGATTGAAAAACTAGAGGCCAAAAAGAAGAATAATAGACACTATAAGTCGCTCCAGAACCAAGTGTAACGTCAAAGAGTGCCGTCTCGGAGGGCGAAGTATATACGTAACCATTTTTACGTAATTCCCAAAGCAAAAACTCCGATCCCGACTCGGCCGCATAGTAAGCTTTGGTTGATTGCGCTTGAACACCGCTGGCTCGTAAACCCAGAGAAACCACATAGGCGCCATTCAAGGCGACAAGTAGCATACCGGCCATAATAAACATCGTTAAAACTAAAGCGCTAGCGCTCCGATGTTTGATAAAATTTTTCGCTTTAATTAATATCATTGTATTATTTATAATATCGCGAAGATATACTAGTTTGAATAGTCATATCGGATTTAAACTGGGCTTCGTTTAGAGCATGCGCTCTAATATTAATAGTAACAATCGGCTGAGTTGAAGTACCGTCGCGCACAATAAAATTAAAAGAGTCTAAACTAATTTCACTAGGAGAAATAAAATCTGAAGCCGAATCACGAGAAATTTTAAAACGACTTGTAGAATTAGTGACTGCATCAGGAGCTAAAAAGTAACTGACACATTCCTGATAATAATTTTTAAAACTCAAAACTTGCCCACTAGCGTTAGCCGTCACAACAAACACGGAATCATCAGGAATATCAGGACAAACACCCTCGTTTTTCTGAGCGGTTCGCATCTCCTTCCCCGTTACTTCCAAAAAATATTTTAAACTGTCTTGAACATTCTGCGTGGCCAAAGAATTTCGTTGACTATCAATGGACATCTTAAAAATTTGTGTGGACGATAAAATAATAATAGAAAATAAAGCGGTCGCTACTAAAACTTCAATTAAAGAAAAGGCCGCGCGTGCCGAATTCCTATTTATTTGTAATGTAGCGCCAATCATATAAAAATGTTTCCAGATCATAAGAATAATCACGATTATGATCCTGCCAAGTCACGATGGAATTAACTCTAAAATCATTTTCAGACAAGTCAGTAATTCTAATTAAACGAGAAAAGGGGGTATTAGCCGCCGGACTAGTCGCATCATGAAAATAAAATCCGGAACTATCTTGTTTTAAAACAGTCAGCAGCGTCGGGTTAGAAGAGGCATCATGCGGAATAGTATCCTGATAGTCCATATAATACTCGCCAACAAAACTGCTAAGCGGAACTAAATTAGTACCAAAATTAACACCATTTTTCCAGTTAGAATCACGCACTTGGCGAATTAATTCCACTCCCTCCTGTGCTAATTGATAGGCAATAAAATTATTTTTATTGTAACTCTGGCTTTGAATATTTTGAATAATTAAAGATAAAACACCAACCAAGCCCAGAGAAATTATAAATAAAATCACCATAATTTCTATCAACGAAAAAGCCGAGCGAACACGACGTTGTAAGATGGTCTGTAATTTTTTTTTAATCATCAACATAGCAAACTTATCTTAATCAATTACTTCCGCTAAACCAAGGAAGTTAACTCGTATCGTTTTAGTCGTGTTATTAATAGTCTCTTGCATGGTAATTTCTATGGCCGTAGAAGTAGCGCCACTATTTAGGTCATAAATATTAGTTTTAGGATCGGGTGGTAAAAAAGTAACATCAGCCGCTGAGGTTGAACTAGCTAAAGACGTAGCAATATTACTGATACTGATACCACGCGGAAAATCAGTCACCCGCGCCCCATAGTTAATATTCCCTTCCGTACTTGAATCATACTCTAAATTACCAGAAACACCCGGTGACTCCAAATCGGCAAATAAAACATAAGAACTAGCCCCCGTCTGCAAGCTAATCCCCCAGCCACCAGCCGGTACAGAGCCGTTATATTTATTTAAACCGAGGGCATTATTCTGAGCGGCATGAAGATCGGCCACTAAACTTTGCGCCGCCAAGATTAAATCCGTTCGTTTATTGGAAGAGCGATAATTGGCAATAAATAAAGTCGAGATCATGGTAATAATCGAGATACTAACAACCATTTCAATTAGCGTAAATCCTTTTTTCATATTAATTAGCTTTTACTTCGCGCCAAAGCGGCAAGTCATAATTAATTAACAAAGTAGTAGAGGTACTACAAACATAAGAATCAATATCAGTTACCCCTAAAGTAATACTAGTTCCGGTGGCATGTTCAAAGATAATAGAAGTAGTGGCGGAGTTAGGATGGGAAATTATAGCGCCGGCGTCCGTGGTTGACCAAGCATAGGAACAATTAGGCCCACCACAACTCATCGGTAAAGCAGGATTCCCACTAGCATAATAACTAGACGCACTAGTAAATTCCGTGGAAGTGCCCACTAAAACATCATAAGGTGACCAAGTAAAAAAGGGCGAGGGAAATTCATGTTTATAAGTCGTAAAAGTTAAAGCGTTAGAATCGGGATTGCCGTCAGTGGCCGTATCTACCGGATTAGCACCGAATTGATACCAGGCCGTCGGTCCGGTCGCATCATACAGACGTACCCACCAATAATAATCAGTATCATAATTTAAACTCGGACAATTCGGATCAGCGTTAGGTATACTATATTGCGAAGCAGTCCCCGTTTTAACACCACTCCAACAAACGGCCGTAGCCGGAGTAGTGGTGCTGTTGTCACTAACCATCACCTCATAACCAGTTTGGGTACCGCTTTTAATATCCCATTTTAAAACCGCTCGCAAAGCTCCGACACTACAAGCTTCACTATAACTCCAATTCGGAGCAGACATGTGTCCAATTTTTAAATCTTGAATATATACTTTATAATCGCGGATAGCGCAATTACCAGCTCCACCGCCCTCACTCTTACAATTGAAACTAACACTATCAGCGGTAGTGGTGGCATTACCGACAAAATCTCCTGGCAAGATGCCATGGCCAAGTAAAACTGAAATAGACTGGTCCCAGGACTGCAATTTCACCGGCGTAGTAGTAGCAGAATCTAATCTTATCCAAGTACCATCACTGACAACTCTTGCCCAACCATAAACTTTTTGGTCAGTCTCGTCATAACACGCCCAACAGCTATTAGAACTATTGCAAGTACTAGGGCAATGGGAATTAAAACCATAACCATCCTCCGGTGGCGTCGTCGTGCCGGAAAAAGATACCAAACCCTTAGTATAGTTAAAAGCCTCACCGGAAAAATTTCCGTTATCATCCAAGTAAACATGGTGGATAAGAGTAGAACAAGGGTCGGCGGAAAAATGAAAACCGCGTGGTTCCGGTAGTGCATATAAATTTCCCGACACGTCCAATAAATCACCGATAAAATCATCCAGACAATCCATGAATAAATATTCATTGGTATCTCCCCACCAAGCGGCCCCGCGTACCGTGGAAGTGGCGGCCAAAGTCGGGCGAGGCAATAAAAATACGGCCAATAAAAATACCGTGAAAAAAAATATAATTGTCGGCTTCCTTAAGTTCATACAAAAAATAAACTCCGGCTCATAATTCCATTATATTATAGCATTTTTTTGGACTTTTCTAAAAATTTTTTGCCTAAGCCCAACATCTGTAAGCGATCCTTTTCGTTTTCGTCGTTGTAGCCTATTAAATGCAGCAGGCCATGCACAAATAAAAAATTAAAAATATAATTACGGGTAGCTGTTTGGTTATGACCTAAATCAACTCCCAACTCTAATAGCATTTCGCGATATTTAGATATTTTTTGACTTTCGTTAATATTAATTATTACTTCGCCTAAGTATTTATCGACCGAGGAGGAGAAAGATAAAACATCGGTCGTCTTATCTATGTTTCTATATGTTTTATTAAGCTGTCTCATTCTCGCCGGCCCAACAATCGCCAGAGAAACTAGCGCTGATGGTTTTTTATAAACTTTTAAAAATAACTCCGCCAGTTTATGTAACTGGCGAGTATTGATTTTTTGTTTCGTGGTGTTATTGATTCCCAACATACATGAAGAGATTTTTTAGATAAATTTTAATTATTTTTTAACTAACAACTGCTACAATGTATAACGATGTGGGCCCGGGAGCGGCCTCCACGTCGAACTTAACACTTGACTTCCGGGGTTCAACTCCCCGCGGGTCCACATCTGGAAATTCTTCTTGACCCAATATATAAATATGCTATAATAGAAAAAGAGTGTTAATTTCGACTAAAGAGACTGCAACGAAGTCAGGAAAATCTCTCCCTCGGGAGAGATTTTTTGTTTTATCTAATTAAACGCCTCAGCCTTCGCAAAATACCATAAAACATATAAAATACCGGACGAAAAACCACGTCCCAAGTACCAGTATATTCTACGGGATAACCGCCAAAACCCAATTTAAAACGAGTCACACCCGGCCATTTTTTGGCATCAATCCCGTGCCAGTCGTAGTATTTCAAACCTAATTTCTGGGCTGTAATAATTGCCGTCCACTGCAAAAGATAAGTCGCCATCGTATTTCTGAATTCATTATCGGAGGCGCCATGCATATAAACCGCCTTGTCTCCCCAAAAAGAAAAAATTCCGGCGGCAATAATCCGTCCTTGATGCTCCGCTAAAAATAATTTAATAACAGCCGGATCAGTCTGTAACAAATTGTGATAATGCTTGGCCTGATGCAAACGAAAATTATCACGCTCACCGGTTAAATTCATTAGACGCCAAAACTGCGGAAAATCATCCAGACTCCCCTCGCGTACAGTCACCCCCTTTTTCTCGGCCAGACGTAAATTATAGCGTGTCTTAGACTGCATTTCCGCTCTTAACTCTTCAACACTTTTAGTTAAATCTAAAAATAAAGTTTGACGCGGGTTTAAGTCCAGACTTTTTTTAATTTTAAAATGAGTCCCGGCCTCTAAAGATTCGCGAGGCTCAATCCTTAAAAATAATAAACTCGGATTGATTTTTTTAATTTCCGAAAACAGAAAATTGATAACTTCTTGATAAAGTTCCCGATTTAAATCTTTGGCGATAATCGGACCACGAGCGGCATAATAATAAGAAACACCCGCCGAACTTTTTTTCACTAAAGTCGCGGCCGCTAAAATTTTCTGCTTAGCTTTTGAGCGAACTCCTAGTCGTAAAATCTCTTGACCATCTTTAGCGAGAATATCTCCCCACTCCCAAGACTGCAAAAACTCCGCTCCGCCCTGCAGAACAGAAGCTTTTATAAAATCATCCAATTGTTTTGAGTCACTAAAATAAAATAATTCCATAACTGAATTATAACACAAAAAGAGCCAAGATGGCTCTTTTTGAAAACTGTTTAAAAACTATATTTTTATTGAAAATTATAACTTATTGAATACCGGCCGGAGTAGCGGTATGCCAACCGGCACTAACGCCGCCAGTCTGAGCACCGAGACAATAAGTAATATGATAGCTGGCACCAGATCCATCTTGAACATAAGTATAAGCCGGGTCAGGAGTAGTACAGGAGCCATCGTTAGCCGGAGTCGGCGGAGTAGGAATAGCGGCTAAGTAAGTATTACTACCATACAAAACCGGACTACCGGAAGTAGCAGCCGACGGATAAATACCAGCATCATTAAAATACATCTCCAAAGCCGTTTGTATTTGTTTAACGTCTGCGACACGCTTAGCGTCTCTCGCTCGGGCTCGCGCCGTATTCAAAGAAAGAATAGACAGCGTTGACAAGAGACCGATAATGGCTATGACCACCAAGAGTTCAATCAATGTGAAGCCTGATTTATATTTCCTCATACTTATACATATTAGGAGCATCTAATAAAAATATAATTAGACACAATCACTAATTTATTAAACAAAAAATTATTATTTATATAATATTATTAATATAACAATATTAGCATATCTCCTAAAACCCCGCAAGTGTTTTAGAACTGTTTTAGAACTGACTAGCCAGATTATACATCGGCAACAGAACAGCCGCCACCATAATACCGACACCAATTCCCATCACTACCATAATTAAAGGTTCCATTAATTTTCTTAAATTATCTAACATATTACTAGATTCACGCGTATAAAAATCCGTTACCCGATCTAATACCGAGTCAATTTTTCCGGTTCTCTCTCCCACCGACATCATTTGCGGCACCATCTTCGGTACATACTCACTAGACTCAAACACCGTGGATAAAGGATTTCCGTCATTAACCGATTCTAAAGTTTCTAAAATTAATTCCTTATAAACAAAATTCCCAACCACATTGGCGACAATCTCCAGACTGCGCGTAATTGTCACTCCTCCTTTTAATAAAGTAGAAAGAGAACGAGAAAAACGCATTAAATAAATATATTTAAACAGGGGTCCGAAAATTGGCAGATGCAGTTTTAAAGAATCAAAAAAATATCTACCGTTGTAGGTACGTAAGTAAAGTTTCCAAGCTACTCCGAGAGCGGCTATTAACAGAAGTAGAAGCACGGAATAATTTCTCAAAAAATCAGAAGTGCCAATCACTAAACGGGTTGATAAAGGCAACTGTGCCCCGGTTTCTGTCAAAATGGTGGTTAAATTAGGGATAACATAAATCATCAATACTAAACCAACACCAAACAAAGCACTAATAATAAAACCGGGGTAAATCATGGCCCCTTTAATTTTAGAATTGATATCATAATTCTTTTCCGTTTCGTCAGCCAGATAGTTGAGGACCTCATCCAATTTACCGGAGGTTTCTCCGGAACGTAAAATATTCACAAAAAATTCGGAAAAGATTTTAGGATATTTACTAAAAGCATCTGATAGTAATAACCCGGACTCCACATCAAAAGCGATACTGGCAATCATGTTCTGTAAACTAAGATTATTAGTTTGATCAATTAAAACTATTAATGATTCCACGACTGGGACATTGGCAGAAATCATAACCGAAAATTGACGCGCAAAAACAACCAAATCTTTATTTTTAATTGGGGCAATAATCTGCAAAAAACGAATATAGAGCGTATTTGTCACATCCGTTAAACCAACAGCGTTTAAACCGACCTTACGTAATTTAATGATAGCTTCATTTTCGGAAACGCTAACCGTCAAGCCACTTTTAGTGGCCCCTTCTTCATTTTCCGCTTGATATTTAAAAATTGACATAAACTATAAACTGCAATTAACTCTCAATAACTCGCAAGACTTCTTCAATGGTTGTCAATCCTAATAAAACTTTAATAATTCCGTCTTGTTTAATGGAAATAAAATCTTGGGCCTGTTTCACGGTCTCTATATTAATATTTTTATCGTCATTATCAATCATAGTACGAAGTTGATCATTAATTTCAATCACCTCTGAAATGGAAACACGATTAGCATAACCAGTATTATCGCAACGCGGGCAACCAACAGCTTTGTAAATTTTATAATGACTAAAAGCTTCCGCTATAGAATTTATGTCTGGCAACTCATTTTTAATAGCCGCCAAAGGAGCTCCTTCTAATTCTGCGGACAACTCCTTAACCGTCTCTTCTGGTAAAGTTTCCTCTTTTTTACAGTATTCACATAAACGGCGGGCCAAGCGCTGGGCGACTACGGTTTTTAAAGTGGAAGATAATAAGAATCTCTCGATCTTCATATCCAGCAAACGAAAAATTGCACCCAAAGCATCGTTAGTATGCAAAGTAGATAAAACCAAATGGCCGGTCAAAGAAGCATTAATAGATAACTCGGCCGTCTCTTCGTCACGAATTTCTCCCACCATGATAATATTAGGATCCTGACGAAGTAAAGAACGTAAACCATTAGCAAAAGAGAAACCAATTTTAGGGCGAACCTGAGACTGATTAACCCCTTTCATTTCATATTCAATAGGGTCCTCCAGGGTAGAAATATTTACTCCTTCTTTATTTAAAATATTCAACAAAGCATAAAGCGTAGTAGTTTTACCGGAACCGGTTGGTCCCGTCACTAAAAAGATACCGCTAGTTTTTTTAATTCCGTCACCAATGCGTGATAAGGCTAATTTATTAAAACCCAAATCTTCTAAACTGGGGGCGCCACGAGAAACGTCCAAAATTCTCATTACCACTTTTTCGCTGGAAGCCAGGGGTAAAGTAGAGACACGAAAATCAATTTCTCTATTATTAACCATTAACCGTACCCGACCGTCTTGCGGGATACGAGTTTCATCCAATTTTAATTTAGCTAAAACTTTAATACGAGCAATAATGGCATTATGAATACTCTTAGGTAGAGCTAAGGAAGTGTGCAAAATACCATCAACCCGATAACGAACACGACTTTCTTTACCAAAAGTTTCAATATGAATATCAGAAGCGCGCGCTTCCACGGCATGACGAATAATAACTGACACAATCCGGGAAACCGGGGCGCTATTAATATCCTCAGCATTAACTTCCTCATCTCCGGTCTGGATAGCCACCAGTTCTTCCCCTTCTTCTTTAGCTCTCACTTCTAAAGCGCTAGAAATTTCTTCTTCCATTTTCTGATATTTTTTGAAGATTTTTTCCCAAGCACTCTGAGAAATCAAATAATATTGCACCTGCATTTTTTCGTCGGCCGCCAAAAAATTAATAGCCTCCATGGCTTTTAAATTCGGCTCCACCAAACCAACCTTAAGGGTCTTGCCCTCTCTGCCAAAAGCTACCAACTTATAAGTACGAGCAATTTCTTCCGGTAAAAAATTTAAAATATCCTCCGGGACGTCTTCATCAACTACATTATAATAAGGGAGTTTAAATAAAGAAGATTTTAACTCCACTAATTTTTCTTCAGCTAATATTTTTTGACTGAGCAAATAGTCCTCCAAGTCCTTTCCGCTCGCCAGTTGTTCCTTAATATCGGCTACCTGGTCATCATTAATAATCTTTTGCGATATTAATAAATCCAATAATTGTTCTGATCTATCCATATTTATGTCTTAAGTGATGTAATTTTTTACTCAACCTTAGAGGAAGCAAAGGGTAAATTATTACCCGGTGCACAAATAACTTTAGTAATTGTGGAAGAAGCTAAGTTAGTATTGCCCCCCGTCTCATCCTTTGTAATCACGGCCGTATTAAATCGCCCCGTAGAATTTTCCGGGCGAAAACAAATATTGTCAAAATCAAAATCTTGAACATGCTGAACTAAAGTCGCCAGACGTGGATCTTCTAAAGCTTGCGTATCTAACATATCCGATTCGGCTGAGAAAGAGGCCGGAGACGATAAATTAACTGGTAACTGTAAAGAATTTAAAATTGGTTGCACAAAAACTAGCAAAGCCAAAGCTCCCGTCACCAGTAGGGCAACAATAAGGTATAAAATTAGACGAGAACTTTTACTGTTCATAATTAATTG
>Ga0100392_1005690_pt1 | contig 10943 bp, 8 predicted proteins | sample CryGeymeta201516_FD_81548 | JGI IMG/M metagenome (GOLD analysis project Ga0100392, IMG submission 81548) | Groundwater microbial communities from Crystal Geyser aquifers in Utah, USA - Crystal Geyser metaG 2015-16 | ecosystem: Environmental > Aquatic > Deep subsurface > Groundwater | place: USA... | reverse complement strand
CCGATTTCTCCCGATGTGTTCCTGTTTCTGAGTGGGAGACGGGATGGGGCATTTCGGGTCATTCCGGTGACGTCGGATTCGGGTCTCCTTGTCTCACGTTCCCTTCGGCTGGCTCTGACAATCAAGCGCAAAAACCACAGAATTTTTTTCTTGAGCTTTTTCGTTCATCACACTTAATGTTAAATAAATGTTCTACCCTCGTTTTTTCCTTCCCTGCCTACATAAAACCATCAAGCAAGCAAGCTAACAAACAGACTTGTGCCTATCATCATGTCAGGCGGTCAACAGCAGTTACAGATTAAACAGGACAAAACAGCAGTACCGTATCCAGCGCCACATCGAGATGCCCTCGGACTGGGTCAAAAATCAAACGTCGTACAGGAAGGAGATCATGTGATCCTTATTTTTGGAGACGGCAAGAAGTGCTTTGCCCATTGTCTGAAGGCTTGGAAAGGAAAATCGCCCCCAACCAAGATCAACAGACGCTCGTATCCCACTGCCAACCTCATCGGGCTTCCGTATGGGACAGTCTTGGAACTGGGGAACTCTTCGCTGAAGCCTTTGCCTAACGGCGAGGATTTAATCCCGTCGTTTCCATCTGTTGCCAGGGCTAGTGCTGTCGAAGGCGGCACTGACAGCGATGGAGGATTGGAGAGTGACCAAAACGAGACGACAAACGACAAGAACGTTTTTGATTCTACCTTTCCACCGCAGGAACAGGCAGCCGACAATCGTCATTTGGTCGACGACAACAAATCGCAGGGTCTCCGTCACGATGAAGTGAAGAAGCTCCAGGAGCAAGGAATTCATGGATCCGCCATTGTCGACAAAATGATTCAAAATTCGTCCACGTTTCACACTAAAACGGACTTTAGCAAGGCCAAGTATGTCATGCGCAAACAGAAAAAGTACCAACCCCGCTGCCGCATGATTCGCTGTACAGCCGCCTCCATCTGCGAAGCCATGTATTGGAAAGAACCTCGTCGGCTCATGAATTTGCGAGACGATACTCTGGGGCAAATTTTAAGTTATTCCAATATCAGTGCTGGATGTCAACCTTTGGTGTTTGACACTTGCCTGGGTATCATTACTGGAGCTGTTGCCGAGCGAATGGCTGGCTATGGTAGGATCATGTCGATTTATACAGGACAACAGCCACAGTATGTCGAAATGCTGGGACGTTTCAATCTATCTTTTGCCGAAAACAACTCCATCAAATGGGTTCACTCGGGAGACGTCTTTGGGGAAGAAGTCGTCACCTCGAACGATCCCGCGGCGGCCGATCCAGATCGAGCCGACCGCGAGATATTGGAATGGCCCTGTCCACTCCAAGATCATACCCGGAGATACCTGGACACCATGAAATCGGAGCGAGAGAAAGATGATTTTCTCGCAAAGCGATGTGCGCGATTTGCACGCAAACTTACCCGCCATACCGATAGTGAAACAATGAGCTATCTCAAAGAACGAAAATGCGACTGTGTTATTATTGTGACCAAGTATGATCCCACTGCCACACTGATGGCTCTGTTACCGTATTTGGCTCCTTCCAGTCCTTTTGTCGTCTATTTCGAATACATTGAACCCTTGACGGAATGCTTTCGAGAATTGCAGAAGCAAAATCTTGCCATTAATTTGCGTTTGAGCGATACCTGGACGCGTGAGTACCAAGTGTTGCCCGGACGCACCCACCCAAGCATGAACATGAGCCAAAGTGGTGGATTTCTCCTGACGGGTATCAAGTTGTGTCCCAAAACGGGACAAAATGAACTAGACGATGATGTTATGAAAGAAATACGTGGCAGCATGCCTAGCCGACGAGGCAAGAAGAAGAAAACGGAACAAGCGAGTGGTGGCAACGGCAACAAAAGACGAAAGACTTCATAAGACAGGCTCACTCGATTTGATCACTTATTTGGAATAGAAATGATAATACTAGGCTAAAGGAATGTTAAAGTGTGCTTTCATACTTTCACGGAGTAGATATTATCATAAATCATGATACATAATCGTCAGATCTAGGAACCCCTTACTAGCACTCGGAGCGCTTCCACGACACGCTGATTTTCGTCTGATGGTTTGACAATTCGCAAAGCTCGTTCGGCAACATCCTGCGTAACTTCCATTTCCGACATGATGAGATCCACGTCCTCCTTCTTGACGGCAACCTTCGAGGCAGCATCGGCACTGGCTCCTTTTGATTTCGTCGAGTTCAAAGCCGACATGGCCTGCTGTGCTTTGGAGGCATCCAATTCACTTTCTTGAACTCGATCGGTCACCGAGTCCAATTGCTGTGCTTGTTCTGCTTGAGTTGTCATGTTCTGTACTGCGTTCTGATGGGTTAAGTTGAGTAGAATCGGTGGCTAATTTGTGAAGTGCTGATTGATTGATTCAATGTTTATATTTAAAGTGCTTTCGTTCAAGACTTGATTTGGAAAGTTTTGATGAGGATTCTGCAAAGGTGATCTACACTGCGGTTGCTCTTGTTGGGAACAAGGAACAATCAAGGAGTGGCCAACAGCGGTGATGATGAGTGGATGGTCGCTGTTGTTGTGGAAATCGAAATTGGAGTTTGGAGGCAGTGGGTAAGTGTGCGCCCCTGTGCTTTAACTCAGATCTCATAGAGTTAAGACTCCGATCGAGGATCAAATAATACCGTTAGTTTTTTGTCGCTCACATTTTGTGACTTTGAGTGCATTTCAAATTTTTTCAGTCTCCTTCCAAGCCTTCACACAAAAAGCGCACAATTACACAGACTTTTACCCATCCAGGAACGATAAGAACTTACTGTATATACCATGTCGGCCTCTGTATTTCTGGACGTTGTCGTCATTATGAGTGGATTGGCAATGGCCATTGTCGCCTTGATTGTAAGTTATATTGTTGCGGAATTTGAATGGGAGTTTTCTGTATTCTGTATTCTGTAGTTTGTAAATCCACAAAAGAGCTCACACCGTTCCTCCTTTTCCCCTCAACTCCTCGATCATGCAAGATTTTCTATAAGAAGTATCCTGATATTGCGGATGAATTCCGTGAGATTTTTGGCTTGGAGTGGTTAAAACTGGGTGTCAAGAAGGATCAATCCCAAACCGTCGAACAAGACGAGGAAATTGATGTAGAGGCCCCAGGAGTGGACAATAATGTGTCAACCGCACCAGCGAAACAACACAGTCGCAACAGCAACAATCCTTTTGATGATGATAGTTGCCTTGGTCTATCTCGTACCGCTGAATCACCAGCTTCGTCTAGAGACAATGATGAAAGCACACTGGATGTGCCGCGTCCCAATCGTCTCAATGTGAGCATGAGCATTGCCAGTGAGGATGATTATGTCGCAAAGTATATGAAGAATCGGAACAATACCGCTGTGTCACCGTCGGATAAGAGTGGCTCTCTGACGTGTTCGGTCTACTTGGACGATACTTACACTTATCCCGATCAGCAATCAATTAGTATAGCATCGTCCGATTCTACCGAAGATACCAGAAACATTTTCGAACACAACAAACACTACTTTAACTCATCGCCCTACAGTAAATGTAAGCTCTCGACGGCTGCCCACAGTTATCGAAATAAGCAGCCTCAATTTGCCGTGTACCAATCCGACACAGAAGAAAATGATCCTCTCAATTACAGCATGGATACTATGCTGACGGAAGAACAACTCGATCAGCTCCTCAAAACGCAGACACTAAAGGCCCTCGGAGATTCTTTTTCCTCTTTGAATGAAATATCAAAACCCAATCCTAGCAGCAGTGACATGGGCATCCACCACCATTATAGTGAGGAATCGTGCTTGGCAGCCGATGAAGATGTCTTGGTGGAACACAATGCAGGTACCATTGAACAATCATATTCACCCTTGGATCAGCGCAAAGTTAATTTTTCGAGTCAAGTATTGAGCGAAAGTAGTTGCGGTGGATTGACGGATTGTGGAAAACTGAGCAATGTCGAGGATTCAAACGATGATCCTCACAGCATGCCGATCAACAGAAACAATGATCCTCACAGCATGCCAATCAACAGAATCGATGAAGATTTTAGTATGCCGATCAACAAAATCAATAAAATTCACAGCATGCCAATAAAAGAAAACGATAGGAACAATATCAGCAAGCCCAAGTTGAATATTGTCACGCGAAAGAGCATTTTGGGCAACTTCAGTAATGACAGCATGAGTGACGATTCTGATGCCAGGTGGGTCATGACTGTGAAGAAAACTACCGTACAAGAAGTTTCGCCTACATATACTGAAGCAACCGCGGGATTGTGGTCTCCTTCGTCGGATGCGTCATCGTTTCTCCCGCCCAGCGAAGGTCCCAGTGACGAATCGTTTGGCAGTCGCAGCCATGTCGTCTGCGTAGACGATTTGAGTCAAAGAAGTAGTGAAGACAAGGAAGATGCAGCTGATAATGTTCACGTGTGCAAATCGGCTATTTGCACCGCTTGCCGAGATCTTCAGAAGGCACAACCACAATTTGTCCCTGCCGCAAGTTCCAATTCCATGTTGCGTCCACGAATTCCACCTAAACGATGGTGGATGGATGATCAGAAATTCAAAGGGTACATTTCATCAGTAATACTTCCCGTCTCCAACCATCTTGGCTTCGTGCCGAGAGAAAGAGAAAACGAAGCAGAAATACCCTTCGATGAAACTCTTTAAGTTTCAATTGGGATGTGGTCAGAGCATCTAGCTGGTATATTCATGTCCGTGCGCTTGGATTGCTCTGCAACGAATTTCTATTATCAAGGGAATGCTATATAGTGTTTGCATATAATAATATGGAGTAAAAATGTTTACAGTATTTGATAAACGCTAATTTTGTATTCGAGGACGTGTAGAACTGAACTTGCAGTGAAGGCCTACTGGTGGACTACCAAAGTGGCAAAGCAAGGCATTATTATTTCACAAAAGGATGCCGTATGCGTAGCATTCTCCTTCCTACCTAGATAATGTCTATGGTCGTCCTACTACTGGTAGTAGCAGGTTTATCGTTCGTACTCCTAATAGACTACTATGCTACTAGTAGAGTACTAGTAGAGTACTAGCTACTGGTAGTAGACTAGCTAGTTTCCCGTCGGAAGGCACAAAATAAATACTCGTAGTAATACCAGTTACTAAGCAAGAGGCAATCATTCACTCCTCCCGGGCTTTTTAAATGAACTCCACGTGGAGTTTTTGTGAATCGTCGAAGTTCACCAGACAGCATAGTAGACTACTACTAGTACTAGTAGTAATAATGACGACATAAAAGTTGAAGACAGGCAAGCACAATATTATTAATATATATTTTTTTAACTGTATTACAGTATCAATACGCGTTTCCGCTTGTACCACAGAGATAACTTTAAAACAAGATGTCGTTAGCAACCACGGGTGGAATGGCCGGAGCCGGAGGAGGAGGAGCAGGCGCCGGTGCGGGAGCTGCCATGGCCATGGCGAATCACGCAAATGCGATGGGCATGCCCAATGCTCATCAAGCTCCACCCCAGGGATCTCACATTCCTGGAGGAAGCACTGCACTGCCTCCCAATGCAGCTGCTCTAGGAGCCGACTTGGTGGCCAAGGATCAACACGCTCTGTCCCAGAAACAGGCTCGGAATGTCGCCCATTTACCACTCGTGGCCGTGGACTTGTACGGCAGCGAACCACACGTGGCCATGTTTCCACCCAAACAAAGTACGAATAATGGAGACGGTCCAACACCTCCACCTCAGTTAGTGGGGAAAATGAAGCCCGATGTATACTTCAAGGGAAATGATGAGCAAGCTCACAAGACGCTCCGCAAATATTTGACCAAGTCCAAACCGTACACGGCACTCGTTCAGGATGCTCTCACGGTATCTGACAACAAGGATGCTGTTTGCATGGAACGACCTCAGAATTGGTTGGGATTGCGTCGGGCCAGTGATGCTGCGAAATATTTACAAAAAGCTTTTGGAACAGGTGATGACTCTCACGCCATTGCGGAAGAACAATCTCTCGAAGTGGGAGTGACCATCGACAATAGTACTCTCGACGGCAGCGAGCCACTCGGGGATGATTTTGATCGCGTCGTGTTCAAAACAAGAGTACATCCCAAGAAGAAGGCGTTGGCTGTGTTACCAGAAGAAGGTGTCGAAATATTGGTCCACCAGGCTCAGTATCACGTGTCCAAGAAAATCAAAGCCGACAAGGATGACGAAGAAATTATGGACTATCCCTGTGCCATTTCGGTACCAGCCTGGCAGTGCAACGATGCGGCCATTGAATCGCTCATGGATGCAATGGGAGGTAGTGGTGTTGTATTTCAGCGCAGTATTTGTGCCGCCGTTGGAGCTTTGCGACCGGGACCACAAGATAAGCCCAATGCACTGTTGACGGCAATCAATGACGTGCGAACGACACGCATGAAGGAATTTCAAATTACCAAGGCCAAAGATCCAGGTGCGGTCATGGTGGATGAAGTGACTCTCTTTTTCTTCGGTATGGCACACGATGGGGTCGAGTGCACAGCACTCCAAGTTGGTACTCTACAACCGGAGAAGACCGATTGTCTGTTTGGAGAGATTAAGGTTTTGTCCAACGTCTCGTATCAGGCCGAGGATCCTGCTGCGGTGCTAGAAAAATGCATGACGGAGTTACGCGACAACTTGAATGCGGCAAGCATGGCCGATGTGGAACTGCCACCAGCTATTGCGGTCTATGGAACCAAACCACAACAAAGCACCATAAAAGAAAAATTTGAAGCGCTTGTAAAATCAGGCAAACTTAACGAATGGAAGGATATTCCTGTTGTCACTACCACAACCGATTGTGTTGCCATGGGCACCGCAGTTCTTGGTGGCGTCAGTCACGGTCGCCTCCGTTCTATCCAGCAACTCTCGGGCAAGAAACCAAAAGCTATTCTTGCCATTCGAGTCGCCAATGTGGCACCAGTTGCGGTGGGTGTCCGTATAAATTATCATGGCGATTCTAAGAAAGGGTGGCTGCCCGTCAAGACGATTTTTGATTTTGATCGTCGAGTGCCGGCGGGACCCTACACAATCGATTTCAGGGCGTCCGAATGTGCCGTGCACCGCGAACTGGGCTCGGATCTGTCCGACGAAGAGTTTTTGAAAGCCGCCAAGGCCAACGAAGGCTCCAAGAAAATTCCCAAACGAGAGGAGGCAGCACGCAACTTACGTGTTCAAATTTTACAAAAATGGAGTCGAGATGGGGATTGGAAAAAGGTGGGCGACGTGAAGAAAGCCCTCGTGGTGCTAAACAAGGACGAAGAAGAAATTCCGGTAGAACATGTTGCATTGGAGCTCAGTCTTGCTCCTAGTGGTATTATTACAGCTGGATTGCAGGGTGAAGGGTAAGTTCTGAATACAAGTGTCTATTTGCTTGTTCTTGTTCACTTTTCAAGGTCTGGTATCATGACGAATTTCGGATGGAGAGTTGGCTAACGTTCGATCACGTTCACGCTTATTTCTATTTTGCAGCGAATCTGTTGTGCAAGCAACAAAAACAGCGCGCGCTTCATGGTTGCGATATTGGATTGGCCTCACACTGGCAATTCTCTTCTTTGGTGGATTCCTTGTCAAATCCTATTGGGAGGAGAGAGTCTTTAACCGCGACACCAAGAAGTTGCTAGCCTATTATAAGAATGTGCTTCCAGGATCCATGCACGACGGAGACGAACATAATGCTCGCTATCTTGTGTGGAAATACCGCGGTAAGAAAACTAAACTTTGGCGCATGCTAGAGAAGAAGTATGAACACCCCGTTTTAGAAATTCACGAGTGGCCCGAGCCAGAAGAGAAATCCGAAGATGCAGGCGAGGAACAAAATTTGGATGACGAAACGAAAGAGGAACCAAAAGATGAGCCTGACCTTTAACTTAGTTCCCCCAAGTTTAGATATAATTTATACTCCTTACTTGGAGCTGTAAAGTGTAGGATGTACTCTCGTTGAATTCGTAGAGAAAGAGGAGAAGAACTCATCGTAGGTTGAGTGACAACTCAAAAGATTACGAAAAAGCCAAATGAAAATTAGTGAAATCATGAAAATACAAAATACTCTTGCAAATGGAGAGAAATATCTTCTTGTACTTCTTCTTGCTACAAAGATCCTAAATTCATTGCTCATTCGTTATCGAAGGAGTGAGCACGGTTCTCTCCTCAGTTTCTTCTCATCGAAAACATAGTCTGAATAAGTTGGCCGTTACTTTCTTACTGCGCTTGTGGTTTGGTCGGCTATCGTTGTGATCTTCTTTTGCCAAACGAATAAAATCTCCCCTCCCTGTTCAATCAATCCAAGTAATGGACACAACAACATCATCTTTTCTTCCTCGGATAATTAGCTACGGATAGGAGATAGGATTGATGACCAAACAAAGTGCTAAAAAGTTGGTTCGCTATTACCTGAGACCTGAGGAAATACTGTCGAATGCATTTGTTATCACCAAATTCAAGACAAGGGAAATCTCGAGTTTAAGCACCATGAAAAGACTTCAAAATCTCGAGTTTTGGCATGAAAAAACTCGAGATAAAAAAAATCTCGGATTTGGTGGTAAGGCCTTAATAATAGATCTTCTCAAAAAAATTCACCAATGGATGGATGTCATTATTTTTTAACCACCATGCAGAAAAAGTGTGTAAAAGTAGACCTACTATCAAGTGGTGAGTAGTACTGATACTACCACTCTGTAGCAGCGTTGGCCATGAGTCCCGGGTAAGCTCGGGACGGACTGGAATACGGTCTGTTCCAAGGCAACCATTTTTTGTTTTTGTTTGAAATAGACTTTTCGAATACGTGAAGAAGTCCAAGTGGCCCGCCTCAACAAATCTAACTTACTGTATTCATCTACGTGCCGTCACAACAAGAGAACTGTAACTCAAAGCCCCTAAGAATCAGTACATGCAGTATTAGTAGTAGAGCACAAAAGACAACATCAACAAGTTCATCAATCATCAATCCATGTGCCTACTCGAACTCTCGAACTGCCGACCGAGCGCCGATCCAAGATCCAACTATCCACTCGCAATAATGCCATCACCACTTTCCAAGTTGTTTATTTTCCTGATACTTCTCGCACAATGTACCAATGTCGATTCTTTTCTTGTCGTCCAACCCACCTGTCATGCAAGCCGAAATCATCAAAGACACAACCATTATTACAGCACAAACAGCCAAGCCATTCGGCCAGTACACGTAACTTTCAGTAAAAAGCCATTTACCCACCAAGACATTACTTGGAAAATACGGCCACCTCCAGAAGCCACAACACTCGAGAAGCTGAGATGGAAGATATCAGCCAATATTCTACGTTGGGAATCTATACTGTTAGGCCGGAAGGTCCCGACAGTAATGTGTCCCAACAACTTTTCTCAAATTGTTTTGGAGGCACATACCAACAAGTCGTCAGGCGAAAAGCCGCAAAAGATCGGACGGTTTGGCATTACTTGTCAACGTGGTCCCAGTGCTCCTCCCATTGCAGAGACAGTGAAGAGTCTTTACAATATCGATCCGGGATTATCGGCCACCAATCTGGGAATTGCCGCTATTATCTACATGGTCGTGGAGCCAACATTTCGAGGACGACAAGTGGGAGTGCTGGCGTTGGAAGTGATCGCACTGATACACGCAGCTGTGAATGCGGATTTTACCATTTTAGTTTGCGATGACAAGAGTGGAAAAGAAGAACGAACTCTGGTGAAATGGTACGAACAACACGGCTACAAACAAGCACCTCTGCTACAAGATATGATGGGAAGTCCCAACGAACAATTTGGCGTCAGCATGATCGCCCCTACCGATGGAACGAAAGTACCAGTTGGCTGCAACATCCAATGGTGGTAACGAGCTAGTTAGCTAGCTAGCCATGCAGGTAGGTGTGTATTGTTGATATGAATATTTGCCAGCTTGGATACTCTTCACCGCTGACTGGATCCCTTGTAGATCGCCAGCAGTACAATCATTCACTGTAACGACCTTAAGATTCTTTCGCTAGAGCTATTGTATGCAATTGCTACTTCTAGTATGATTTCGAGAAGAATTGTTGCGTACCATAACCTATTCTCCTCTGAGTATTCCATAAAGTACTATTAGATCTACTAGCAAAAATAAATAATCATCGTTCGGAGCATACTCCGGGGGACATCTTAGTAGGCCTTACATATCTAATAGTGGTACAACTACTGTACTAGTACTAAATGGTGTGATGCTCCTTCAAGAATCTCCTCAAAGCTTCTTTTGTTGGCACCGTACACAACTTATGTCTTTGGTGATACACTGTCGGCTAAAGAATGCTCCTTGTTCCTGTATTTCAAGCACTATATTTTCGTTCCTTTCTGCATGAACTGCTTCACAAGAGTACCACTCTGTGCTAGCTACTAGTCTAGCTGCCGTAGTACCAAATACTACTACTAGCTACTACTAGTAGTAGGGACAGAGTGCGTTGGCAGCTGATGTTGTGAGGTTGTAGCTCCATTCTCCCATAAAACAGCGAGCATAGAAGGGTTCTTCAGTGTCAACAAGTGTCAGCCCGGGAGGCGATTTCATCAGTCAAAGCCGGATCCTCCACTCCGTTACTGGTTCTACGATGAATCTACAGAGACGAAAAGTTGAAGTCAAGCCTGAACTTTCAGCTCATATCCTCTGAAAGCCAAAATTTGAATTGCTAAATAAATAATCAAACCTGTTGACAAAGACACGCATTCCGCCTCATCATTTTTCTCTGTCAAGTTTTTTCGCTCTTTTTCTCTCGAAAGGATTCGGACTCATCATCATCAAGCATCATCATCATCATCATCATCATCATTGCAAGTAGATTTATCTCTAACTCGACTGCTTCCAATATAGATTTAAGATATTTGTCAAACAATGGCTTTTGATCAGCCTCTAGCGGCCGATCACGTAGACTTTGGTGACAATATTCTTATTTCATTGGTAACACGACCCATACTTGGCAGTCTGT